>OJGT01000033.1_pt1 | contig 73090 bp, 70 predicted proteins | sample 1595031 | NCBI WGS metagenome assembly OJGT01 (sample SAMN05416857, study PRJEB24817) | seawater metagenome | isolation source: Sea water | place: Canada:Atlantic | collected 2013-11 | reverse complement strand
TCAACGACATTAAATTCGAAAAGTGATGCACTTGGCCTTGGTGCTGAATAGCCACGTCGCCCCATGCTTCTTTTTGAAAGTAGATATCTTTGGTTGCTGAGTAAGGCACTTGCCGTTATTCCTTTAAACATCTGTTTTTAATATTTATTTGCTTAGTGATTTATTCGTTTTTCACCAAACAAACTGTTAATTTTCTTGTCTATACGCGATACTGAAATTTATTAGCGCTATAGGTTGTGTACTTGTTTCCACTCGTTTTGAGCGGCTGAATATCGTTTGTCGATATAGTCAGCTAGGTCTTCAATTTTGATAAGCGTTGGGCTGCGTTCTGAGTCACGTAATTTGAACGTTGGTATTGGAAAGTCGCACCCTTTTACTTTTTGCTGTGCTGTTTTGGGTTTGATGCCAAAGAATTCTTCGCATACGAGCTTCAGTTCGATAACCGGAGTTTCAAAGCGAGCCAACAATGCAAAGTTTGTATTCATATAACACCTATGTAATTATTTACGGTTAAAGCAATTCAAAGCGATTACAGTCGCCATAAAGTTCCCGAAAGGAACTCTTGAGTGGATATTAGTACCTGTCAGGAACCTTTGTCAAATGAATTATGATAAAAAAATAAAATTATTGAGATCTTCTTTGGGACTAACACAAAAAGATTTTGCTTTAGAATTATCTATTCCCTTGAGTACATTGAAAAAAATAGAAAGTGGCATATCAAATGGTCTATCTGCGGTAGAGCAAATTTTATGCAATGAAAAGTTTGTTTATTTGGCTAATTGGTTCTTTGATCCAAACAATATTGAATCACCATTATCTAAAGAAAGTTCTGAATCGGAACTTAAAAAGGCATTATCTTTAAATCATATAAACTTACCTTTTTATGAAGTAAAAGCATCAGCAGGTGATGGCACATTAGTCGAATCAGAAGATCAAACGCACTTAATCAGTTTCGAACCTGAATGGTTAAACAAAGAGATTGGTGTAAACCCGAATGATGTGTTTTTAATGTTGGTTGACGGTGACAGCATGTACCCAACGTTAAAGAACGGCGCCATGATAATGGTCAACCGTAATTTGAATGGTGTTAGTGACGGTATTTATGTCATGCGATATGAAAACAATTTATTGGTGAAGCGATTGCAATCATTACCCGGTGGCATTATCAAAGTTAAATCTGATAACAACATGTATGAACCGTGGGAAATTAATAAAAAGCATTTAAATGGAACAGATATAGAATTAATTGGCCGTGTAGTATGGTCAGGTCAAAGAATGTAGAAAGCTAAACTCTTAATATAGCTTGAACTCCCCTATAGAATAATTAATGGACTATATAAGTAAATGATAACGCCAAACAAAACAAAACAAAATAAGCCCCCTGCTTTTCCAAAGATATCAGAAAGCTTAGTTCCATTGCTAGAAGGCTTTGAACAGTTAAATAGAGACTCCTTTTGGCAAGCTAGAAGAATGGAAAACAAAAGTAATATATTTACATTAGCAGATGACGGGAGCTTAACGAAAATACACTTTAAAAGCACATCAAATATCAACTTTGAATTGCTTTGTCAAAATACTTCTCTAGAAGAGTTAGTTATCGAAAATGTAGATTTAAGTGTCTTCCCTACAGAAATATTAAAGCTGTCCAATCTAGCTAGCATAGAAATGAGACAATGCAATTTAACAAGCTTCCCAGAAGAAATAAAGAAATTAAAAAAGCTTAAATCTATCGACTTTAGCTTCAATAATCTAGAAACTGTACCTGATTCATTGAGTGATTTAAAAAGTTTAAGACAATTAATACTACACTGTAACAACTTGCAGACTATACCAAAAATCATATTCAATTTGAGCAACCTATTTGCTTTAAGTTTGGTTAGTAATAAAATAAAAACAATACCCAGCAACATTAAAAACTTACAGAGTTTACAGTATTTTTTTATATCAGATAATGCAATAAAAGCACTCCCCGAATCATTCGGTAAACTTGAAAATCTTGAATATTTGTCAATCAATGAAAACAAATTGAGTCAACTCCCTAAGACTTTCATTAATTTAAAAAAATTATTACATATAGATCTATCTGAAAATTTATTTACAGATTTTCCAATTGGGCTTTGCATGTTAGACGAAATTGACTTCATTAACATCCAAAACAACAATATTCAAACAATCCCAGAAGAGTTAAAAAACACCACGAGATTAAGAAACTTCTTTATTCACGGGAATCCAATAAACTTTCCCGATCCATCGTTTCATAGTTTAAATGCACAAGAAATGATTCAAACACTACTTGCAATGCAAAGCAGTACGTTAAAAGCGCTCAAGCAAGCGAAAATATTGGTAGTAGGAGATGAAAGAGTTGGCAAAACTTCAATCATAAATCGCTTAGTTGGAAATCCACACGATGAAAACCAAAAAAGTACACAAGGCATTGACATTTCAGAGCTGGAGTTTAGCAATTTCAAAACAAATATTTGGGATTTTGCTGGTCAAGAATTAACCCATCAAACACATCAATTTTTTTTAACGGAACGTAGTTTATATGTTTATGTACTTGATGCTCAAAAAGAAGACAACCAAGCCCGTGATTTACATTGGCTAAATACAATTAAAAGCTATAGCGATAATTCACCAATAATTATCGTCGTCAATCATAGCGATAAAAACTTAAACTATCGTTTTGACAAAGTTCGTTATCAAGATAACTTTCAAATAGCAGATGTAATTTATACAAGTGCTTGCAACTTAAACAAGTTATGCGAGCAATCAAAAAACATTCTAGGTGATTCTATATCCAAGCTTACAAGAGCAATTGAAATTCAGTTACCAAAATTACCTGGTATTGAACGAGAACTGCCAGAAAGTTGGCACACGGTTAAAACAGCAATGGAAAGCTATAAGAAAGATTTAAACGTTATTGAAAAAGATACATACGACCTAGAATGCCAAAAAGCAGGTGTCGTTGGAAAGCCTTTACAAACAGCGCTTCTTAAAATATTAAACAGCATAGGTACTATTGTTGCCTTTCCCAATGATTTTCGCTTACAGCTAACACAAATACTTAAACCTGAATGGGTTACTAATGCGGTATATAAAATTGTTCGCAGCCAATCTGAAAATCCTGGAATATATTCCGAAGAACTAATTAGTGAAATTTTAAATTCAGATTACACTCATACACACCAACAATGGCTAATCGACCTACTTATTAAATTTGAATTAGGATTTAGGATACCTGAAAGCAACGAGCTTCTTATTCCCATGAGGCTGCCGTCAGTTACTCCTGATTTTAATAAATCAAAATATCAACAAGGTCTAAATATTAGATTTAATTATCACAATCAGGGCCTATTAAAGCTTAATGTGCTACCACAATTAATTGTTCGTTTAAATCATTATACCGATAATGAAACAAGTAAGTATTGGCGACATGGAATATTTATCCATTTAAAAAACTGTCAAGGTGTTATCATTGCAGATGAATCCAAACAAATAATTGAAGTATTTCTTTCCCAAAAGAATGAAAACGCTAGAACATTACTACAATGGATACGCTCAAACCTTGAAAAAATAGAAGAATCACAAACAAAAGCAAACAAAAGCAAACTGCCATACATAGAGGAAATTGCATTATTTGACGATAATGATAAAACTATTATTGGCCATGCTAAATACGCAAAAATAGAAAGGGCTTACAAAAGAGAAAAAGAAACCATAGATTTAGAAGTAAAAAATCCTGAAACAAACGAATTAGAAGATAAAGAATATAATGTAGCCGAGCTACTGGGCTTATATAAACAAAGTGCTTCTAAATTCAATGTAGAGAAATTCCCCAACATTCTAATGAAATCTTTACTTAGCTTAACTGATATTCGAGCTAGAATTAATAATGAAAAAGAAGATAATATAAATGATCTTTTAGCTATTTCCTTAAAAGGAGGAGGATTCGGGGTTGCGGATCAATCTCGAGGTGGTTATAGCGAATCGGGAAAAGGGTCAGGTGAAAGAGATTTAGTAATACTAAATGAATATGGTCAGCAAGCCTGCTTAATTGAAGCTATGTGTCTTACAAGTGTGACTAAGAAGACAATTAAATCTCATTATAATAAGTTAATTAACCACTACAATACGTATGGAAACCCCGTGGACTTCCTAGTCACTTACGCAAAAGTGAAGAATTTTGAAGGTTTTTGGACTAAGTACATGCGTGAGTTCGATGGCTTTACTGACTCAACATCAGCAGTGACTGATAAGTTCAATTTTAAAGCTGGATATACCCTTATCCCAATTGAAGACTCAGATGAAAGTCGAAAAATATACCATATGGTGGTTAACTTTGGTGTTAAACCTTAATCTAGATTAAGACTTAAAGTAATAGGGTATGAGTATACCTCATACCCTATTTATAAAATAAGGTACTCCATTAATACACCTTGCTAGCTCGAAGTCTCTATATCTATTGAAAATCAGTCCAATCAAGCAATTAGAATGATAAAGCGACACTAAATAACGCCCCATCAAGGAGCTTTTAATTGTTGGTTAGAATGTGCAGAAAAATCAATCACTGTAAGGAGCCATGCTTGAATAGCTTGTTATAACTACCTAACGCCTATTCTTAAAGCCATTGGATAGTTTGAAAAGCACTCAGTTGTAGAAAGCATTAATTTAACAGGGTCACCCGTAGTCTTCGCTGTCAGTAATATAGATAAGAATTTACTCGTATCAGCTTTATCTGAGTTAACAGAATAAAAAGTTGAAGCCGAACAATTTTTTGGATTTTCATGTGGTATATCAAGCTTAAATAAAACCATCCCATTATTATAACCCGACCAAACTTCTATTACTTTTCCCCAACTTGTTTCTTCATCCGAATAAGCATTCGTCGATACAGATAATAAAATTAACATTTTTATTAGATTTTTCATCATATTCCTTTCATATAACGCCAAAATAACAGGCTAAAACCAGCGAGGCACGAGCAATGGCTAGCTGTTTTTAGTCCTAGCTGACTGATTATTATGTTACTTTTTAATGTAAGCTGCTGATATCCTAGCTACATTGGAAGCAGCTTCTTGGCAACTATTTGAGCTATAGAAAGAAAGAGATAACTTTTTAGATGCGACAAGAGCCGTTTGAGCCATACCAAACCTTGCTTTAGCTAAATCATCATTAAAGCTACCTAACCAATACCGTTGTGAACTTCCTTCAAGAACCACCCAATAACTACTTTCTGATGGGTGTGGACCATGAGCACCAGCATAAACTTTGTCAGGAACACCTTCACAAGCAACATTGGCATTAACCTGAAAAGACGAAATAAAGATTAAAAAAAGAAACTTTTTCATATAACTCCTTTGTAACATAACAACATTGCTAAGCGGAAAATAATGGTTGGCTATAATCGCAGAGCGATGGCCAACTGTTATTTTTTCGTGTAAGCAACTTGTTATGTTTTAGTGCTTAATTGTGATTACATTCATGTCTTCTGTATCAGACCAAATGGCACAAGTATTTTTCCCACCTGCATATACAGTGTTTTGAGTACTGTAAGCAGTTAAAGCTAATGATAATATTGCCTTACCTGTATCATCATCTGTTCTGATTTGCATTCGCTTTCTGCTTTTCGTGTGACAAGATGGCGAGCTCGTAGGAGCTTTGTCAAAATATATTGAGCACATGTTTGCTCCATCATAATAACCACAATATATTTGAGTTATTTTTGCGCTACTAACTGAGCCAGCTAGCGTAGCCGATGACATAACTGCAATATTAATAATAAAGAATGCTTTTAATAAAATAGATTTCATTTTTTAGAACCTAATGTTGGATGAAGAAACATAACGCCTCGTTAAGAGGCAAATAATATGTAGGCTAAAATAAGCGACGAAAGAGCAAAAGCCAACTGTTATTTGCCCTTTTGAAGGACTTGCTATACCTATTATTTTACGTGAATGGATCTGAAGTTCGTTACTCCGGAGTAGATAGTACATTCGTCGTAACCGGATAGGCTGACATCTTTACCAGCAGCGTATGCAGCAAGAATTATGCTCATATAAGCTTTTCCACTGTCAGTAGATATGTCTAACACGAAATCGAAAGTTGGATTTACTTGGCAAGATGCAGTATTTGCCATACTGCCTTCTACCTCTATAAATAGTTTATTCTGATATACATGGCCGACTAAAACCGACTTTACCTTCCCAGAAATAGAAGGCAAAGCATTAGCGGTACAGCTGAATATGAATAAAAATAGAGCGAAATATTTCAATTAATTCTCCTTATAGTTATGACAGCTTATTATCAAGACTTCTCAGTAATGTCGCCCCATAAATTTTATTTAATTGGCGCTAATATCACATAATTTCAAAGCTTTATAAACCATAAAAAGATAATTTATAACAGAACCTAGATATTACTGAGTAGCATCAGTAATATCCAACATAGAATTAGATACTATAATCTTTAATATCAATAAATTAAGAATGCGTCACTTTACTTTCTAGTTTTTACTAATACTTCTCAGTAAAATGGCGATTCAAGTTGATTAAAGTACACCTGAAAAATTAAAGGTACACCATTAGTACACCTTATTGCTGCAGAGATTATATATCTATTGAAAATCAGTCCAATCCAGCATGGGAGCTATAGAAAGACGATGACTAATAGGGTTTGTTAGGCTTGGCTGCTTTACTTGGTTTGACACACTATTACCTTGTTCGATGTACTTTAAAAAGTGATATAAATAATGATGGCGTCACTAATAACTGAAATGCCCTAAAAAAATAATGACTTTAGTTGATAACAGCACACGCCATAAAAAACACCGCGATTATACACCGAGAATATAAAAAATTCCGTAAAAAAGAACTAGCTGTCCGACACTAGTTAAAGAGAGGCTTAGCAATTAAAATAAAGCCAGAATGCTAATAGGCAAGTTATAATTCCATACTTAGATATTTTAGCGTTAAGCACACATACACATTGACAAAGTCGCCCAAGTAATTAGTCATAGAAACTTGAATATCTTATGACAAGTTTATACTCAACTTTTTCCACATAATTGTATGCTAACTTTAGTTCCCTCTTCTAAAGCAGAATAAAAAAGCACTGATTATTACAATCAGTGCTTTAAATTAAAACTAGCGTAAACTCTAGGGTTAAGAATTATTTTTTGAAACGACGAGCCACTAGCCCCATAAAACCTAAAGCAAATATAGCTAGTGTTGATGGCTCAGGAACAGAAGCAGTCGTTAAGTTAGCTGCAAAAAGTGTATCACCACCGGAAGAGTTCCAAACACCATTTCCAGATGTTCTCTCCCAAAAGAAGCTTCCACCTGCATAACTAGCATTACTAATACTAGTAAACCCACTCGCTGGAGCCGTTGTATTGCCAATTCCTGAAGTGTCAAAAAGCGCCATGTACTGATTGCCGCTAACTAGGTTAACATTCGTATCAAAAGTATATAATTGGCTTATTGAATTATTTACCGATAAAACAGAACTTTGAAAAAGGGAAGCTCCAGATATATTAGATCCATTCCATGAGTATAATTTAAATTGAACGTTCAACGGTCCGTTATCAACCCTAGACAAAACAAGACCAAGGTCATCAAGGTAAGTATCCAAACCTGTTACCGTAAATGTTTGCCCAAAAGTTTGGCCACATCCTCCAGCAGTGCCGAGACACCTAAAATCAGATCCTGATGTACCAATAGTTGATATTATTCCTGCATTTACATAACCACTTACAAGTAAAACCATACTAAACAATACTGCTTTAAGCTTCATACAACACTCCGTTATTTTATTACAATACGTAAAACCCAACAATGTTAGTGTTAGTGTTAGTGAAGCAAATAGCAAGCCAAAATTATTTTTCTTTTATTTTCAATGAATTAAAAAAGTAAAAACAATTGATAATTAAGAACTGTAAAACAAATAAACATTATAAAAACTGGTACTTATGCATTAATAGCAATAACTAAAAGAATAAAGAATGGCTTTCTGGTTTTTACTAAGGCTTCTCACTAATATGAGGATTAAATGAGTACACCCAAACAGCTGAAAAGCCAAAAGTACACATTGCTACCATAGAGACTATATTTATTGAAAATCAGTCAAATCAAGCAGCCAGGCTGGTAAGCCAGTCATGAATAACGTCTCATTATGAAGCTAATAATTGTGAGCTAAAATAAGAGACGCAGCAGCAAAACCAACTGTTTTTTTTGTCCAGCTTGAATGGTTTGTTATTTTTTAAAGTTTAATAACCGCCAGCATATCTTCATCGTCTTCATCCATACCGACTTCAGAAAAGCCAAAGCTAGCATAAAACTCTTTAGCGACAGGATTTTTGGGGTTATAACAAATTTCGATTTCTTGTAAACCTGATACTTTTTTTATTTCCGCCAAGGCTAGGTTAAGTGCAGCACGTCCTATTGATTTTTGTTGATGGTTTTTATCAACCATAAATCGCCAAATGGAAACTTTAATTCTAGATTCTTTCACCCACATAAAAAAACCAACAGGCTCTTCGTTCAAATAAACAACTCTGGTTTCATACCCTTCATTGTACTTTGATTCGACTATTGACCACATATTACAAGCCACAAAGTCTTCTTGTTCTTTTGTGACATCGAGCTCACAAACTTCTTCATAATTTTCTTTTGATACTTGGCGAAGTGATACTTCCACAGAGTTTCCTTAAAATATAACGCCCCATTAACAGGCAATAAAATAGTTGGCTAAAATGTTGAGGAATGAAAAAGTAAACTGTTTTTAGTTCAGCTTAATTGGCTTGTTATGTTTTTCTTAAGAAACTAAGTATTTTTTCAGGGTTATAGCCATTTAAAACCACACCGTCTATTACTAAAACAGGTATTCCTTTACCGCCTATTTTATTATATTTTTCAAGTCCTTCATGCGAAGCTTCAATATCATATTCGATATATTTAACGCCATTATCATCTAGTAAGCGCCTTGCTTTTTTACAGTACTTACACCATGCAGTTGCATAAAGTACAACCTGAGCATTAGGATTGATTGGTTTAGCTGTAATCACATCCCATTTTTGAATTATCAGTATAAGAACAGCAACGAAAATCCATTTCTTCATTTAAAGCACTCCTAACTTAGATTAAAAACATAGCCCCAATAAGGAGCTGATAATACTTGGCTGAACTAGTGTAACGAAGCGGAACTGAGCCAAGCTTTCATCAGTCCCGCTTGATTGGCTTGTTATTAATTTACAATTTGCGTGAAATAATTATCAAGAGATATAGAAGAGTGCCTTGTTTCAAGCGTTTTCCCAAGGTTTTCAGCAGACTTCTGGCCAAAGTATAATTTTTCACTATTAATATAAATTAACGTGTAATTTGGGGGAAGGTTTCGATTATCTGAATTATAAGTAAAAGTCTCATTTAGACCATCAGCTTCAATACTTTCTTCACTTATTACTTTACCTGTAATATCAAGTTTTGAGATATCCAAAGTATCAAACATCATTGAGCCACATTCCGTATCAGTTGGGTGGAAGTACTCTGTTCGGTAAGTAGATTTTAGCGAAGAATCTATACTCAGCTTAATATTGACGTTCCAATCACCTTTTAACTCGTCGCTTGAGAACTTATTGTAAGGAGAGCATGCTTTTTGCCAAGATGTATTAGATAACTTTGCTTTAAAGTCACTTTTTGAGGTTTCAGTAGCTGCATTTCCTCCAGAGCCACCACAAGAAGACAAGACCATTGACGAAAGGACTATCGTTATCCATATATTTTTCATTTGCACTCCATGCTTTGAAATTGTTTAGCAGAGCAAAACTAGCCCCGCTTGAATAGCCTGTTATACGCAATTCTTAATTGTTAAATACTTGCTTCTAGCGAAAATTACATAGTACAAAGGTAATACTAATACCTTTAAAAAACCGCCACTGACGCTATTTTTAATGATAAGTTTTTTTGAAGAATAATTGTCCAGATAAAACTTTGGACTTGAACACCAGTCAATTTTAGCTTCAATAAATTTAGTATGGGACGGAATTGAAATAATTTGAGTTGAATTAGGTTTAATTTTAGTAAACTTATTACCATCGACATACAAATGGTAATTCCTAACTTTATCTATAAATTGTTTTGGACGAGTTACTTCAATATCCATTTGAACTCCCTTTACATATTACAGCTTATTATGAAGGCTTCTCAATAATGTTCGCCCCATAACTTCTATGTAATTAATATTACATATTTTCAATGCTTTATAAACTATAAAAGTTAATTTATACAGAACTTAAATATTGCTAAGAAGTATCAGTAAAATAGCGACCCAAGCTTATTAAAGTACATCTGAAAATTAAAGCTAGGTTACAACACCATGCCAGCTCATAGCCCTTATGCTTAGTTGAAATCATTCCAATTAAGCAATTGAAATGGGAAGGTATAACTAAAAAATACCCAAGTAGCAGCCTAAAAGTTCTTTGCTAAAATGTGTAGCGAAGCGATGGCCAAATGCAATTTCCCTTCTAAACAACTTGTTAGAAACAAGCTTTCCATCTGGCACAATAGAACAATTAAAATGAATATTTAATGTACGTAGACCATACTCGCTGTTGGAAATGGCCCGCCCGCCATTGAAGGTGTACACGCACCATCCAACCAAAATGCAATTTTTTTATTATTGGCGTGAGCTAGCATTATAGAAGCATAAAGCTCTGCAAAATTTTCACGCTCAGTAGATATTGCTACGGCAGCTGCTTCACTTGAACCGTTGCAGTTTTCTCCATCGACAAATTTAGCTGAAACATCTGCATATACCACTATTCTACTAGCGTCTATTTTATAATAATTTATATTGGATTTTCCTGAGTTATTCTGAGCGAGACATGGTTGTATGAAAGCCATTGCCAATAAAATAGCTACTAACGATTTACATTTTTTATTTATCATAATTATCTCTTTATTTTTTATTTTGATTTAACTTTGTTGAAACCATCATCTGCAAGACCTCGCCAAAGTCTCAAAGGACCTAAGTATTTAATCATATAGCGATCTTCTTCAGATATAATTTCATTATTCTTCATGCGTTCATGTCTATATATCCCCGTACGAATTTCAGGAGAAGGTACCGGAAAAGCGAAATCATTCGGATAGCGATACATTGTGGGTCCATTGAAATCCCATTCAGGAAGTGAGTTTACGGTATTTAGATTAGCGTCATTTAACGTGTCGTGCTCAAAGAGCCAAATTCTGAAGCGGCCGTCTGATTCTTGTGAATACTTAATTTGCACTACAAAATCATACCACTTCCCTGTTTCTATACTCTTACTAGAAATATGGGTATTATTTGTAGGGACTGTCCAATCCATTGGTTCTCCATCTCGAGCAGTAAATTGATAATGTAACTGCCCATTAATTGGAGTGGTAATAATACCAATTGCTGGTCCTCCAACCGTTAATTGATCATCAACGATTAAAGCTATTTCATCTTTATTAAAACCTTTCTCAGCAAGAGTAGTCTCATTGGGCTGGTTTCTAAACTGAAATACCGTGCTTATTTTTGATTTATCTAAATGGCTATAATATTCAGACCAGCCAATCCATAAAGTTGAGCCTTCTTCGATATCTAATTTCTGTAATGTCGTGCGGATGTGCATTTCTGCTCGAGTCATTCCTATATCTGCCGCACCCGTTTGACCAAAGTCAGTGTAAAAGCGAACATTTTTACTTTGCTGTTCTCTTGGAGCTATAGTCTCGTCTCCAAACTCAATTTCAATACCAAAACTTTCATTATTTGGCCCCTTAAATCCAGGGTCTGTAATGCTATATGGTTTGACAAGAGGAACTGGCATTCCTTGTGTACCAGGGTAACGATCACTAACACCCCATATTTCAAATAAAGGACGATTCCAGTTCCGAGTTTCTTCACTTACGGTGCCGTTAACTTCACCTGCCCATAAAAACTCTTTTATATTGTTTTTCTTGAGGTTTTTGGCTTTATTTAGCATCATGTAAGCTTCGATAGCTGTTGAGTCTGATGCATAACTTAAAGCACTACCCAAGTATAGAAAACCTACAACTTGAATATATATAAGAAACCTAATTTTCATAAAAACTCTCTATTTGATGCAAAAATTTTATACTGGCCACCCCCCCATTTAAAGGAGTGATGATTTTTTAGTAAAATGTGTAGCCAAGCGAAACTGAGCAAGCTGTATTAGCTCCGCTTAATTAACTGCATTGCACTACTTCAATATTACTCCTCTTAAACCATAAGCAATCATTATCTAAGTCTATTTCGTTAGATAACTCATCGTTTATATCCAAACTTAAATAAATCATATAGTTATTTATAATGAGCTTACAATGACTAATGTAACTAGCTAAAAAGTCGTCGTAAAGTAGATATTCATTAAGTTTATATACCTTAAATATCGAGATTGCTCCATGATTTGAAACAAGCTTGACTTCAGAAAAATTATTAGATGTTTCCCAATCATATCCAATGTTCATCTGAGAGAGCATTTTATCTCTGAAATAAGATGAATCCACAAAACCGTCCTTGTACTGCTAACAGCTTATTATGGCGACGTATCAGTAATGTTCAGCCCATAACTTTCATTTTATTCTCATTAATATCACATAATTTCAAAGCTTTATAAACTATAATTTTTACTATCAATGAACTAAGAACCCGACAACATACTTTCTGGTTATTACTAAAACTTATTAGTAAAATAGCAATTCAAGCTGTTTGAAATACACCTGAAAAACTAAAGATACATTACAACACCATGCTAGTTCAGAGTTCATTCAACTAGTTGCAATCAGCCCAACCAAGTACTGGGCAATCCCTTCCTTCATTTAGCTAGCTCTTTGAATAAAAATCATGCTATATTTTAATCACTTACCTTTCACTATCGAAAATAAAACATCTATGAAAAATAAAGGATTTACTTTAATAGAGTTAGTTGTAGTAATAGTAATATTAGGTATTTTGTCGGCTGTAGCTTTACCTAAATTCATTAACCTTCAAAACGATGCACTACAAGCCAATATGCAAGCGATGAAAGGCGCATTAAAGTCTGCCGAATCATTGGTTGCACTGAAAATACGCTTAAAGCCTGATGATTTAAACAATAACCAAAACCGATTTTCATTGACTAATAGCCAAAGCATTCGAGTAAGAGGAAAGTTACCCGACGGTCGCTGGAACCTCACTTTTGCTCATTTAGTTGATTTTCAAGATATTGCGCAAGTATCGTCAAACAATTGCAACGATGAAAATCTTAAGTGGTGTGTACGCCAGCGCGGAAGAAATTGGTTTGTAAGTCGAGGATATTCATCACTTGGCACTGGTAGAGGTTTTGTTATTTACCCTTTTGGAAAAAATCTTAACCAAGAACGTTGTTATGTTTATTATATGAATCAAAATGATAGCGCTATTCCAACCACCGTTTCACCATCTATCGTCGGCGTTGATTTTAGCGGATGTTCATAACTTGGTTATTAATTAACAAACTTTTTAAAACAATAAAGGTGCAACAATATTGCACCTTTATTTAGTTAGAAGCCATTATGTTTGAATAAGCTAGTTATAAAGCTATAAATTCAACATTAAGCTGCTTGAAACTCATTTATTTTAGCTCTTAAATCTTCATTTGCTTTACTCAATATAGCAATATCAGCCATTGCTATGTCTAGCTCTGCTTGTATCGCCAGTCGTTGACTTATAGCTGCAGTTTTATCTGACTGTGCTTGTACTTCTAAAGCCTTTACTTTCGCTAATTTTGCTTTCGTTTCTTCTAGCAAGTCCAACAAACGAATAACATCTTTGTTTTCACTAAAAGCCTGGTCGCTACCAATTTTATCTTCTATTGGTTCATCCTTTTCAACAAATTCATTGGTTTTATTGGCAAAATATAAATACGACAAACGCAGAGTGAAAAATAACAACGTAAAGAGTAGCACTAGAATATATTGATGAACGTTTTCTGCCGATGCGGCGCTTAACCTTTCGCTTAAACCACCGTTACTTAATATAAGAGTGATGAAAAATTGATTGTGCCAAAGCAACGATATCAATAAATATACTAGAATGAAATTGGGTGCTTTATTTTGTGAACGATTAAAAACCAGCAATGATTTAAAAAACTTTGAAGACATAAAAATCCTTTTTATACAGAGTCGATATTAAGCAAAAAAGCTATTTTACAATAATCGCGTAACAATTAAAGCAAAGTGTTTAAATGCATTCTTCCATGTAAATATTAGGCTCATTGCTCACAAGTTATATTAGTAATTACTTTCAATAGTCTATTACTTTTTATAGAGAAAATATTACTTAGCATCCAATACTTGTTGTATTTTCTTTAAGGTTTGCAGTGTTATCGCTAAATCTTTCGCATCTAAGTTATCGGCTAAGTCATTTGCCCAAGGAATTTGCTGTTCATCTACCTTTAAATAAATAGCACTGCCCTTTTCTGTTAAAGCAATTAATTTCGCTTTTTTATGATTAGGATTATCAGAAAAAGTCAGCAGGTTATCTTTATGCATTATATCAACTAGCCTTTGCACAGCTTGGCGAGACTGCCCCATAGTTCTTGCTATTTGTGGCACCGTAAGCGAATGCGATGATAGATAAATTGCCCCTAATATTTTCCAGCGCGCACTATTTATGCCTGCTGATGCGGCAATGCTATCGCCTACGGTGGTCAGTAAACCACTCAATTTAAATGTTTCTAAAACAATTTCAGTGAACATATTTCCATCTGGGCTAAGTTTCATAGTTTACTCTTGCTTAAATTTGACAATATAATGTCATTTTGACAATATACTGTCAAACATAATCAATTAAAGAAAATATGATGAAGCCTATAATTCACTTAATTGCTGCCTTTACTGCAGCCTTATGTATAGCAACATTCTTCACTTCTACCTTGCTCGTGGAGTTATTTGGCACACACGAAACTATTGCAGTGGTTAAGAACTTAATTGTTATGCCAGGGTTATTTATACTCATTCCCGCGATGGCGATAACGGGTGCAACCGGTTTTGCTTTATCAAAAGTAAAATCAGGAAAAATAGTTAAGAAAAAATTAAAACGTATGCCGTTTATTGCAGCCAATGGCCTACTAGTACTATTACCCGCAGCTATTATGCTTAATTTATGGGCAGCATCAGGCTTATTTGATAGCCGTTTTTATATTGTTCAAGGTATAGAATTAATGGCTGGAGCAGTCAATTTAACGTTAATGAGCTTGAATATTCGTGACGGCTTTAAAGTGTCGGGTAAGTTACGCAAGTAAAATAGTGCTTAGCGCAGTATTTTACTTGCTAAAAATAGCCAATTTTATTGTGCTTCAAAATCATCTTCACGTAACTTGGCGGTACCGTCACTTTGCATAACCCACAATTCGTTGGTGATAACACCTGCGGCTTTATTCATTTTCCAGCCCGACTTTAACACCGCACTATTTTCGTCAAGCACTTCAATGCTTGGCTCAACATAGTCAACATCGGTAAAACCGTCTTCCAGTAATTGCTGCCAAAATACTTGAATAGCTTCTCGGCCTTTAAATTGTCCAAATGGCATGGCGTTCATTACTGCATCAACTTCATATTGTGCCGCACAGTCAACATAGTCACCGCGATTAAAAGCCGCCTTCCACTTACCACTCGCTATATTTACCGCCTGCAATACCTGTTCACGCGCTTCATTGCTTAGTTGTACTGATTGGTTGTTATTTGAATTCATTGTCGCTTCCTGTAATTTGAACCTTGGTTAGTAAGTCATATTATGCAAAACTTCACACATGCCAACCCATGGCGTAACTGACACAAATCAGTTTAAAAACGACAAAACCACGCGCCTTTCTAAATGATTTGCCAAAATTACAACAACGCCAAATACAAACTTTAACTGAAGCTTTTCTAACAACATCACCAATGCAAGTACATAACCGATCAATTTCATTAGGAAACTAACCATAGTTAACCAGTATTCACTTCCTATCATTTGAATATTGGTTACTGAGCAATAATATGCAAAACTTCAAACAAGCCAAACTATGGCAAAAATAACGTAAAACGGTTTAAAAATGACAAAGCATATAAATATAGCCTTAATTAATTACCCAGAAGCACTACAAAGTGCAGTACACGGTTTGTCTGAGTTATTTGCCATGGCGAACAAAATCGCTAAGGAGCAACAGCTAGACACTGTATTTGTGGTTAGCGCTATTGTGCAAGAACAATTAGTTGCAGAATCACAAACCATTGCCCAACAGCCATTTGATCTTGTTATTTTACCGCCTAATTCTAATGAAGATTACTTTCAACAACCACCTGAAGAACTACTTAGCCTGTTACGAACCACACATCAATCAGGAGCTATATTGTGTTCTGCTTGCGCCAGCGCTTTTACGTTAGCACACACTGGTTTGTTGGATAATCGCACCGCAACAACGCACTGGCAGCTTGCTGAAAAATTTAGCGCTACCTTCCCACAAGTAAAACTAAACATTGAAAGTTTATTAATTAACGATGGCGATATTATATGTGCGGGTGGACTGATGTCATGGCTTGATTTAGGTCTAGAAATTGTCGCCCAATGCATGAAACCAAATATTATGCGCAGCTTAGGTAAGCTATTAATCGTTGATACAGGTAAACGTGAACAACGTTACTACGGTAGTTTCACGCCTCTTTTTAATCATGGTGATGAAGCCATAGTAAACGTGCAACATTACATACAAGCAAATTTTCATCAGCCAATGAATATTAGCCGATTAGCGCAACTTGCCTTTATGAGTGATCGTACTTTTCTTCGACATTTTACTCGCGCAACCTCATTAAAACCTATGCAATACATTCAACGAGTACGCGTACAAAAAGCCTGTGAATTATTAGAAACTAGCCAACAAAGTTTTGAACAAATATCTGCTAGCGTAGGTTACGACGATGTGAACAGTTTTCGTAAGGTATTTATTAAAGTAATTGGTTTGAGCCCAAGTGCATTTAAAGCGAGGTTTGTTTAGGAATTATTGGGGTATTTAAAGCTTGAAATACATCGGCTTTATAACTCGTGCCTAAAGGAATTTCCATATGCTCAACTTCAACATCGTGTTGTGTGTAAGCGGTAATTCGTTGAAGCGATACAATATAAGAACGATGAACTCTTTTGAACAAATTACTCGGCAGTTGTTTTTCCATTTTACCAATATTACCTTTAACAATCAGCTTTCTATCAACCATGTGAATGCGGGTATAGTCTTTCAAGCTTTCGACAAATAAAATGTCCTGAAAAGGTACCTTAATATTTTTCTTATTAACATTCACATAGAAAAAATCGCTGCTGATTGCCGAAGAACCTTGCGCAATGTGAGTGCGGCTATAATATCGTTCAATCGCTTTCGTAAAGCGCTGTAGCGAAATCGGTTTTAGTAAATAGTCAACCACATCAAGATCATAACCTTCACTGGCATATTCACGATATGCGGTTGTCACAATGACTTTAGGCGGATTTTGTAAAGTTTTTAAAAAATCAAAACCTGAAAGCTTTGGCATTTCAATATCTAAAAACATCAAATCAATTGGCTGATCTCGCAATACATCAAGTGCTTGCATGGCATTAAAGCAAGTCGCGGAAACTTCCATATCAGTAAACAAACTTAAGTGTTTATTCAATAAATCAATAGCGGGTGGCTCATCATCTACCAGTAAGCATTTCGTGATCATTTGTTCGTTACCAAGGTTAATTCCAAATTAAAATAGTGCTCAGTATTATCAATATGAAGCGTATGATTATCAGGGTAAACTAAGTTCAACTGTCGCTTAACGTTTATCAAACCGATTCTTTCCGTTTCATCTACGCTTTCCTGTTGTGATATTTCTTCATTCGCTTTTAACATTTGCTCAGCTTTACTATTCCAAACCTTAAAAATCAATGAACCTTCATTTTGTTTGATGAAAATGGTTATTTTAGGCGATAAAATACTTGGTGTAGCGCCGTGCTTAAAGGCATTTTCAACAATTGATAATAACAATAATGGACATATTGAAACTGACGATTGATGCAGCTCTTGGTTAAATTCAACCGTTAACTTATTGCCAAAACGAATGGCTTGCAACGCAATGTAGTTTTCAATGGTCTTTACCTCTTCTGATAACAACACGGTACTATTTTGGCTTTTATACAAGGTGTAATCGAGTATTTCAGAAATTTGCAGCACCATATCGCCAGCTTTAGGCGAATTGTTAATCACAAAAGAGTAAAGGTTATTTAGCGTATTAAAAAGAAAGTGCGGGTTTAATTGCGCTTTTAAATACTTTAGCTCTGTGGTGACTTTCTGTTTTTGTAACTCATCAAGATGCAGCTTTTCCTGGTAGTGCTGTGTATTCGACTTATAAAAATACATAATCAGCGCGGGAAAATGAAACGACAACATATGGTACGGAAAATCAGCCAGCACCAAATATGGGAGATCGTCAGCACAATAACGATCAAGATACAGCACACCAATTACCCGATAAATCAGCGTTAACAGCACGGTTGTAAGCAATAGCGATAAGCCAAATAGCCAATATTTTTTTTGTTGTAAATACCTCGGTACTTGCCAATAGTTTAATAAATATGCCGCTGCCATTAATAACGGCATACGCAACAAGGTGGTTTCGAAAAACTGTTGAAACAAATCACGATCGGCTACCGACAAAGAATAAAAAACAAAAATTCCCAACCAAAAGAAACCGTGATTCAACACTCTGCTTTTGCTAAATATCATCATGTAAATTAGTCAATCTCAAATATTCCTATCTTTACAGTTAACTCAAAGTAAACTACTGCACAGCTAACTTTTGTTTGTCTTGAGTCCATTTCAATATGTTGGCGAGCGTTTCAGAATTTTTATATTTTTCACCAAAACCATAATACTCGCCAATACTAGACTCTACTTTATCGAACATGTCATTAATATAATAAACATAGGCTTCATACTCAGCATAATAAATATCATTCTCGGCGTTAGCGCCCTTTTCCTTTGCAATATTCAAGTACTTTAATGCCATCGTTTTATCAAATAATGTTTGGTTTCTTTTATCGCTATAAATCCACGCGATTGACTCATAACCTTTCGCTAAATTAGGGTTTAACTCAACACTCTTTTGATATGCAGCTAATGCTTGCTGCTGTTGGCCAGAATAATAGTAAACCATCCCTACACACCAAATAGCGATAGAACTTTCAGGGTACATATCAGCCACATGCTGAAAATACTGTAATGCTTTATCATAATCTTCAGTGATCAATAAGTTGTAGTCGGCTTGAACCATATATCGTTCACTTTCTAGCGGGTGAGTTTTTGCTAATTCGTTGGCTTTAGTCACTAATGCTTTATATTCAGGTGTATCATCAGGAACATAAAACGACTTCATTAAGTAGGCACTCGGATAACTCGGGTCTAATTGAACAATGCGCTCAGCAATTTCTTCATATCGTGACTTGTCTTGGTAATTGAAAAAGTAATATTGTAAATCGTTAGCAAGCTGATGTACTTCTGGCACCTTAGAACCTACAGGTAAAACAAAATCATATGTCTGTAAGTTTTTCGGCTGATACTGTTGATACATAGCCTCATCCTTTGCACGTAACGCTTGTAAATTTTTACTGTCTAATGTCTTTTGTGACCTTCCTTCAGGTGTCGTCGTAGCATATACCGACGTTACCAAGCTCATATTCAACAACAAGCCACATATGCTGCCAATAGCAATATTGCTTGCAGTTATGTTGCGTTTTTTTAATTTATATATAGTTTTACTTTGAATTTTCATAGCGTAATAAGTTCTGTAGATAAAGAACTTAGCTTACTATCAAAATACATCGCTAATTAAAAAGTAGAAGTAGCGTCGTAATACAACCACGAAGCGCCTAAAAGTGTCGATTTTTGCCTGAGGTAACCCGCAGGGTAAGAAGTAGTGATATGAGTTTGTTCAGCCAATGCTTGGTAATGCCAATTTAAGTTGTTTGGAGCTTTGGTATTTAATAATGAAAAAATAATCATTGCATTCGCTACGTCATTTTTTCTGTCTCGCATTTAAATCACATTCCCAAAATTCTCTCACTACCGGCTTATTAGCTGGATTTTATGCCTTCACGTGTTGAGTGAAATCGAATTGACGAAAGTTTGCAGTAATGCCAACAAGCAAGTGATTATTAACCCCGCTTGACTGGCTTACCGCACTTACTTGTCAGTAGTTTTTATTTAATAAATTTAATACTAAGAGGGTAAACCCATAATTGATTTTCATTGGCCTTGATTGCTGCAATGATTGCAAAAACAAAATTAAGTATTGCTAATACTATGAGGCCAATTATCCCTATAAATATAAAAGCTAAAATCCCGCACACTATGGAGTAAATAAACAGGCTAATTAGCCAGTTAAGCGTTGTTTTTCCGTGCTGGTCTATGCTTTCATGTTTGTCTTTATTCGTTGCCCACATAACGATAGGTAAAACAAAACCTAACCCGGGAATTATAATACTGGACAACTGACTTAAGTGAATCATCATACAGTACGTATTTAACGGCATTCCCCAGTATTCTTCTCTATTTTCAGACATATAACTATCCTTGTAGTAATTAATTTCTTATATGCAAACTTACACATAGATACTGATTAGTACAATACTAAATATTATAACGATGAATCCTGTCAATATAATTCGGCCTTCGTGTTCTTTAATTTGCTTTCCACGCGGATAATGACCTAATGTCACAACAAACAAGAAGCAACGGCCGACCCAGTAAACAAGAAACTCACAAAAGGCTTCGATAAATATTATACGAATCACTCTTAAAATGGGCTTAACTGCAACTTCGGCTAGTTCTTCCACTGAAACCTCCTCATGTATAGCCACTTATTCTCAGATATAACCTACACACTAGTAGGCTATAAAATTTCACGCAGGCAGTTATTGCCCTAATTTTACAAAGCGATTAACAGCTTAACTATTGGCTTTGAAGAACTTGATTATCGCTTGATTAAATACTTCTGATTGCTCCCATTGTGCGGCATGCCCAGCTTCTGGAATGACTAATGTCTGACTATTTGGAATTTCTCGAGCGGCCGCCCTCATCATTGAAGGAGGCTGATATAAGTCAGCGCCACCAGCAATAAAGAAAGTGGGAATATTACCTGCTCTCATATTTTGCCAAGTTAATTCACTTTTCGCGCTTTGCCCGTGTCGAATGCCATCACCTTTGGATTTTTTCTCCATTTCAATCCATGTTTTGACGCCTTCAGGGTGTGCCCAACGGTAGGATGGTCCCAGCTCCTTAAATTCAGGCGGTAAATCTCTAAAAGCTTTAGGCAAAATAAAGTCTAAGCGTTCATCAATATTTTTGTCCCATGAGCCAAATAAACTGCAAACAATTGTCATGCTCAGTAATTTTTCAGGGTAAGAAACGGCATAATCAGATACTGCAAAGCCACCTGCTGCAAGGCCCAGAATATGAAATTTATCGACCTTTAAATGTTTCACTAAGGCATCTAAATCATCTGCGTAATTGCCTTTATCATCCTTTGAACCAGCAGGAGAGCCAAAATAGCCTCGCCTTGAGTAGGCAATAACTCTAAAGCCTGCAGCAGATAAAACTGGCTGTTGATAAGGCCAAGTTAATGCGCTGCCTCGACCCGGATGTGATAGCACGACAGCAGGCCCGCTGCCACCTGTATCCCAGTAGTAAAGTCCTGCACCACCAGATAGCGGTAAAACACCTTCTAACATTTGTGCTTGCTGCGGTATAGGTACGTAAGCGGGTTCAACTTTAGCTGCTTGCTTGTTGGGCACTAAAGTTTGCGCTTGGCTAGTAGCAAGTAAACCACCTGATGTTGCGATAACAGCTGTTACAGCGGCCTTTTTTAGTATATTTCGTCGGTCAGTACTAATTGACTCGTTATTTTTCTTCATTTAAGCATCCTTCTAAAAAAATCATCTATTGTCGCAACACCAGTAATAGCCCAAATGGTCGACTAAAACAGCTCAGCAAGTCGTAACCTAACTCACTATTAATTTTTTCTCGCAAGTCGAAGTTCATACCCTGGCAATTCAGGGGAATCGGGATCCAACAGTTTTAGTGCATCAACCATTCCTGCTAACCCTGCTTTATTTGGAGCATTGAAAAAGATGACTAAACCGTCACCACTGTCTTGATAATAATAAACTAATGAAACTACCGTCCAGTTGGTTCCTCTGTGCCCAATAATTTTGTTATTTTTTAAATCCGACATGCTCCAACCTAACCCATAGCCCATTTTAGTTGGGCATTTAACGGCTAAAAATTGGCTGCAATCAATATCCTCTTGAGTAAACTGAATGCCTTGCATCGTATTTCTGTCTTGTTTTAATTTGGCGCTTAACCCTTCGCCCTTAATTGATGAAATCAAAAACTTTGCATAATCAGATACTGTCATGACTAAGTTGGCTGCAGCAGAAGAACTACCTTCACTGCTGCAATAACCTGAAGGATGGCAATAATGGCCATGAAATTTTCCATTTTCATCCATTGGCTTGGCAATACGAGAAAAATTTTCTTTACGTACCACCATCGAAGAGTTCTTCATCGCAAGTGGCTCAAAAATTGTCGATTCAACAAGTTGCTCGAACGGCATTCCTAGTTTCTTTTCGGCATATTTTGCTAAATATTCAAAGCCTTCACCTGAATAACCAAAAGCTTCTCCGGGTGTATTGATAAAGCTCAGTTTTCTGTCGTTTGCAAAATAACGCCAGTTCATAAAACCACTAGTATGAGTAAGCAGCATACGAGGTGTTAGCCTATGAACTTCAGGGTTGCTTTGTAAGTCTGGGTCAACCCAATATGGCGCTATTGACTCATCTAGCGAAAGCTTCCCTGTGGCAACAAGCCTGAGTATAGTTTCAGCGGTTATAGTTTTAGTTAATGAAGCGACATTAAACAATGTATTTTCGTTTGCAGGAACACCAGGTGATTGGAAGCCGTATTGGTTTTGCCATACAACCTTATTATTTTTGATAACCGCAACACCAGCTGTATTTATTTGATGTTTAGCGACTAAAGCCAAAAATGAATCATCTAAAACCATAGCTTGTGTACTGGAAATATTGTCAATATCAGCTGTTTTCAAAGGATAAAAGTCACTCAGCATTTTGGCTTTAAATTCTTTTCCTTCTTTGTACCTTAAAATAGTACCACCCCATATGTTCTCAGGATGTTGGGTAATTTGCTTAAGCAACATATTTATATGTGGAAAGGTAATAAGTTGCATCGCCTCAGTTAACGGTAGCCATTTAATTTCTTCGATGTTGTCTGGGGTTATTTGCTCGCCATCACTGACTTTTACATTATAAAAATGTCGGCTTGATTCGGCCTTTGTTTTCTTGTTTTTTAACGTGAAAATGCCTTTTAAACTTGGTGTAGTAACCTTAAAACCGTAGTCAGCAGCTAACTGATATAAATTGTCAGAAGTAAGCTTGTTACTTTCACTGTAAAGGCCAGGTGTCACCCAAAAATTAGTATTTTTAATCTTAACTACCATCAGCTGATTTTCATCATTAAAGATCAATAACCGATGAAAACTTGGCGCTTTGTCATTTGCTTGTACAAACGAAGATGCGGCAAATAAAATGGTAATAACTAGTAAAATGTTCTTCATTAACAACACCTAATTTCGACTAAAATATAAAGCCCATTCACGGGCTAATAGTTACATGGCAAAGCGTAAGGTTAATGGCACTACTCGTTACTATGCTTTATTCTTTTTTACGTTTTTTATTTATTATTGCCCTTAAAATAAAAACGTATGATCAGATATAAAACTATCACAACGTGCTTAACGTAATCTGCTATTAAACCGCTCTCATAAGCTGAATTAATTAACATTAATATCACATAATTTCAAAACTATAGAAATTACAAAAAGTTAAATTATGTAAGAAGTTATTTATTGCTGAGTTTCGCCTTGGAATGCCTGTATTAAAATAGCCTTTGTGAACTTAAGGCATTTTAAAAACAGTTTTTTGTTTATCGTACTTCCCTGCTTCCATATCGTTCAACATTTGCTGGTATCTGCCGCTGTCTTTTAATTTTTTCAAGCCTAAATTAAATTTATCACGCAGGTACTTAGCGCGCTTATGGTTAATATTAATAATTAAGTGCAGGTTTTTTATGCCAAACTCTTTTGGATGGTAGGTAATAAGTTCAGCTTCATTTGCCGATAGAAAGCTTTTGATTTGTGCGTTACCAACATAGCGATCATTCGGGAATATGTCGATGCGATTGGCTAACAATTTTTTGTAATTGAATTCGTCTTTTGAGGTTGAATCAACATCAATACTTCTTTCATTGATTACATGCATTAACGCTTCGCCGTAATCATACTTTGAGGTAACGCCGGCTTTTACACCTTGTAAATTATCGAAGCTTTGCCACTGAAAATTGTAACTTTTTAAATGAAAAAAAACGAAAGAAGTGGTTGAAACGGTATTACTCGATAAAAACGCCTGATCAATTTCCTCATCAGGCCACCAACAACACGATGCATCCCAGTCTTCACCCCTTTTAGCATATTGAAAAGAACGTTGCCAAGGAAAAAATCCCCACTCAACGGTAATACCTTCGAGTTTAAAAGCTTCAGTAACAACGTGAGAAGTTAGGCCGTATTGATAGCTGTATTGTGATAAATAAGGTTCCCATTCGCCATTGGTGATACGGATTGTTTCTGCAGCTAAGCTTTTAGTAAAAAATGTAGCTCCCAACAGTAGGTAAAATAAAACTCTCATTGCTGCCTTTGTGTTTAAATTAATGCGGTTTTCATCGCTTATCTTCAGCCATGATGTTGTTGTCGTTATTATTACTATTTTTACAGTAACCGCGCTGACTATTTACTTTGCCAGTAACATTAAAGCCACTTGCAAACACGGCATAGTAAATAAAGCCTAGGTAAATAAATCAAAAAAGCCAACGCAATTTGCACGTTGGCTTTAATCATTTTAGTGACTTAATACTTTTAAGTAGTACTAATGTTTTTAATGTAAACGTTCAGGATAAACTGCTTCTAACTTCAATGTTACGTCGTTATAGAAACGCTCACCACGTACACGAATTCGCCACTTACCCGGTTCAGGGTTGATAAACTCACATACTTCTTCGTTACCTTCTAAACGTGGCGCACAGTCAAACTTTCTCTTGTTTGGTTTTTTACCGTGTCGTACGTAAAGATCAGCTTCACCAATACCACCAGTGATAGTTGCTTTAAAGCTGACCGCACCTTTTGGTACGCGGAAACGGAAAGTTTTCCAACGTGCTCTTGGGCCTAAACCTGCTTTAATTTTGGTTTTGGTTAATAGTGGTGTTTCGCCGTTAAACTCAATAACTACTGGGTCATGATCAGAAGCGCGGTAAGCGTCACTGCTATACATAGTGTGCAATTGCTCTTCGTTTTTGTACTCAGTGTTGTAATCAAGAATTAATGGTTCGTCAGCGTTAATATGCCACTCGGTTAGGTCAACCGCTTTATCAGATAGTGACACTGACGCTAGCGCGTGATCTAAGGTACCAATTTCACCACGGTAAGCGTAAGAATAAGCCATGTCGCCAACAAATTTTTGCGCTAAGTTAGTGTAACCTGCGTTTTCAAGTGTGGTTACTGGGTCTTCTTTGCTGTAGGCATTTAAGTCACCAATAATGAGTACGTCTTCATCTTCTACGCCCGTTGGCGACTGTGCTAACCATGCAGTAATCGCTTCTGCCGCTTGTACACGACGTAAGTTATAACAGCCTTGACCGTCTAACTTGTCTTCGTTTTCCACGCCACCGCTGCTAGAACAACCTTTAGAGCGGAAATGGTTAATGGCGACAGTTAAACGCTCACCTGTTTCTGTGGCTCTAAACGTTTGCGCCATTGGCGGACGATTATGGTATTCAAACGGAAAACCGGTTAAATAAGCTGTTGTACCAAATTCGGTAACAGCTAGGTCGTTATAAATCATCGCAACTTTGATGCTATCGCCACCTAATAATTCAATGCCGGTTTCGGCATCAGCAGCAATATGTGGATTAACGAAGCTGTAATGAACACCTGCTGGAGCAACAGCATTTAAGCCGTTAACCAAGTCTTGAATAGCACTTTGATCACCAAAACCATCGTTTTCCACTTCTAGTAAGCCAATAATATCGGCTTCAATAGTAGAAATTGCACTGATAACTTTGTTACGTTGGCGTTCGAACTCTTCTGCAGTGTCAGCGCCACGAGACGTTGGGAAACCACCACCGATGCCATCACCATTGAAGTAGTTTAATACGTTGAAGCTAGCAATTCGTAGGTTACCCGTTGCTATTTCTGGCTCTGCAGTTCGTGCATTAGTATCAGTAAAGCTTGGTTCTTGCGTTGGAATAATGCGGTACTTACCAAAGCTGTAGTCAATAACACCTTCAAGATTATCAACAGAGTCACCCATACGTAGCGTATTATCAGCCGATAAACCACCCGTTGGGTAAATAACGTTATCAGGGTTTGAACCGTTAATGCCGTCATCAAGCGTAATACTATTTAACGCGTTACTTGCTGCTAACGCTGTGTATTCAGCAGAGCCTGGAAGATGGATGTTTGTTGGAACATAAACACGACCTTTTGATAAACCAACTTCACCGTAACGACCTAAGCTGTAGTTGTCGGTTACCATTAAAGTATCTTCTACATAAACTAACATGCCTTCGATACTTTCACGTGCTTCGCTTGAGCTAAATGGTAAGCTTAAGCTTGTTGCTGAAACGCTATCGATGCCACAATCAAGAAACGCTTCATTTAAGCTAATTTGTGTTTTTCCGTAGCTTTCAGAAACATTACCAATAGCACGAACTACGCTACCTTGGGCTGGGTATTCGTCGTTTGATACTGCAACAAAAACACCTTCCGAGCTTAGGCTGTCAGCGTCTTGGTCCATGCTTTCTTCTTGTACGAAGAAGCCTTTTAACGCTGGGAATGACGCAGTAACCACACCTTCAATAATATGCACTTCACCAACAACAGGTGAGGTAAAACCAGTACCTTGCACTGCGCTAATTAAGGTGGCAGGGTCAGCACATTCACCAATTAAGCTTATTGGATCACCACCGCCTGAGCTTTCGTGTTCGCCAATATTGTCAAAAGTGTTATTCGCGAAGCCTTCCCATTCAATTGACGGGTCGAAAGCATCATCAATAATCGTATCGCCAACAGTAATGGCAGCTTTACGAACTAAGGTATTGTCTTTGGTGCTAGTTAAGTCACTGCCCCATTGTGAGCCTGGATCAACGCCAACTTGACCAATTGAGTCGACCACTTCCCCATTTTTATACAGTACGTAGGCGTCATCACCGTTATGGCTAAGTGAGCCAGTAACTTGGTCAGCAACGTCTAAAATGGCACTGTCAGCACCTGAGTTAGCAATAACATAAACACTGTTACCCGCTATGGTACCGTCAAGAGCGATCATATTGCCGCTGGTATTGCCGTTAGCGAACAATTCAAGTTGATAATTTTCAGCCGCTAAGTCAACATCAGACGGTGAAGGATTATAAAATTCTAACGCTTTGTTAAAACTGCTGCCTTCAATATATTCTGAGATAAAAATTTCAGGGTTAATAACGGTATGTAAGCCTAAGTCTGAAAAGTCATCTTTGCCTGCGCCCGTCCATTCTTGTGCTGGATCGAAGTTGTCATTAATAACGGTATCGCCACTGACAACCGTTTCATTACGGCGTAAGGTGTTGTCTTTGGTTGTGCTGGTATCACTACCCCATGCTGAGCCAGGGTCTTCACCAACATTACCAAATGAGTCGACTACTTCGTCATTTTTGTAAAGTACATAAGCGTCATCACCATTGTGGCTTAATGAGCCACTTAATTGGTCCGCAAGATCAAGTACTTCAGTTACCGAACGGTTATTGGCAATAACAAAGGTACTGTTAGCAGCAATAGTGCCCGTTAAGTTGATCATAGATGGCGTAGTGCCACCATTACTAAAACGGCCTAATTGGTAGTTGTCTGCACTCAGGTCAATATCGGTATTTGACTGGTTAAATATTTCAATTGCTTTGTTGTAGCTGCTGCCTTCAACATATTCAGAAATAAACAATGCACTTGATGATGTGCCGCCGGTATCGCCGCCGCCATTATCACCACCACCGTTGTCTCCGCCGCCATTGTCGCCACCGCCATTGTCGCCACCGCCGTTATCTCCGCCACCGTTGTCGCCGCCACCATTGTCACCACCAGTACATGCGGCGGCACTATATAAAAGTTCGACCCATTCAGGGTGGTCGACAAACGGGTTACGGTTACCTTGGAATTCGTAAATTCTTCGGTTTCTTTCTTGTTCAGTCGCATCAACTGGATCGGCATTATGCCATTCAAGTAAACGACATAAACGACCAAGTGCCGCCTCACTTGTTGTTGTTAACCTATCAACAACTGCTAAATCAGGTGTTGCATCAAAGCCCTCATAACGTGTATCCATATAGAAAACCATGCGAGCTGCATCGCCTTTTACTGAATCACGTGGCTCGAACGAATCACTGTCAACACGGTTTGCTGGTGCTTCATTTAATGGCGAGTCACTGTTATCAAAATCTAAATTACCGCGCGACGAGTTAATCGAAATGTCGGTGGGTCTTAAATGATGAATGTCGGTGTAAGCTTCTAAGCTAGAGCTTGAAAAACCATGGCTTTTTGGCCATACGTGCTCGCGGTTCCAGTTGTCTTGGTTTGTGCTTTGTGAGCCACTGCCATTCGACATTTTAGCGATTGATTTTCCGCTATAAAGCAAAATAACATTATCAGTATTGCTAGGGTCTTCATCAGTTTTAGTTAATGCTGTCCAAACTTCTGAATAAGTTAAATTTTTATGATTTGCTGTGATAGCAGTAGTGATATTTTCTTTAATCGTAACAGCAGATGAATTACTACTAATGGCAGCAATGGCGTCAGCATAATACTGGGCGTCATTAAACGTGTCGGCATCGGCTATTTGGTCTAAAGGTGGGCAGTTGAAACAGGCATCTATTATGGTATCTGCATATGTGTTTCCAGCAAATAACGATAATGAGAGCGCAACGGTTCTCAATTTCATGTTGATTTCCTCAGCAGTTTATTTTTTATAAAAGGTTGTGAGCAATGTGGCATCGTTACGTGACAACAAGATTACATAACAAGCACTATTTAAATATTTTTATAATTTTATTTTACATTTTTGCAACAACTAAGATCTCATATGCTGACCTTATGGTCAAATAACAAACAGAAATATAAATCACCTAAAATAACACTTATAATTATTAAATTTAGTTACTCAGGAACTACACATAACCATATGAAAAGTTTTTAACTTTGAAATTAAACGAAAAACAGCTATAAAATCAGAACAATAGAATGAGTAAATATTGCTTATAAAATGTTGAAGTTATTGATTGAATTAGGTCGTGATTTTGGCGCCACCAACAATGACTGAACGGGTAAAATAAAATTAATCAGGGTGCTGAAAACAAAAGATAAAAATGCTATTTAGTGTGGTTTTCACTTTAAAATTAAAAACGGTATTTTTTGGTAAAAGAAAACAAAATTGCTAGTAACAGGCCTCACTGTTATTTAATTTGGAATAAGCCAATTATTCCAATTAACAACTCAACCTATTTTTTGTGCGTTTTGTCGCATTTTAGTTCTTCAGTTACATTTCCCAAGTCATAGAAATGTTATAAAAGGGAGTTGTTATATTAACATTCAAAATTTTCATTCGACTTTCACTCATCAGGGAAAATATGAAATATTCAATTAAGTCAGCCTTACTTTGTGTATGCGTTGCTGCCAGTGGTCATGCGTTGGCAAAAAATAGCATTAGCGACGACAAATTTCGTCAGCTAGAAGAAAATTTACCAACGCCAAATACTTACCGTACGGCATCAGGTGCACCGGGTCATCAATACTGGCAACAAGATGTTGATTATAAAATCGACATTACGCTAAATGACGAAAAGCAAACCTTGTCTGGTAGCGAAACAATTGATTATACCAATAACTCTCCTGATATCTTGCGCTACTTATGGATGCAGTTAGACCAAAATAAATTGGCAGAAAATGCTGGTTCTAAAACTACTCGTACTGCTCCGAAGAAAAAAATTACTTATAGCGGTTTGCGCAACGCCATTGAGTCAGACAAGTTCAACGGTGGTTATGACATTACTAAGGTTACTGGTTCGAACGGTAAAGCCTTAAATTATGTCATTAACGGCACCATGATGCGTATTGATTTACCAAAATCACTTAAGTCGGGTGATAGCGTTGAATTGAACATTAACTGGAACTACCAATTACACGAGCAAAAAGTATTAGGTGGTCGTTCAGGTTACGAATATTTTAAAAAAGATGAAAACTACCTTTACGAAATTGCTAGTTGGTTCCCCCGTGCGGCAGCTTATTACGACGTAATGGGTTGGCAGAATAAGCAATTTATCGGCAGCGGTGAATTCACTTTAGAGTTTGGTGATTACGATGTAAGCATTACAGTGCCTGCTGACCATGTGGTTGCGGCAACGGGTGTTTTACAAAACCCTAAAGAAGTACTAACAAAAACTCAGCGCAACCGTTTAGCTAAAGCTAAAAATGCTGACAAACCTGTATTAGTTATTACGCCTGCAGAAGCATTAGAAAACGAAAAGTCTCGCTCAACAAAAACCAAAACTTGGGAGTTTGAAGCGAAAAATGTTCGTGATTTCGCTTTTGCCTCAAGTCGTAAGTTTATTTGGGATGCCCAAGGTTATAAAGGCGGCAAAACCGAGACAATGGCAATGTCGTTTTACCCTAATGAAGGTAATCCTTTGTGGGAAAAATACTCTACTGAGTCAATTATTCACACCATGGAGCAATACAATAAATATACTTTCGACTACCCATACCCTGTTTCAATCTCGGTAAATGGTCCGGTTGGCGGCATGGAATACCCAATGATCACGTTCAATGGTCCACGCCCAACATTAGACAAGAAAACTGGTGAGAAAACTTATTCTCGTCGCACTAAATATGGCTTAATCGGCGTTATTATTCATGAAGTAGGTCATAACTACTTCCCGATGATAGTTAACTCTGATGAACGTCAATGGACTTGGATGGATGAAGGTTTAAATACTTTTCTACAATTTGTTGCCGAGCAAGCATGGGAAGAAGGTTACCCATCACGTCGTGGTGACGCTGCTAATATTACTACTTACATGAAGAGTAATAACCAAGTGCCAATTATGACTAACTCTGAGTCAATTTTGCAATTTGGTAACAACGCTTACGGCAAGCCAGCAACGGCATTAAACATTTTACGCGAAACCATTATGGGTCGTGAATTATTTGATTTTGCTTTTAGAGAATACGCACAACGTTGGAAGTTTAAGCGCCCTACTCCTGCTGACTTTTTCCGTACTATGGAAGACGCTTCAGGTGTTGATTTAGACTGGTTCTGGCGTGGTTGGTTCTACACTACCGACCATGTTGATATTGCTTTAGGTGATATTCATTTATACCGCCCAAATAGCCAAAACCCTGATACGGAAGAAGCTTGGGAACGTGCTCTTGATAACGAGAAACCAGAATTTATTAGTAAGATTCGCAATGCCGGTCAATGGGTTCGCACGCAAGACAAACCTGAATTATTAGACTTTTACAACGAGCATGACAAATTTACCGCAACCAACAAAGCGCGTAACAAATATAATTCAAGCAATAAAAAATTAGAGCAATGGCAAAAAGACCTACTTGTTGACGAAAACAACTTCTACATAGTTGATTTTGAAAATAAAGGAGGTTTAGTAATGCCAATTATTTTAGACCTAACTTTTGCCGACAACACGGTTGAACGTGTCACATTACCAGCTGAAATTTGGCGTCGTAATAGCAAAAAAGTGTCTAAGTTACTTATTCGTGACAAAGAAATTACGGCCATTGCTATTGACCCTAACTGGGAAACAGCTGATGTAAATGTAAATAACAACTACTGGCCAGCACGCCCTATTAAGTCACGTTTTGATCTATACAAACGTAAGAAAAAAGACATGATGCGCGATTACAACGTTGAATTGAAAAGTACTGACGACAAAGATGCTAAAGAAGCCTCGAAAGATAAGGCTGAAGAGCAGTAATGTACATCAGCATAGCTAAACGCTTTTTTGTTTTGCTATTGTGTGGGTTAGCCGCAAATGCGGTTGCCCACCGTTATTTTTTCAGCATTACTGACTTAGCATTAAATGAAAACAGCCAATCGATAGAAGTTATTCATCAAATAACGGCTCACGACATTGACAATGCTATTGCAGAAGCCAAACAAATACACTTTTCAGTTGCGCACCCAGAATACGAAAGCATTATTCGCCAATATATTGAAAGTCATTTTCAGTTACATTATCAAGATAAAGCAGTGATATTGAATTGGGTCGGGCTAGAGATAAACAAAGGCAATATTTTTATTTACCAAGAAGCTGAGTTTCATCATTCGCTACTTGGGCTAAAAATAACCAACAATTTGTTAATTAACAGTTATGCAAAGCAAATAAATACGGTTAATTTTCGCGATAAGTCGATAAAAGGTAGCCTAACTTTCAAAAGATCAGTTACTATTGATACTATAGTGAATAATAATTAATACTAGTTCATATAGATTCTGCTCATATCAGTGCAAAATCAAATAGCTAGTTAAAACCAAAAGGTTTTGGAATACTTTATGAATGTAGAGTTTATTAACCCGTTTTTATCTTCAATGCTTAATGTTATGTCTACCATGGCTCGAATGGAACTAACTCCCGAAAAACCTCGTTTAAAGAAAAACGAAGTGGCTCATGGTGATGTTTCTGGCTTAATAGGTATGGTAAGTGAGCAAACTAAAGGGTCATTATCTATTACGTTTGAAGGTAAGCTTGCCTTAGCAACGATGAAAAGCATGGTTGGTGAAGGTCCTGATGAAATCAATGAAGAAATTACTGATTTAGTCGGTGAAATTACTAACATGGTTACCGGCGGCGCTAAGCGCATGCTTAGTGAAAAAGGTATTGAGTTTGATATGGCCACACCTATGGTTGTTTCAGGTAAGGATCACACGATTACTCATAAAGCTGACGGACCAATCGTGATTATCCCTCTTGCCTCTGCAGAGCACGGCAAAGCATATATAGAATTCAGTTTCGACAAGTAAGCTATTTAAGCACCATAATAAGCCTCGTTCATTCGGGGCTTTTTTATGTTCAGGCCTTTCTTAGACATCCTGTCTTACAAGGCATTAGTGCATCCATGCACGTCGATGAACGGTCAGTTTTTGTTCCTGACAAAAACTTAGTACCTATGTCCATGCAGGCAATGTCACGATCGCATGGATGCGAAAGAGTGACGATGTTCAGGCCTTTCTCAGACATCCTGTCTTACAAGGCATTAGTGCATCTCGGTAATTGCTCCTGCATTACTCTAGTAACTTACATCCACGTATGAACATGCATGTCGATGCGCAACAATATCGACGTTCAAAACAATCTAGGTGCTATGATATATATTTTCCGATTGAGAGAGTCTTATGTGGCAACAAATTGAGTTATCTTTAAAGCCTCGTGCACGCGGTTTTCATTTGATCACCAGCGATATTGAACAAGTGCTTGCCAAACTCTCTTCCGTGCGCTGTGGTTTACTGCACATTTTTATCAAACACTCTTCAGCGTCGCTAACCATTAATGAAAATGCAGACTCAACCGTACGTGATGATATGGAGCGGCACTTTAATCAGTTCGTCCCTGAAAATGCGCCCTATTATCGCCATACATATGAAGGTTCTGACGATATGCCGGCACACATTAAAGCCAGTACGTTAGGTAGTAGCGTTAGTATTCCATTAACGAATGGTCAAATGAACTTAGGTATTTGGCAAGGTGTTTATTTAGGAGAACATCGTGACAATGGTGGTGCACGTACCTTAGTATTAACGGTTAGTGGCGAATAGCACTAAGGCAACACTTCTCCCTTAGGTATTTATGCTAATTGAATAAGTACACGACGAGTGATGTTACAAAGCAGCTCGTAAGGTATTGTGGTGGCATACTCTGCAACTTCTTCTACTGGTAAACCTTTGCCCCATAACGTCGCAATATCGCCAACTTGATCCGCGGCATTGACACCTAAATCAACCGTTATCATGTCCATTGATACTCGGCCAATAAGCGGCACACGGCGGCCATTAACTAATACCGGAGTGCCATTAGGTGCATGGCGAGGGTAACCATCACCATAACCAATGGCAACTACGCCAATGGTGGTTTTCTTTTTGCTAACCCAAGCACCGCTGTAACCTACCGCTTCACCCGCTGCAATTTCTCTAGTCGCAATTAAACTTGATTGTAAGGTCATCACAGGCAATATACCGTCGACTGCAACATCTGTTGGTAATGGTGATACGCCATAAAGTAAAAGCCCTGGGCGAATCCATTGATAATGACTTTCTGGCCACGCTAATACTCCGGCAGAGTTAGCTAAGCTCTTTTCCAATGCTAATTCAGCAGTAAGTTCATTAAACAATGCTATTTGTTTAGGTGTTGCCGAATTGTCTTTTTCATCTGCGCAGCCCAAGTGACTCATCAGAACTATCGGTTGTTGCACGTTTTTTGATGTACTTAACGCTCGATAAAAATGTGCTAACTGCTCAGGGTTTATACCTAAGCGGTGCATGCCGGTATCAATTTTCAGCCAAACTTTTAACGGTTTTTCTAGGTTGGCATTAATGATCGCGTCAAGCTGCTGGGTATTATGTACGATAGTTTGTAAGTTATTAACGGCAAGAATATCAATGTCAGTTTCAGCAAAAAAGCCTTCAAGTAATACTATAGGCTTAACAATACCTGCCGCCCTAAGTGCGAGCGCTTCATCAATACGTGCAACACCAAAGGCATCAGCATTAGGTAACGCTTTTGCAATGCGTTCTAAACCATGCCCGTAACCGTTAGCTTTTAACACAGCTAAAATTTTACTATCGGGTGACATGGTTTGAATTAAGCGATAATTGCTACTTAACGCCTTTAGGTCAATAACCGCTGTTGCTGTACGTAACATTAAGACTTAATCTTCTTCGAGTACATGTGGACCAGCATAGTTATCAAAACGTGAGAATTGACCTTGGAAAGTCAAAGGCACACGCCCAATTGGACCATTACGCTGCTTACCAATAATAATTTCTGCCATGCCTTTAAATTCTGAATCGTCGTGATAAACCTCATCACGATAAATAAACATGATTAAATCGGCATCCTGCTCTATTGAACCAGATTCACGTAAATCTGAGTTAATCGGACGTTTATCTGAACGTTGCTCCAAACCACGGTTAAGCTGAGATAGTGCCACAACTGGCACTTCTAATTCTTTCGCCAATGCTTTTAACGACCGCGATATTTCGGCAATTTCCAAGGTACGATTATCAGAAAACTGAGGAGCACGCATCAACTGCAAATAATCGATCATGATCATACTAATACCGCCATGATCACGGGCAATACGACGAGCACGAGAGCGAACATCGGTTGGCGTTAAACCTGCAGCATCATCAATATACATTTTGCCTTTTTCCATCAACAAGCCCATCGTTGATGATAATCGAGCCCAGTCTTCATCTTCTAACTGACCTGTACGAATTTTGGTTTGGTCAATACGTCCCAACGAGGCTAACATTCTCATCATTAGCTGTTCTGAAGGCATCTCTAAACTGAAAATAAGCGCAGGTTTATCTTCGGTCATTGCTGCATGTTCCGCGATATTCATCGCGAAAGTAGTTTTACCCATTGATGGACGAGCGGCAACAATAATTAAATCGGACTTTTGAAAGCCTGCGGTCATTTTATCTAAATCAGTATAACCACTAGAAACACCTGTCACACCACCGGTTGGTGCAGAACAAAGTTTCTCAATTCTATCCACGGTTTTTTCTAGTACTGAATCAATATTTTCAGGCCCTTCCGACTTATTCGCCCGTTGCTCGGCAATGGCAAACACCTTGGTTTCAGCAAAATCGAGTAAGTCTGCACTGGTTCGTCCTTGTGGATCATAACCAGCTTCAGCAATTTCATTGGCAACACTGATCATTTCACGGGTAACGGCACGTTCGCGCACGATATCGGCATAAGCGGTAATGTTGGCAGCACTTGGCGTATTCTTCATCATCTCAGCGAGATAAACAAAGCCACCGGCGTCTTCTAATTTTTGATCGTTTTCTAAGGCTTCAGAAAGGGTGATTAAATCAACAGGTTCGCCGACTTCAATTAACGCGCCAACGGTTTCAAAAGTAATACGGTGCGAACGACTGTAAAAGTCTTGTGCAACAACACGTTCACTTACTCTGTCCCAGGTTTCATTGTCTAACAATAAGCCACCTAAAACTGATTGTTCAGCTTCTAAAGAATGTGGTGGAACTTTTAGTTCATCAATTTGTTTGTCACGAGGAAACTGGTTATTTTTACTAAATTTGGCTGGCTTTCGATCGGCCATATTACACCCTAAACGCTTGGCGATAATCTTTACTTATTAGCGTGTTTATTACACCAATGAGCACTAAAAAATTATTCGAAAATAAAGAGAGCTAATGTAGCAGAATTTGCTGCTGAGCAAAATGATAGAATGAAAAGAAATATTGTCACGAGGTAGGGTTAAAATAATAATTGTAGTAAATATTTTAACGAGAATTTTCGCTAAACGCCCGCACATATGGGGGCGAACGTTTAACGCTTGTAAGTGCTTTATTTGTTACTTAACAACTATGCTACCACTTACAGTACTTGCACGTACTGAGCTACTACCATTACCTGTTTCAAATGATAGCTTAGAGCTAGGTCCATACTTTGCTCGTTTCGCTTGTGCCGATGTAAGGCGATTAATGATGTCGCCGCCAGCATTAGTTTTTAAGCTAAAACTTGCTTGTACTTCATTCTTAAAGTTAACCTGCAAGTCACCACTAACGCTCGACATTTTAAGTAAACCATCATCATTTAATGAAAGCTCGCTATTAAACTCACCACTGACTGTTGAAACAATTAACTCATCAATTTCAGCTAAACGTAATTTAATGTCACCCGATACCGAGTTAGCCGATATTTCATTTGCGCTAGAACTTGAACTTAAGCTGCCACTAACCGTTTTAAAGTGTGCTCGACCGGAAGAGTTTTTATCTTCAATGTCACCACTAACTGATGACAGACGTAACTTACCTGATAAGTTTTTGCTTTCAATATTACCACTTACCGTGGCTAACTCGACTTGCTGCATTAAATTTTTAGCGGTTACATCACCACTAACCGTTTGAATTTCAACGCCATTTGTAAAGTTATCGATATCAATATCTGATGAAACACCTTTAAAGCTTACACGAACATGCTTAGGCAACTTTATGCTTAGTTCAGAGCCATCAGCCCCCCAACCATTATGGCTATTGTGCGGTATTTCAACTTTTATAATTATGCGTGAACCTGACTTTTCAAAAGTTAGACCTTCAGCTTTATCATCAAGCTCACCAACAACAGAAACAGTATCCCCGTTGTTACCCATTACTTTTACTTCACCGCGTAAATTTTCAATAATGACACTTTTGGCGCCATTCAATGACATTGATTCGTCAATCTTCTCGCCAGCTAATGTTGGTATTGCTGTTGTTAGCAATATCAGTGGTAAATAACTTCTTAAGTTTCCCATATAAACCTCTTATTTCTTTTTCGTTAACAACTAAATAACGACTATATTGTTTGCCACTGCGGACTATATAATTGCTTTAGTAAATCTAACTCTTGCTTCTGTGTCCAGCGTAATAGATTTAACAAGTCACTATTATTAGGATCATCAGCAAGTGCTTTGCTAATTGTTTGTTGAGCCGAGCTCAACTTCGTTAATTCTGTTTGCATTGCAGTTGGTAATTTTTTCACGTCTGGCGCACCAAAACTCACCAACATAGTTTTCTTTTGCTGTTCAAAATCTTGCTGCATTTCAACAACCAAATTTACCTGTTGCTCGCTATTATCTGGCGTTGGCCCTAAGGTTACCCATGTTAGCAGTACAGCAGCAACAACCGATGCCGCCCACGCTGTCGGCATAAAAACCTTAGCTTTTGAATGTTGGCTTGGCGATGCTGTTTGTGAATTCTGGCTAATTGCCTTTTCGATACCTGACCATAAATCACGCTCAGGTGTCATTTCTCGCGGCAATTTCGCAATAGCAGCTTTTAAATTTTGCTCTGCATTTTTACTGTCAGTCATTGTCTGTTTCATATATTACTCACCTAACGACTCGCGTAATAAACCTTTAGCTCGATGATATTGTGATTTACTCGAGCCTACCGCCATTCCCAACATCTTAGATATTTCTTCGTGACGATAGCCTTCAATGGCAAATAAAATAAACACTAGCCTTGCTCGTTCTGGCAAAGATTGAATATTCTTATCTAAATTTGATAGCTCAGGCATTTCTACTGCGATGTCTTCAACCACTTGCTCTTCAATACTGAAAATACGTTGGATCCAAGTTTTATTCTTGCGAATATGTCCTAAAACTATATTGGTAGCGACACTATGTAACCAAGTGGAAAATTTACTTTCACCACGAAAGTTATTAATTTTTTGCCATAGTTGCACAAACACTTCCTGGCAAACATCTTCAGCACTGTCTTTATCTGCCATCATGCGCCAACACAACGCATAAATACGGCGGTGATAGTTTTCATATAAGTGATGAAATGCCTGTTGGTTTCCCTGCTGAGCTTGTGCTATCCACTGCGACTCAACATCTGGGCTAAAACGTTCATGGGCATCAATAATTTTTAACTTGTCCAAAAAAACAAATTCTCAATGTTTTACATAGTTATTAGGTTAGATGCAGTATGAAGTAAAAGGGTTTAAATAAAAGAAAAATAAAATAATATTTTTAAGTAACTTGAACTTAAGATAAGCAGCACGCATCCCCCAAAGTTCGGCTTATGCCATGACGATTAGAATGAAAAATCTTTGAAAGGAATAAAATAAAGCAGGTGTTTTTTATTTAAAGATATAAAAAAAGCGCCCATAGGCGCTTTTTCATCTGGTAATTTAGCAGAATTACTTCTTGCTAAGAGCACCAAAACGCTTGTTGAATTTATCAACACGACCGCCAGTCTCAGCAGCTTTTTGCTTACCAGTGTAGAATGGGTGACATTCTGAACATACGTCAAGGTGTAAGTCTTTACCTACAGTTGAACGAGTTGTAATAACGTTACCACAAGAACAAGTTGCCTTGAACTCTACATAATTTGGATGAATACCGTCTTTCATGGGAAACCTCTGTTAAGGCCGTATCGCCACTTGATCAGTCATTATTGCTGCCAAGCACCATACGAGTTAAAAATAATGGAGGCGAATATTATAGGAACATTGCCACCATAGCAATAAATATCGCTAAAAAAATGAGCAGTTTTTCGTTTTATTTATTAAAAAACCATTTCTCATTATTTTCTCGCTTGGCTTCACTCAATTTACCAGTAGAATAAGGCCAACATTTGGTTTTAACATGACAAAAATTTGTGGCAATAACTTCAACTGACAAGTACGTAAAAGTAGCGATTCCCGTTCCTATGCGTCAATTGTTTACCTATAAATTGCCAGCAAAATTAAATGTTAACGCTATTAAGCTTGGTGAACGGGTTATTGTGCCCTTTGGCTCTCGACAAGTTGTCGCCATTGTTTTAGCGGTCGATGACGACACTGAATACGCCGCAGAAAAAATAAAGTCGATATTAAGCCGTGTTAAAGACAACTTTAGCTTCTCAACTGAACTATTAAGCTTTTTGCAACGCTGCGCTGACTATTATCACCACCCTATTGGTGATGTTTTTCAACAAGCACTACCGGTTCTTTTACGACAAATAAAACAACCTGATGTTGAATTGCCACAAATTTGGTTAACAAAAGAATCGTTAACAAATGAAGAACATAATGCCACACAAAAGCGTGCGCCTAAGCAAGGTGAGTTACTCACTTTACTTAAGCAACACCAAGGCATGACCTGGTCTGAACTTTTAACTCTTGGCTTTAATAAAGCACAACTTAACGCGCTGGAAAAAAAGCAACTCATTTACTCTGAATCTCGCCCAGTGGAAGTATTCAGCTGGCAAGACAGTGCTTTACAGCAAGATAACCGTTTAGACCTTTCTGCGGAGCAAGCCATTATCGTTGCTACCATCAAAGAAATGCAAAAGCAGTTCTCTTGCCACTTAGTTGATGGCATTACTGGCAGTGGTAAAACAGAAGTTTATTTACAAGCGATGGAAGAAGTCCTAGCAGCAAATAAGCAAGTGTTAGTGCTAGTACCTGAAATAGGCTTAACGCCACAAACCTTAGCTCGGTTCGAACAACGTTTTAATGTGCCTATTTGTTTGCACCACTCAGGCCTTAATGACAAAGAACGATTACAAACTTGGCTAGAAGCTCAACGTGGCTCAGCTGCGATAGTAATAGGCACGCGCTCAGCTATATTTACGCCATTACATGACTTAGGTTTAATTATTGTTGACGAAGAGCACGATGGGTCTTTTAAACAGCAAGACAGCTTTCGCTATAATGCTCGTGACATTGCTATATTAAGAGCACGGCAACTTAATATTCCTATTGTACTTGGCAGTGCTACGCCTAGCTTTGAAACGCTGCAAAACGCACTAACCGGTCGTTACCATTATCATCAATTAAAAAAACGTGCAGGCAATGCCTCAACCGCAAAAATCAGCCTGATTGATGTTGCCCAACAGCAAATGGAACATGGTCTTTCAGGTACCTTAAAACAAGCAATAAAAAACACCTTAGAACGCGGTGAACAAGCGTTAGTGTTTCTTAATCGCCGAGGTTATGCGCCTGCAATTAATTGTCAAGAGTGTCATTGGATAGCTGATTGCCAACGCTGTAATAAACCTTATACCCTACATCAAGGTCAGGGATTATTGATCTGCCACCACTGTGGCAGCCAAAAGCGTATTCCACCACAATGTCCAAGTTGCGGCAGCGTGCGGATAAAGTCGTTAGGACAAGGTACAGAGCAACTTGAAGAAAGAATTGGTGAACTATTTTCTGATTTTAGCACCGTACGCATAGATAGAGACAGCACTCGTAAAAAAGGCGAACTCGCGAAATTGCTACAACAGGTCAGTGATAAAGAACATCAATTATTGATTGGCACACAAATGCTAGCAAAAGGTCATCACTTTCCCGATGTAACCTTAGTAGCTGTACTTGATGTTGACGGCGCACTGTTCAGCTATGATTTTCGCGCCGCCGAGCATATGGCGCAATTATTGGTGCAAGTATCTGGTCGAGCAGGCAGAGCTAGCAAACCTGGTAAAGTTATGGTGCAAAGTAATTTTCCTGATCACCCGCTATTACAAGACCTAGTCAATAATGGCTATCAACACTTCGCCAAACAAGCACTAATAGAACGCCAACAAGCGATGCTGCCACCGTTTAGCTTTCAAGCACTATTTCGAGCGGATGCAAACTATCCTTCTTACCCTGAAAAGTTCTTAAGAGCATTAACAGAGCATTCCTTTGATGGCTGTCAATTTGCAGGCCCAGTGCCAGCAGCGATGGAAAAAAAGGCTGGCAAGTTTCGCTATCATTTAATTTTACAGGCGAAGTCTCGCAAGCAGTTACACCAAGCAGTATTTCAATTGATTCATCACAGCGCCAATAATGAATGGCAGTCAAAGGTACGCTGGTCTGTCGATATTGATCCGGTAGATTTAAGCTGGTAGCCACACCACTTTTAACGGGCATATTTTGTATTCTTGCAGCGCTGTCATATCTAATTACAGCTTATACGTGACTAAGTAGTGATATTTCTTACCCAGTTGGTTAGAATTGGCGAAAGTTTCCCAGTATAAAGTTTTCCATGGCGCATCAAGATTACGTTTCCCGCTCTCGAGCAAAAAATAAAAAGAAAAGCCCATATAAAAAAAATGTTGAGCCAGCGCCAGCTATATCATTGAAAGTTAAAATGATTGCGCTATTTCTAGTACTCGCTTTACCTAGTTTTGGTTATTTACTGTGGACGATTAAAGACAAACAGCCTGACGTAGTGGTGACACCAAAAGCGACAAAAACCGCTAAAGCTAAAACGACTGAGTTACCTAAGCCACCTGAAGAAAAGTGGACTTACGTTGACGACTTAAAAAGTAAAGAAGTAGAAGTTGGCGAATATAAGGTCACTCAAAAAGGGCCATATAAAATGCAATGTGGTTCTTTTAAAACCCGCAAACAAGCTGAATCGTTAAAAGCAAAAATCGCCTTTACGGGTTTAGTTGCACAAGTTAGCAAGTCGGTTGGTACTTCTGCTACTTGGTATAAAGTTTACTTAGGGCCATATCCCAAAAAACGTGGTGCTGAAAAAGATAAACACAAGTTAAAGAACAATTCAGTACACGGCTGTAAAATTTGGAACTGGGACTAAACCTTTACGTATCATCGAAAAATTCAGGCAATGCTGCTAAGTTAAACCACGATGCATTGCCTAAACCCTTCTCAAAAACTTTCTGCAAAAAAACACGACAAATTCCGACTAGCTCCCTTGAAAAATGTCGAGTTATCCCCTATCTATTCTACATTAGACAAGCCGACTATCTCAGTTGGCCATATGTAAGAGGTTATTTGTGACTACTATTGTTTCTGTCAGACGTAATGGCAAAGTTGCCATCGGTGGTGATGGTCAAGTTTCGCTTGGCAACACTGTAATGAAAGGTAATGCCCGAAAAGTTCGTCGTTTATACAATGACAAAGTACTGGCCGGTTTTGCTGGTGGTACCGCTGATGCTTTTACTTTATTCGAACGCTTTGAAAGCAAATTAGAAATGCACCAAGGTCATTTAACAAAAGCCGCTGTTGAACTTGCCAAAGATTGGCGTAGTGATCGTGCATTACGTAAGTTAGAAGCCTTACTTGCTGTTGCCGATGAAACGGCCTCTTTAATCATTACTGGTAACGGTGATGTTGTTCAGCCTGAGCATGACCTAATTTCCATTGGCAGTGGTGGTAACTTTGCGCAATCAGCCGCAACAGCACTATTAGAAAACACCGAGCTTTCAGCAAAAGAGATTGTAGAGAAATCATTAAAAATTGCTGGCGATATTTGTGTATTCACCAATCAGCAACACGTGATTGACGAACTTTAAACGCCAGATTTAGTAAGGAATAAACATGTCGAATATGACACCACGTGAAATAGTTCACGAACTTGATAGCCATATTGTTGGTCAAAGCGATGCAAAACGTGCCGTTGCGATAGCACTAAGAAACCGCTGGCGTAGAATGCAACTTAATGAAGAGTTGCGCACAGAAGTTACTCCTAAAAACATTTTGATGATCGGCCCAACGGGTGTTGGTAAAACAGAAATTGCTCGTCGATTAGCAAAACTTGCCAATGCGCCTTTTATTAAAGTTGAAGCAACTAAGTTCACCGAAGTGGGCTATGTAGGCAAAGAAGTAGAAACAATCATTCGTGACCTTGCAGATATGGCGATTAAGTTAACCAAAGAACAAGAAATGTCACGCGTTAAGCATTTAGCTGAAGAAGCCGCTGAAGAGCGTATTCTAGACGTGTTATTACCGCCAGCTCGCGATAGCTTTGGTAATGATGAACAGCCAGATAACAGCTCTACTCGCCAAGTGTTCCGTAAAAAATTACGTGAAGGACAACTTGATGATAAAGAAATTGAGTTAGACCTAGCAGCGCCACAAGTCGGCGTTGAGATTATGTCTCCTCCTGGTATGGAAGACATGACTTCACAGCTACAAAACATGTTCCAAAGCATGTCTAGCGAGAAAACTAATAAGCGTAAGTTAAAAATTAAAGATGCTTCTAAAGCCTTACAGGAAGAAGAAGCCGCTAAAATTGTTAACCAAGAAGACATCAAAGAAAAAGCCATTTATGCGGTTGAGCAAAATGGTATTGTTTTCATCGATGAAATCGACAAAATTTGTAAACGTGGTGACTCTTCAGGTCCTGACGTATCACGCGAAGGTGTACAACGTGATTTACTACCTTTAGTTGAAGGCTCTACAGTTAGCACTAAACATGGCATGGTTAAAACTGACCACATATTGTTTATTGCTTCTGGTGCCTTCCAAATGGCAAAACCTTCTGATTTGATCCCTGAATTACAAGGTCGCTTACCAATCCGCGTTGAACTGCAAGCATTAACAACTGACGATTTCGTTCGTATTTTGACCGAGCCTAATGCCTCGCTAACTGAGCAATATATTGCTTTGCTTGCCACTGAAGGCGTTACCATTTCATTTAGTGAAGACGGTATTCAAGCCATTGCTAATGCAGCATGGCAGGTCAATGAAAGCACAGAAAACATTGGTGCTCGTCGTTTACATACCATGATGGAACGTTTAGTTGAAGAATTGTCGTTTAATGCCAATGATCGCGCTGGCGAAAGTATCGTCATTGACGCTGAATTTGTTGGCAGCATCTTAAACGAACTTGTTAAAGACGAAGACTTAAGTCGCTTTATTTTATAATTTACGGCATTAAAACGCTGGAGTGAAACATGAGTAATATCACAGGCTTTACCATTCATCGCCAAGCTGCGAGCTTATCAATTCAATTTGATGGTCTTGAACAAGATAGCGCTGAATTGAGTTTTGAATATCTACGCGTATTCGCTCCAACCGACGATAAAGGTCAGCCAACAGGCTTAACGCCTAAGGTTTATCATAAAAAACAAGTACAGTTATTACGCATAGAATCGGTAGGCATACATGGCTACCGATTAATCTTTGATGATGGCCACAGCAATACATATAGCGCAGCATATATTCAAGTGTTATTAGCAGAATATGAACAACGTTGGCAGCATTATATGAAAAGTGCTAATTCAGCGATTAATAGCCGCGAGGCAACAATAGCTTTCAAAGAAGTGAAGTAATACTAAGCTATCTAATTAACCGAAAAGAGCTTAAATGGTTAACCATTTAAGCTCTTTTTTTATTTAAATTTAATTCAAATTCATTATTTTCGTTTTAGATACTTAGTAAACTCTTCAGCACTAATTGGTCGACTTATAAAATAGCCCTGTACGGCATCACAACCAATGTTACGTAACAGTTGTAATTGTTGCTGAGTTTCAACCCCTTCTGCCAGTACACGCTTTCCTAAACCATGTGATAATTCAACCATAGTTTTCACTATCGTCAAATCAGAGTCATTAGAAGCCACTTCTTGAATAAAGCTGCGGTCAATTTTAATCTTATCAATTGGCAATTTGCGTAAATATGCTAATGATGAATAGCCCGTACCGAAATCATCAATAGACACTTTTATGCCCATGTTTTGCAACACCACTATTGTGTTCATCACTAAATCAATGTCAGTGATAACGATATTTTCAGTCACCTCTAACTCAAGGTAAATAGGAGGAATCTCATATTTAATTAATAACGCTTGAATATTACTAATAAAGTTTTGGGCTTGAAATTCAACCGCGGTAATGTTGATTGCTAATGGCACTCGACGTTTATAGGTTTTATACCACTGTGCGATAGTTTGGCAGGTTTTTTCTAAAACATAGTTATCAAGCTCGCTATAAAGATTTAGCGCTTCAATATCATCAAAAAACTGCCCTGGTGCTAATAAACCTTTGGTTGGATGCTGCCAACGAACTAATACTTCCGCGCCATCTAAGCGGTTACTTTTTAAATTTAATTGCGGTTGAAAATGCAGAATAAATTCTTCATTGCTAATGGCTTGTCGAATTTCTTTTTCCATCGCCAGTAAATGTCGACCATGGGACTGCATACCCGCTTCATATTTAACCGTTTGAATATTATTACTTTCAGCCTGAAACAAGGCTAAATTTGATTTTTGCAACAACTCATCTGCAACTTCAGCATCCGTAGGAAACTGACAATAGCCGACACTACATTGTAAGTGCACTTCTTGCTGCGAAACCAAATAAGGCCTTTCAATTAATGCATGTAAATGCTCGGCAACAGTGCTTTGCTGTTTTTCACTTTCATAGTCAATAACGTACATAAAAGAGTCGCCGCTTAAGCGTCCTACCACTTTCGGTTTCAATAAGCTTTGGTTAAGCCTTTGTGCTATTTCGCCTAAAATGAGATCTCCCACTTTCAAACCGTGAGTATCATTGACAAATTTAAAGCGTTTAATATCAAGTAAAAAAACACACAATGCTTGTTTTTTATCTTTTGATATTTTCATTTCATTAGTCAGTTTTTCAAGCACTTGTTCTCGGTTTAAAACACCCGTTAATGAGTCATGCTTACCTAAATATTTTGCACGGTTTATAGCTGTTGCGGCAACATGACGCTCAGCACCTTGCATCCAAATAAGAAAAATAAATCCTAGAATAGTATTCACGCCCATATCAACAAATACTAAAGTTTGGGATAGTTCACGAAACCAGTCTTCGGTGAGGAATATGATCGATGCAAATGAGTAAGAGATGTAACGAAGGCCAACCAAAATACAATAAGCTAAAAATATTTTGCCAGAAAAATGATTAATATTTGCTGAAAACAAATAAAAAGCTGAGGCAATCAAGGCACTACCAAAAATAAATGCCGTTAAGCTTTCACGTAAATAGAAGCGGTTGAACACACTTTTAACATCAAAACCATAAAAAACGGAAGCAAAAATTCCAATCAGCAATGCAGAAGAAACACCAATAAATAGCATTTTTCTCGTCACATCTTTCTGCTTCGTCGCCGCGTAAATACCAAAGATCAAAAACAAAATATGTATGTACTGACTGACTTGCCGTAATAGTGCGATAGAAATATCTAGTACGCTACCCACATCTCGTTCATTGAAGGTATTTTCACAGGCAAGTGCAAACTGGTTAACAGCAAGAGCTGATAAACTGATCATCCAAAACTTTACATACTGACGCCCTAACCCGCGATAATAGGCTAAAAGAAGTAAAGCAAGAATACTAAAAATAAGAGTTTCTGTAGAATAAATTAAGCTATGGGTAAGTGCCCTATCCGCCATAAATACAACTCTTGGGAGAAAATATATTATGGTTATTAAATAATGTTTCCAGTGCAATTACAAGTAACGTTTACCTTAGAAATATTTAGCAACTATAGCGGCTTAGCAGTTGTGCCTTAGCATTCAACCGTTATACTAGAAGTTATTAAATTTAATAGCATAGGACTGACTATGGAATACAACACTTCAGAATTGTGTGATATCTACACAGACTTAATCGATGTACTTGAACCTATTTTTAGTAACTATGGTGGCCGAAGCTCATTTGGCGGTAAAGTCGTTACCGTGAAGTGTTTCGAAAATAATGGTCTTATTGAAGAAATAGCCAATACCGACGGCTCTGGCAAAGTAATGGTCATTGACGGTGGCGGTTCAACACGGCGCGCACTAATTAATATTAAGATCACCGAACTTGCCGCTAAAAACAACTGGGAAGGCATTATTTGCTACGGCAGCGTTCGTGATGTTGATGCTTTAGAAGATGTTGATATCGGTGTTCAGGGCTTATTATCTATTCCCGTTGGCGCCAGCACTAGTAACTTAGGCGAAAGTGATTTAGCAATTAATTTTGCCGGCGTAACATTTTTGCCTGATGATCATATTTATGCTGATAACACCGGTGTAATTTTATCTCCTGATCCGCTCGATATAGAGTAACAATCAATATCTAACTATCGTTTTTGGCGTATTGTTGCTGCCATGCGTCAAGCCAAAATGGCAGTTCATGGAAATTAATGCCTGAGCTATAATGTTTACCTTGGGCATATTCTCCTCCCATCGCAATAAACATTTTTTCAATACCTACATTATCAATGTTTGTACCGATAAGTGGCAATTTCATCTTACGAGTAAGATTAATCAACGCATTAATTATTGCTTTATCAGATGAACCAGCTTCTGCTTTTGCTAACGCATGACAATTTATTTTAATTTCGCTCACCGCTAACTTTCTCAGATAGCGCAGTGCTTCGTAGCTGCCAGAAAATTCATCGATAGCAATTTTAACACCCAGAAACTTTAATTGGTCAATACTAGCTTTTGCCTCACGAGAAGCACTTAGCAGTATTTCTTCTTTAATTTCTATTAGTAAATATTCACAGTCGATAGCGAAGTCTATCGCTTGTTGCTCAATAAAGTCGACGATGTCTGGTTCTAATAAACAGCTGTTTGACAGCTTTATCGCAATTTGCACTTTAGCGCCTAAGCGATGTAATTGTTGTAAAAAGGTAAAGGCCTGCGTCACCATTTTACGGCATAGAGCAAACGCATCGCCACTTTGCTGCGCAATGACCATCACTTCATTAAAGTCTAGCTTTTCACCATCACGCCCCTGCCAAGTTAATAGCAACTCAAATCCTAATACGTGTTTAGAGGCCATTTCAATTTGTGGTTGTACACGCCAATTAATCGCACCAGTCGCTATATCTTGTTTAAGCTGCTCCATTTTCTGTAATTGCTGCTGATTGAAAATAGCTAAGCCTTGGGCAAAAAAGCTAACTTGCTTTTGTTGCTTATCAGCCTGTAACAACGCATCTTCAGCACAGGCAATAACTTCATTCACATTATCACTGTCTTTACCAACAAAGGCGACACCAAAGGCTAATTTGAAAAATAAAGAGAAGCTTTTAAAGCTCATAGGCCCAGGTACCGCTTGGGCTAACTTCTGACAGAGCTGTTCAATAATAACTTCATCACTGTGCTTACTTTGTGCAACATCCATCACGATTAAAAAGTGTAAGCCTTGTAAACGTGCAATACGCACAGGCAGCTCTTCTGTGCAAAAGTTTAGTAAATCGCCATCATCTTCAATAGCTTTCTGTAGGCAATAGGCAAGTTGCAACAATAAAATATCAGAATTATGATGCCCTAAAACAGCATTAACTTGTTGGAAGTTAAGTGGTTTAAAAGCAATAGCAGCATAGCGCGCAGATTTTTGATGTTTGATACTATATTCAAACTTTTTCAAAGCACATTGATAGCTAGGTAAGTTCGTCGATGGGTCTAAAATAAGTTTATCTGTTTCAATAACGCTTTCAACTGGAGTTTTCAGCCTACTTACCAACACTGATATCACTTGCCAACAGCCATTAACCATAGCCACTAAATAAGTAAGTACCGCAAGAATGGCAAGTAAATCAAATGACAACTGACCATTTAACCAAACATAAACAGCAATAGTGAAGGTGATATTTACGGCTAATAAGACCAAAGAGCGTTGGTTAAGTGTTTTCGACTTATTAAACGCGGTAAAAAGGTTAACACTAAACAGTGATATTTGAAGTAGAGAAAAAACTAACCAAGCAATGTCAGGGGAAACTACGCCAAGCCAAAGCACCACCAAAAACAATAACGACAACAAGCCATAACTAAATGCTTGCCACAGCACTCGATTAGCCTTTTCCTCTTGTTCAATCTCATAATGAAATTGAGCCGACCAAAAAAAGCTTAACTGCAAAATTAAGGCGCTAAATGTTAACGCTATATAGTCATTGCGGTGTGATAAATAGCTCATACAATAAAGTAGAGCCAGCAATGCAAGAGTCAATAAAATAGGATACCGCTTCGATATTACAGGTGATAGCTTAGCGATCGACGTTATTAACAACACCGGTAAACTCAAACCTAAAACAAAGGCAATATTAAACTCGATAAAAGAAAAGTTTTCGCTGCTAGCAAAGGCTGGAAGTGAATAAAAACAGCCGATTAAACAAAAACTAAAAAAGACTAAACTCGAAAAGGACGCAGCTCTGTTATTAACCATAACAAACCCATTACTGACAACATCTGCTAAGCCTAATCAAATGTTTAGCATTTGTACAGTAAGCACTTTGCTTTACATATTAACAGCTCTCATGTCAATTGACTGAGAGCTTAATAAACTAAACAATATAAAGGTTAAATGACAATCTTGCCCGCCTGCATTAACTGGCTTAGTGGATTAACACCAAACTGATAGCATAACTCTGCCGGTTGCTGAATATCCCAACAAGCAATATCGGCATCATAACCAACAGCAAGTTGGCCTTTCGATTCAGCTAAGCCAAGCGCTTTAGCGCCATGCGAGGTTACCGCTGCTAACGCCTCAACTGGTGTTAAACGAAATAAGGTACAAGCCATATTAAGCATCAATTGAATTGAAGCTATTGGCGAAGAACCAGGATTAGCATCAGTGGCAATCGCCATATTAACGCCATGTTTACGTAATAAATCGATTGGTGGCAACTGAGTTTCTCTTAAAAAATAGAAAGCCCCCGGTAATAATACCGCGGTCATATCTGCCGCTTTCATGGCAATAATGCCCGCTTCATCAAGAAACTCAATGTGATCAGAAGATAACGCGTTATATTCTGCCGCTAATGCCGTACCACCTAAATTAGAAAGTTGCTCTGCGTGCACTTTTACAGGCAAGTTATATTTTTTTGCCGCTGCGAATACCTTTTCAGTTTGCTCAATGCTAAACCCAATACCTTCACAAAATACATCAACCGCATCTGCTAGCTTCAAGCTTGCCACTTTCGGCAACATATCAGTAACGATTAAATCAATGTAATCATCGGCTCGGCCTTTATATTCAATGGGTAATGCATGAGCACCTAAAAATGTTTTTCTCGCCGTAACAGGTAAGCTTTGCGCTAATTGTTCCGCAACTTTAAGCATTTTGATTTCATTTGTCGTATCTAAACCATAACCCGATTTAATTTCTACTGTAGTAACACCTTGTTGATGTAATGCGCTTAAGCGTTTATGTGCGCTAGTAAACAATTCATTTTCACTGGCAGCTCGTGTCGCTTTTACCGTTGAAACAATACCACCGCCAGCATTGGCTATTTCTTCATAGCTTTTGCCTTCAAGACGCATTTCAAATTCATTCGCTCGATTACCACCGAAAACAAGGTGAGTATGGCAATCAACTAAACCCGGCGTTAACCAAGCACCTTGGCCATCAATGACATTGACTGCGTCTTTATCAAACGCCGGCAATTCATCCATTGCGCCAAGCCAAGCAATTTTACCATCAGCTATCGCAAGCGCACCTTGTGCAATAGTGCCATAGCTATTTGCACCGTCACTCATAGTTGCAAGGTTTACATTAGTCCAAAGCGTTTGCCAGTGTTGAGTTGTTGTCGACATAAAAATTCCAAAGCATTTATTTTCAGCTAGTTTTAACCTACATTCCACGATGTAGTAAACTAGTGGGTAATTGTTAATGGTGCTAATACCAAATGAATTGGCATTATTAATAATTCGCACTCTAACCGATAGCAAATTAACAAGCAAGCTTGTATATACAACTCTTGACCTACTCTAAAAAAGATGAGATTGTATATACAAGTTAAAGTGACTTTTCGTTATTACCTAGTTACAACATTAACCGAGCATAACAATGACACAATTAAAGCCCGCAAAGTATACCATTATCAAGCAATACATTTGCGAAAAGATAGAATCTGGCCAATGGCTTGAACATAGTAAAGTGCCTTCTGAAAATGAGTTAACTGAACAATTTTCAGTTAGTCGAATGACGGCGCGCCGTGCGCTACAAGAATTAACCGAGCAAGGTTTATTGGTACGTTCTCAAGGCTCAGGTACCTTTGTGGCAACATTTAAGTCGCAGTCATCGTTGCTAGAAATTCGTAACATTGCTGATGAAATTAATGAACGTGGCCACCAATATCGAGCTCAACAATTGGCATTACAAGCGGTTGACGTTAATGAAGAAATGGCGATTTTATTAGCCTTAAAAACCGGTGACAAGGCCTATTTCTCAAGCGTATTACATTTTGAAAACAACGCAGCTATTCAATTAGAGCAGCGCTTCGTTAACCCAAAATTGGTTGCTAACTATTTAACACAAGATTTCACAAAAATTACCCCGCATGAATATTTGTCTTCTGAAGCGCCGTTAACTGAAGCGACACATGAAGTTGAAGCTATTCTTGCCAGTGCTGATGTCTGTAAATTATTGAACATTACAGAGTCAGCACCTTGTTTACAGGTTAAACGTCGCACTTGGTCAAGCCAAGGTGTTGTAAGTTTAGCTATTTTGACCTCGCCAGGTAATAAATACCGGTTAGGTAGTCATTTAGTTTTTTAACTTTTAATTTAGGAGCGTTAATATGACGTTTAAATATGGTATCGACCATCTAGATCTTAATATGGTCAATGGTATTGCCAACGGCAGTATCAAAGCAGAACTTTGCCAAGAAGCTTTAGATAAAATCAATACGAGCCGTCAACGAGTTGAGAAAATGGCTGCTTCTGATGAAGCTGTATATGGTATTAATACCGGTTTTGGTCCGTTATGTGATACCCAGATTTCCCCAGAAGACACAAATTTATTACAAAAAAACCTGCTTATTACCCATGCCGTTGGTGTTGGTGAGCCAATTGCCAAAGCAATTTCAAAGCTAATGCTGATCACTAAGGTTCATGCCCTTAGTCAAGGTTTCTCGGGTATCCGCTTAGAAACCGTAGAAAGAATGCTAGCCTTTATCGAGCTTGACCTAATTCCGGTTGTACCAGAGCAAGGTTCAGTTGGTGCATCAGGCGATTTAGCGCCACTTTCCCATTTATTTTTACCACTTATTGGTGAAGGTGAGTTTTGGGTAAGTGAAGAGGGGCATGCGGATAAAATTGTACCTGCAGTTGGACTTCTTAAAGAACACGGTTTAGCACCAATGGAGTTACACGCGAAAGAAGGCTTAGCGTTAATTAACGGTACACAGTTTATTCTGTCACATGCCATCACTGGCTTAACCAAAATGCGTTACTTATTAGACCTAGCAGATTTAACAGGTGCGATGAGTATTGAAGGCATGCAAGGTAGCGAATCTCCGTTTAGAGAAGAGCTACATAAAACCCGTGCGTTCAAAGGTAACTTAGCAGTTGCTGCACGCATGAGACACTTCTTCAAAAATTCAGAAAACATGGCTGATCATGAAGAATGTGACCGTGTACAAGACCCTTACTCTTTACGATGCATTCCACAAGTACATGGCGCATCACGCAATGCTTATTACCACTTAGAAGAGTTAGCTGAAATTGAAATGAATTCAGTTACTGATAACCCTATTGTTATCAGCAGCGAAGAAGCTATTTCAGGTGGTAGCTTCCATGGTCAACCTTTAGCTATGGTACTTGATTACGCTTCTATTGCGGCCTCTGAATTAGGTAATATTTCAGACCGTCGTTGTTACTTATTGTTAGAAGGCTTACACGGTTTACCGAGATTATTAACCACTGCCGGCGGTTTAAACTCAGGCATGATGATCCCACAATACGCTACAGCTGCGTTAGTGACTGAAAACAAATCACTTTGTTTCCCACCATCAGCTGATAGTGTTCCAACATCAATGGGACAAGAAGATCACGTGTCTATGGGTAGTATTTCAAGCCGACAGTTTAACCAAATCTTAGGTAATTTAGAGAAAATTTTAGCGATTGAGCTGATGTATGCTGCGCAAGCAATTGAATTTAGACGCCCAAATAAGTGCTCAGACATTATTGAGAAAAACTTCCAAGTGATCAGAGCAAAAGTAGCAAAACTTGAAGAAGATAGACTGTTGAAGCCAGATATTGATGCCATGATCGCCTTAGTTAAATCACAAGCATTTACCGTTAGCACTGATGAAAGTAAATAAGGGGAGTTTTTATTATGGAAGCAACAATGAATTTCCAAGATCAGATTAAGCAAGGTATCCCAACAAAATTGCCAGCAGCGAAGCCTTACCCTGCTGATGCTAACCGCGCACCGAAACGTAAAGATATTCTTAGCGTAGAAGAAAAGCAATTGGCAGTAAGAAATGCTTTGCGTTATTTTCCAAAAGAGTGGCATCAAGAATTGGCGACTGAATTCGCGCAAGAGTTAACAGATTTTGGCCGAATTTACATGTATCGCTTTAAGCCAAGCTATCACTTAAAAGCTCGTTCTATTGCTGATTACCCAGCAAAATGTGAGCAGGCAGCTGCCATTATGTTAATGGTGGAAAATAACTTAGACCCTGCTGTAGCACAGCACCCTGAAGAGTTAATTACTTACGGTGGTAACGGCGCAGTTTTCCAAAACTGGGCGCAATACTTATTAGCCATGAAGTATTTAAGTGAGATGGAAAGCGATCAAACCTTACATTTATACTCTGGCCACCCAATGGGTTTGTTCCCTTCATCGGTAGATGCACCACGAGTCGTTGTGACTAACGGTATGATGATACCTAACTACTCTCAACCTGATGATTGGGAAAAGTTTAACGCCTTAGGTGTTACCCAATATGGCCAAATGACTGCTGGCTCATTTATGTATATCGGTCCGCAAGGCATTGTCCACGGGACAACGATTACCGTGATGAATGCTTTTCGCAAAGTACTAAACAAAGGCGAAAGCCCGCAAGGTAAAATATTCCTTACTGCCGGTTTAGGCGGTATGAGTGGTGCTCAGCCAAAAGCAGGTAACATTGCTAACTGTGTAACGGTTTGTGCTGAAGTTAACCCAAATGCTGCCACTAAGCGTCATCAGCAAGGTTGGGTTGATGAGCTTATTGATAACATGGATGATTTAGTTGCACGTGTTAAATCAGCACAAGCTAATGATGAAGTCGTATCAATTGCTTATATTGGCAATATTGTTGACGTATGGGAAAGCTTCTATGAGCAAGAAATATATGTACATTTAGGCTCAGACCAAACGTCATTGCATAACCCATGGTCAGGCGGTTATTATCCAGTAGATATTAGCTACGAAGAATCAAACCGATTGATCCGTGAAGAGCCTGAAGTATTTAAAGAGAAAGTACAATCAACCTTAAAGCGTCATGCTGCTGCTGTTAACAAGCACACCGCACGTGGTACTTACTTCTTCGATTACGGCAATGCATTTTTACTTGAAGCTTCTCGCGCCGGCGGTGATGTTATGGCGGAAAATGGTATTGATTTTAAATACCCGTCATACGTACAAGATATCTTAGGCCCTATGTGTTTTGACTACGGTTTTGGACCATTTCGCTGGGTTTGTGCTTCTGGTAAGCCAGAAGATTTAGATAAAACAGATGCTATTGCAGCAAGTGTTTTGAAAAAAATCATGCAAGAGTCGCCTGAAGAAATTCAGCAACAAATGCAAGACAACATCACTTGGATTGAAGACGCTAAGCAAAACAAGCTGGTTGTTGGCTCACAAGCACGTATTCTTTATGCGGATGCGCAAGGCCGAATGGAAATTGCTAAAGCCTTTAACGATGCTATTAACAACGGTGAAATTGGGCCAGTAGTACTTGGCCGTGATCATCACGATGTTAGTGGTACAGATTCACCATTTCGTGAAACATCAAATATATATGACGGTAGTCGTTTTACTGCCGATATGGCGATTCACAATGTTATTGGTGATAGTTTCCGTGGCGCAACTTGGGTTTCAATTCACAATGGTGGCGGCGTTGGTTGGGGTGAAGTGACTAACGGTGGTTTTGGTATGTTACTTGACGGCTCAGCTGCTGCAGAGCGTCGCTTAAAATCAATGTTACTATTCGATGTTAACAATGGTATTGCACGTCGGAGTTGGGCACGTAATGAAGAAGCTAATTTCGCTATAAAACGTGAAATGGCACGCACACCTAAGCTTAAAGTGACCTTAGCCAACTTAGTTGAAGATGATATTTTAGATAACTTATCACTGTAAAGTTTGATTATTTCTCTATGTTATTAAAAAGCCAGCGTCTGCTGGCTTTTTTGATAGTGCTTCTACAAGTCAATAAAATATAGCCTGTCGTAACTATGACGCTATAATGACGTAAGGTATTTCTCGCTTTATTCTAACCTCAATTGCATATTTGCTGGCGAAACGAGAATGACATTTTTAGGAGTATTCATTGCAAAGCCTCAGTACTAATTTATCCCCTGAAAGGGTAAAACACTTCCGTAAAGACAATGGTTGGTCGCAAGAATTATTAGCTAAAGCTTCTGGCCTAAGCTTACGAACCATTCAACGCGCAGAAAAAGATGGCAATAGTTCAGCGGAAACTCAGTTAGCACTAGCTGCAGCATTTAATATTTCTCCAAAAGAGTTATTCCCTGTTTCATCAACCCTAGATGTAAATTGGAAGAGGAAAAATATTATGCAGAGTTTTTTAGCGTTACTGGTGGTAACAGGTGTCGTTACAATGCTAGCGATACTTGCCGGAGGCATCTCGCAATTTATAGACGTTCAAAGTTTATTGTTTGTGCTGTTATTTATGTATGCAGCCACAGTGATCGCTTTTGGCTCCACCGGATTGTTGAAATCATTCAAAGGGCTTAGCTACTTGTTTGCCAGTGACATTTCACCAACGCCAGCAACAGAATTTTTATCCGTCATATTTAAAAGACAAATATACTTTATTTATGGTGCAGCACTTATTGGCTTGCTCATCGGTAGTATTGCAATTCATACCAATGTTGATGAGGCTATTATATTCCACCGAGCTTATGCCGTTAACCTAGTCGTATTATTATATGCCGCAATTATTGCTGAGGGCATATTAAGACCGCTCGCTGCTAAATTAGAGCATAGAGAGCTAGCTAATAAGTTTGACTAAGTAGCTTCGCTTATTAAATTTTTCCTTAAACCAGCAAGTTTGACATAATATGTCAAACTTGCTACTTTGTTTTTACTAGAAATTACTCAAGATTAGTTTTCACTAGCTCACTTTGGTATTTCAATAAAATCAAAAAGGAACAAAAAAATGGAAGCATTTGCCCCTCTTATCTCTAGCCCATGGTTATGGATCACCATCGTCGTTTTATACACGCTTAAAAAAGGCATCTATTTTGTTCCGCAAAACAGAGGCTATGTTATTTATACGCTAGGTAAATATGACAAAACTCTTTCAGCGGGATTAAACTTTATTATTCCTTTCGTTCAATCTGTTGCGGCAGATAGAAACTTAAAAGAACAATCTTTAGATATTTCGTCGCAAATGGCTATCACCAAAGACAATATAACACTGGCACTTGATGGCATATTATTTATGAAGGTGACCGATGCGGCAGCAGCAACCAATAATATTACCGACTATAAATTGTCAGTAACACAATTGGCCATGACCACGATGCGTAATGCTATTGGTTCAATGGAACTTGATGAGTGTTTCCAATCAAGAGATATCATTAACGCCACTATACTATCGGCAATGACGGAAGCTACCGCACCTTGGGGCGTTATGGTGACACGTTATGAAATAAGAGATATTAGCCCGCCACAAAGTATCCGTGAAGATATGGAAAAACAAATGACCGCAGAGCGTGAAAAGCGTTCAGTGATTTTGACTGCAGAAGGTGTGAAAACAGCGTCAATTACCGAAGCGGAAGGTTTAAAAGCTGCTCGCGTATTAGACGCTGAAGCATCAAAAGCCGAACAAGTATTAAATGCTGAAGCCGACAAAGAAAAGCAAATATTAGAAGCTACAGGTAAATCTGAAGCTATCCGACTGGTCGCAAATGCTGAAGCGGCAGCTTTATCTACAATTGGTGACGCTGCAATTACTCAAAGTGGTAAAGCCGCAGTAACATTAACATTGGCACAAGATACAATTGCAGCTCATCAAGCTATTGCAGCACAAAGTACCGTGGTACTAACTGACGGTAAAACTGGCGAAAATATTGCTAATACGGTTGCTCAAGCAATTGCGGTATCGAGCTCTTTAAAGCTACCAACAAATGATGCATCTTAAAGTTAACTCTAAAGGATAACCTCATGGATATTATTAGTTATTTCAATGAAAATCATGCCCATTTATTCTATCTAATGGCAGGTATAAGCTTTGTTATTGAACTTACCATTCTTGGCTTAAGTGGACCTTTATTATTTTTTGCTCTTGCAAGTGTATTAACAGGCATTCTGATTAGCCTAAATATACTGTCGGGCTGGGAAAGTGAATGTTTTACCGTAGGCTTGTTATCAGGGATAATCGCTTGGGTGCTATGGAAGCCAATGAAACGTTTCCAAAACTCAGGTGGTGGCGCTGATACGAGCAGTGACATGATTGGTAAGCAGGTACCAAGTTCAAGTACCATAACTCATGAAGATGGCAGTATTCGTTTTTCAGGAATTGATTGGAGCGCACGGTTATCAAATGACACTCAAGAAACAAGCGTAGCAGCTAATACCTCTTGTATAATCACTGGTGTTGATGGCAATACTATGCTGGTAAAACCTTTGTCTTAAGTATTTAAAGGGAGAAAAACTGCAATAAACCTTAACAATACTTACGCATTTTTAAATGTTATCTACTAAATTAAAAAACCGACATTAATGTCGGTTTTTTATCATTATTACTTACCGTTTTAAATTAACAAAAAACCAATAGAGAGTACTAGAGCTAACGAACAAGCTAACCACATTTTATCGGTTACTTTTATTTTTTTAGCTTTATTTATCTCACTCAATTTATTTACCGCTAAATAAAAGCCCGTTGTTAATAATGCGATAAATAGGTGAACTTGAATGGTTAATAGCTCACTATTTTCTTCCCATAAAAATACCGGACCACTGTACGATACAAAAAATAAATTTAACAAGGACACATGTGCCCAAAGCGCTAAAAACAGCAAAGCAATTTTATATTGGTAAATCTTTCTTAATGTTTTTGTAATGACATTATTTGCCATAAAATATTAACCTTAGCTTATTACTTTTTAATGCTGTAACCATATATCGAAGCTGAACGCTGAAATTAGACTGTTGTCGCCCACTGCAATAGATCATCATAGACATAGTTATAGTTCAACTCGTCCCGCAATTTATCGCCAACAACTTGCTTACCGGCACTACTAACTTGTTCTTGTTCAAAACGAGGTTCAGCTAAGCCCATTGCCTTTGCTGTTTGTTGATAATAATCTTTGCGACTCAACTTAGTACCACTCACAACATTGTAAATTTTATTAGCTGTTTGCACATTATCTTCAATCAGCAGTTTAATAACGTTCACTACATCGGTTTGATGTACCAAATTTACTTGTGCGCTGGCATTTTTAAAAAGGCGATCAGACTGTAAAAATTTCCCAGGGTGTCGGTTAGGACCAACCAAACCAGCTAAGCGCAATATACTAACTTGTTGAGAAAATGCTTGTACCGCTTCTTCTGCCGCCAATAACGTTTCAACTTTTTCAGCGGTTAAATTTAACGTATGACTTTCATCAATTTCCCCCACTAAACCATTATAAATGGCCGTAGTGTTCAATAAAATAATCTGTTTGGTTTTGCCTAACTCAGCGAGCTTAACCAATTGCTGAATTTTCAAAGGATAATCTAATCGACCTTTTTTTAATTGCGGTGGAATGGCGATAACTAATACATCTTGTTGAAATAAGGCTTTATCAACGCCCGTCATTTCTGCGTTACTCTCGAATTCACTAATATCAGCCATAATGGGTAACATTAACTGCGTAGACGGAATATTTAAGCGGTTAAGCTTCTCTAGCGTTGATTCTGATTGGTAACTAGCAAGTACTTGAATATTTTCAGCTAATAAAACGGGCGCGAGAACTTGTCCTAACCAACCACAACCTATAATGCTAACGCTCATAAAAAAATGTCTCCAAAATATAATAATCAATAGCGAAAAAAATTAGTCAGCATGTGCTGCTTTCTTTGTTCGAAAGTCTTTAATCGACTCTACAACATCATGAGCAATGGCATTAGGTAAAGGAATAGACAAGTTATATTGCAATATTTTCCAACCTTGCTCAGTATTAATCAGCAAGCCACTGCCACGACAACGGCCATAATTTTTGTTTTCTAATAACTCGTCAAAGAATACAATATTTTCCACTTGCGTCGGAGTAATGTGACGGTCTATAGGGTGATACAACCAGCCTTTACCTTGACTAAAATATGGTTTAACAAAAGCAGAGAATTGCGTTTTATTCCAACGCTCACTACTATCCGTCCCCATGTATATGGCGTCGTCTGCCAGTAATGACATATATTGCTCATAATTGGCGTTAGCCGCCGCTTGATGAAAATTATTTAATACTTTATCAGCATCTTCATTTGCTGATGAGAACATGCTCACCAACAATAAACTCAATAAAATTTTATACATACAGACCCCAACTCCCTGTCTTAACTCGATTAAGACCATAATAACTGAATTTATTTATTTCTGGCAGTACTTACGTAGCCTTATCTCTTTTTAAAACCGCAACGTAAGAACCAGTAAAAACCGCAACCGTTTTATCACCGCAACAAACTTGTACTTCAATGTTAAAGCGGGCATTTTTTCCTAACGCCAGCGCATCACCACTGCCTGTAACTAAGGCTATAGAAGTTTGCGCATGGGCAACACCCGCCAATGGTGCAAGATAGCGAATATTTCCCTCAGCCAAAACAATATCAGCCTGCTGTTGGTATTGTTGCAAAGCAAAGTAAACCCAGCCCCAGCCAGTTAATGTTGCTAAAGTATAAATGCTGCCAGCAAACATCGTATTGTGTAAGTTTTTATTAAATGTTGGTTCGCAGTTAGTCACAAGTTGTTGTTGATCAAAGTGACAAATATTAATATTCATCGCTTTGCTTAATGGAATAGTTTGATGCCATATTGCTTGCAACTTATCAGCCTTTGCCAGCAAATGAGTTTTCGAATTAGCAAGTTTTTTACTCATTTTAGTATGGTGTACAACATCATATAGCGTGTGTGAAAAGCCTTGGTCTTGATAACCTAGCTGCAAGTAAAAACCAATGGCATTTTCTCTGGCGTTAAGTTCAATTTTAGTAACGCCTACTTGCAATGCAATACGTTCAAACTCCTCAAGCAGTAACCTACCTAACCCATTACTTTGTGCCGCATCATCAATTGCCATATAGCGTATTTGCGCGCTATGTTGATTACATTTATGTAAACGTCCGACACCAACAATATTATCCATATCATCCAAAATCACACGATGGTATGATTGCGACTCAAGCTCATCTTTTTCACTACCTTTAGGCTGTTGCCAAGGGCTTCGCAGCACTTGCCAACGAAGCTGATAGTAAGTATCTATTTCAGTTTGATTTTTTGGCGCCCTACATCTATACATTGTCTACTCTTCAGCCGTCTATACCAGGATTATAAAAACACGTGAAACTTGCCCAACATGTTAATCAAGGTCGACTAGTGTACCTCAGTAATGATGCGGACCAAATATCCATTTGTGAAAATTCGCATTATCGTTGGCTAATGTTTGACGATGTTATTCAAAGTGTGATGCATTTACGTCGTCCCGAAAAATTAACTTTACCTCACCAATATGCTGCACTTATGCCGTTGTTATTTTTTAAGCCAAAGCAAGTGGTTGAACTAGGGTTAGGCGGTGGTAACATTAGTCGATTTTTAAGTGCATTAAATTCAGATATTGAAGTTGTTAGTGTTGAACTTTCTAGCCAAGTTATTCACAGCTTTCGCGAACATTTCAATCCACTGCAGCATAATATTACTATTGAAAATAAAGCGGCTATGACTTGGTTACAAGACAAAGAACACAGTGATAAGCAGCCAGCAGACTGGTTAATTTGTGATGTTTATCAGCATCATGCCGATAGTTTTCAAAATAGAGTAAAATTGTTAACCGCATTAATAGACAATTTGGCAGGTGATGCCTGTTTAACCATTAACTTGCCTGATCTCGATGATCATGAAGTTAATCTCTGTTTGACAATATTAAAGCAACTTCAAAGCTCACATCAAATTATTTACTTTCATATTCCTCGTTACCTTAATATTGTCATTCACCTATTACCTAATCATTGGCCCATTCTCAACCTGAAAAAACGATCAAAAACGACTAGCCTACCGTCGTGGCAATATCGTCGATGGCGTAAGTATTTCACCAACCACATTAAAGCTTAAAAGGAGTTAATTAGCACTGCAAGTTTATAGTTACAGGGCCGTCATTTAGTAATCTAACTTGCATATCAGCACCAAAAATTCCTGTTGGCACTACAAAATCAAGCAGACGTAATTGCTGACAAAAATACTGATACAGCTCTTCGCTCAACTTTGGTGGCGCAGCACTAGTAAAACTAGGACGCAGTCCTTTAGAGGTATTTGCAGCCAATGTAAATTGGGAAACAACTAGTATATCGCCATTTACTTGCTTCACATTTAAATTCATTTTTCCGTTTTCATCTTCAAAAATACGATACCCTGCTACCTTTTCAGCTAACCGTTTAGCTTTTTCTTGGTTATCATCTGGTTCAATTGCAAGTAAAACTAATAACCCCTGATCTATTTCACCCACAACTTTATTATCTACACTAACACTCGCTTCAGACACTCTTTGTAACAACGCGATCATTTATTCATATTTCCTTGTTCGGTAATAAAATTAGCCATAGTGTCGGCCGCTTTACAAAAACCATCAATAATTTGAGACTCAAACCCACCATGGCCAGCTTTTGGCAAAATTTGCAATTGAGCGTTTGGCCAGCTTTGCACAAGTTGATAAGCATTAGTTAACTGACAAACCATATCGTATCGCCCATGTAAAACTATTGCTGGAATATCTGAGATTACTGCCATGTTATTTAAAATGAAATCTTCCTCAATAAAGCAGTTATTAATAAAATAGTGACTAGATATTTTTGCCATACATAGCGCTTGATGCGTATTATCGATATGACTCATTTCAATGTGATGATGCTCTATAGTGGATAAGCGCAGCTCCCATAAACACCAAGCTTTACTTGCTGCCGTCGCCGCAATTTCATTGCTGCCAGTTAGCGCATCATAATATGCTGATAATAAATTTTTATTGTCTAGTCCAGCAACATGCTGGCTAAACTCTTGGTAGTATTCTGGGAAAAAGCATGCAGCACCCGTATTACGATAAAGCCAGTGATATTCAGAGCTCTTCCCTAAAAAAATTCCTCTAAGAATAAAGCCTAATACTGCACTAGGATACTTAATACCGTAGAGTATTGCTAAGGTGGTGCCCCAGGAGCCACCGGCCACCAACCAGCGTTCAACCTTAAGATGCTGACGAATATTTTCAATATCTTCAACTAAATCAGCACTGGTATTGTTATCAATACTTGGGGAAGGTTCCGAGCGACCGCAACCTCTTTGATCGATAAGAATAATGCGATATTTTTCAGGGTCGAAATAGCGACGGTGATTATCACAACAGCCACCACCCGGTCCGCCATGAAGATAAATCATAGCAATACCATTGGGGTTGCCTGATTGCTCAATATATAATTTATGCCCCCCTTTAACTTCTAGCCACTCTTTATGGTATGTAGAAATATTCGGAAAAAGCACTCTAGACATATATTCCTCCTTGAAGAGAATAGTGTCAGTTTAGTTGCTAGATTAGCAAATAGCGATATTATCGTAGTGGCCTAAACAATAAATTACGCTACCTCTTTTTCATTAACTCCTGCTTTACGTTTTACTTCAAAGTCTTCTAATGAAACGGTAAATAATGCTCCTATAAGTACCACTAGCCAACTTAAGTAGACCCATAAAAATAGAATAGGAATACTTGATAACGCGCCATATATGGCTTGATAAGATGGCAGTTGTGTCACATAGATAGCAAAAGATTTCTTGGCAATTTCAAATAAAATGGCCGCTAAAGTTGCTCCAGCTAAAGCGAATTTCATTGGAATAATTTTATTCGGCACTACCATATACAAGATGAAAAATGCAGCAATTGAAGCAAATAGAGGTAAAGCTCGAACAAATATATTGGTAATACCTAATAAGTCATAATCACCGAATGAAACTAATGAAACAATATAAGAGGTCATAACCAAACTACTACCTACTAAAACAGGTCCTAAGGTTAATACCATCCAATACATAGAAAATGACGTCATCACGCGTCTTTTTTCATTTACTCGCCAAAGTTTATTCAAACATTTATCAATAGCTGAAATAAGTAACATTGCAAAAACAAATAGTGCTGTGATCGCCACTGCAGACATTTTAGATGCATTACTAACAAAGCCTGTGATGTGTTCTCTAACAACATCACCAGAAGCAGGTACAAAGTTTTGATATACGAAATTTTCAATCATTTCGCGAATATCGGAGAAAATAGGAAAAGCTGTCATTACTGAAAGCATCACAACCATTAAAGGCACTAATGACATTAATGTGACATAAGATAAGTAACCAGCAGTGACATGAATATGCTCTTTTTTCAGGTTGCTCAGAAACAAGTACAAAAAACTTGATACTTTTTTTACATGATCGTTTTGTTTAATTTCTTCTAGCTTGGGATGCATAGACGTCACTGTTCATTACAATTAGTAATATATTAAAATAATGCCGGACGGAACGATAGTGTATTGTCACAAAATTGTTATTTATAAATAGCTTTATGAATAGAATTTCTTTGAGTTTTCTATTTATAGGAAAGAGATAAGAATATTTTAGCGTTATGACGAAAATACTTCAAAGCTTGCATTTGAATTGTCATCCTTTACATTAACTTCAGTCAACAGCTCTGATAATTGTTTAATTTGTTTCGGGCCAGCTAAACCGTTTTCAAATAACTGGCTTAATTGCTGTAAATTTTTAAGTTGTTCGGGTGACATAGAAAATTCCTTTTTCTTTACTAACTTACTACAATGATTTTAACCTGCAGTTCGTCTTCCTGTACACGGAAAAATTACCATATTATTAGCTTTATTATCACGTCCATCATTGATAAATTCATTATACAATTCATCAAGTTCACGTTTTTCTAATAATTTTGCATTATTGGCAACAGCTTTTTCAAATAAACAACTTAGCCTTACAAGTTTACTTGGGTCCATGTTTTCTGCCTTCCTCAGTGTTTTAAGTCACTGCAGCTGTTTGTAGATAGCTAAACTATAGCAGTAGAACTTAATTCTAAAAGGTAGATTAAAAAAGGATTTGAGGTAAATATTGAATAACTTATAGATGTGTTATATCTGTATATTTAACAGGCTGTTTTAATTGACAATTAAATATTGGGCTAAATTAGCGATGTTTATGGCTGATAGTATTTTGAGATATGTCTTACATTTATAATCTCTTCACTACTGATAAAGAAGAGTTCAAAAAAAAACCACTTGAGTTACCCCAAGTGGTTTTTAAATTAGTAATTTACTAAAGTCTATTTAGCAGAACGACCTTCACGTTTACGGTCAGATTCTTTTAAGAATTTCTTACGTATACGAATACTTTCAGGTGTTACTTCAACCAATTCATCGTTATCAATAAACTCAAGCGCTTGCTCAAGAGACATAAGAATAGGTGGCGTTAATGTTTGTGCTTCATCAGTACCTGATGAACGAACGTTAGTTAACTGCTTGCCTTTAAGAGCGTTTACCGTTAAATCGTTATCACGGCTATGAATACCAATAACTTGACCTTCATAAATATCAATACCGTGACCGATCAACATACGACCACGAGACTGTAAGTTGAATATCGCGTTAGTTAATGCTTTACCCGTTGCATTGGCAATCATTACACCATTTTTACGTTGGCCGATATCGCCACCTTTATGAGGACCGTATTCAAAGAATGTATGGTAAATCAAACCAGAGCCAGAAGTTAATGTCATAAATTCAGTTTGGAAACCGATCAAACCACGACTTGGCATGATGAAGTCCATACGAATACGACCAGTACCATCTGGTGCCATATCTGTTAATTCAGCTTTACGAACACCCATCTTCTCCATGATAGGACCTTGATGTTGTTCTTCAACATCAATCGTTACTGTTTCGTATGGTTCATTTAATACGCCATCAATTTCACGTTCAATTACTTCTGGACGTGATACTGCTAACTCGTAACCTTCACGGCGCATGTTTTCAATTAAGATACCTAAATGCAACTCACCACGACCAGATACTTTAAATTTATCAGGATCGTCTAGTTGTTCAACGCGTAAAGCAACGTTATGTACAAGTTCTTTTTCTAAACGATCTTTAATGTTACGTGAAGTAACATACTTACCTTCTTTACCACAAAATGGTGAAGTATTAACTTGGAAAGTCATGTTAATAGTAGGTTCATCTATAGATAGCGCTGGTAAACCTTCAACTTCTGTTGGACAACAAATAGTATCTGAGATTTTCAATTCGCCTAAACCAGTGATTGCAATAATATCACCAGCAAAACCTTCTGCAATGTCATGGCGCTCTAAACCTAAGTAACCAAAAACTTTACCTACTTTAGCGTTGTGTACACCACCGTTTGCTAATTGTATTGTTACTTGTTGGTTAGGCTTAACGCTACCACGCATGATACGACCAACACCGATTACGCCTAAGTATGAGCTGTAATCAAGTTGAGAAATTTGCATTTGGAATGCGCCTTCAGGGTCTGCTTGTGGCGCAGGAACTTCTGAAAGAATTGTTTCAAACAATGGTGTCATGTCTGAGCCAGTTTCGCCTTCTTCAAGTGATGCCCAGCCATTGATTGCTGAAGCGTAAACCACTTTAAAGTCTAGCTGTTCGTCAGTTGCGCCTAAGTTGTCAAATAATTCGAAAACTTGATCCATAACCCAATCAGGACGAGAACCAGGCTTATCAACTTTATTGATAACAACAATTGGCTTTAAACCTTGAGCAAAGGCTTTTTGTGTCACAAAGCGAGTTTGCGGCATTGGACCTTCTTGCGCATCAACAATTAGTAGTACTGAATCTACCATTGACATTACACGCTCAACTTCACCACCAAAATCAGCATGGCCAGGAGTATCTACGATGTTTACACGGTAGTCCTTGTAGTTAATTGCCGTGTTCTTAGCTAAAATAGTAATACCACGTTCTTTCTCGATATCGTTCGAGTCCATCGTGCGTTCTTCAAGACCGCCTCGAGCATCAAGCGTACCTGACTGTTCTAATAACTTGTCAACCAAGGTTGTTTTACCATGGTCAACGTGGGCGATGATTGCGACATTACGTAATTTATCTAGCACTGGCTTTACTCACTTTTCTTTAAAGACTTTTTCATTAAAAGAATATAGGACTACAATTGGGCGCGTATTGTACAGTAGAAGTACGGATAAAGACACTGTATTAAAAATATAGCTTAAATTAATAATAACAAAGCATTTTCCTCTTGATATACTTCAATGGCCAAATTAGAGCATGCGCACCACAATGCAGCAGCAATAGCACCATATTGGTGCAGAGCTAATAGTTAAAAATCATTAAAGGTATATATTTCAATGGCTTTATCCTTGGCACAATATTCGCTTATGCACAGACAATACAAAATTAATTTTTTGAAAATTTAAGATTTCACTACCTGGAGACTTTCAATGTCAAACGCAGTTTTAGATTTAATTAAAGAACATGACGTCAAGTTTGTTGATTTACGCTTTACCGACTCTAAAGGTAAAGAACAACACGTTTCAATTCCTCACCACCAAGTAAACGACGACTTTTTTGAAGATGGTAAAATGTTTGATGGCTCTTCAATTGAAGGTTGGAAAGGCATTAACGAATCAGACATGGTAATGATGCCTGATGCTGAATCTGCTGTATTAGACCCGTTTACTGAAGCTGTAACATTGAACATTCGCTGTGATATTGTTGAACCTGCGACAATGCAAGGTTATAGCCGTGACCCTCGTTCAGTAGCTAAACGCGCTGAAGACTACATGCGTAGTACAGGCATTGCTGATACCGTATTAATTGGTCCAGAGCCAGAGTTCTTTGTTTTTGATGACGTACGTTTTCATACCGACATGAGTGGTTCATTCTACAAAATTGATGACAAAGAAGCTGCTTGGAATTCTGGTACAGAATACGAAGAAGGCAACATGGGACATCGTCCTGGCGTAAAAGGTGGTTACTTCCCAACAGCACCGGTAGATTCATCACAAGATTTACGTTCAGCTATGTGTTTAGTTATGGAAGAAATGGGCTTAGTTGTTGAAGCACATCACCATGAAGTAGCAACAGCCGGACAAAACGAAATTGCTTGTCGTTTTAACACTATGGTTAAAAAGGCCGATGAAGTGCAAATATACAAGTACGTTGTTCATAACGTTGCACATGCATATGGCAAAACAGCTACTTTTATGCCGAAACCACTTGTAGGTGATAACGGTACCGGTATGCACGTTCATCAGTCACTTGCTAAAGACGGCGTTAACTTATTTTCTGGCGACAAGTACGGCGGATTATCTGAAATGGCACTTTACTATGTTGGTGGTATCATCAAACATGCTAAAGCACTAAATGCTTTCACAAATGCTTCAACTAACTCTTACAAACGTCTTGTTCCAGGTTTTGAAGCTCCGGTAATGCTTGCTTACTCAGCACGTAACCGTTCTGCATCAATCCGTATTCCAATTGTGCCTAGCCCTAAAGCAATGCGTATCGAAGTTCGTTTTCCTGATCCAACAATGAACCCTTACTTAGGTTTTACAGCAATGTTAATGGCTGGCCTTGACGGTATCAAAAACAAGATCCACCCTGGCGATGCTATGGATAAAGATCTATACGACCTTCCTGCAGAAGAAGCAGCAGCTATTCCACAAGTTGCTTCATCTTTTGAAGAATCACTTGATGCTTTAGAAAATGACATGGACTTCTTAACTGAAGGTGGCGTTATGGATAAAGATATGATCAACGCGTATATCGGTTTGAAGCGTGACGAAGTTGAATTATTAAACTCAACGACTCACCCAATTGAATTTGATATGTACTACAGCGTATAACAAATTCAACTAGTTAGTTGTGAAAAAAGCTCACTTAGGTGAGCTTTTTTGTGGCACAAAGGCTATTATTTGGATAGATTAGAGAGATACCTACGGAACAGGAACTTACTTTTGAATAATTTTGCCCGTATATGCATATTTTTTATATTGCTTACGCAAGCTGTTCCGTTATTTGCCGGCTCAGCTAAAGTATACGTGTGGCGTAATGAGCAAGGAGTATTGGTATTTTCAGACAGTCCGATGCCTGGCGCAGAAGAAGTTGAAATACAAGAATCTAACACAATGAAATCTTCTGTGGATACCTCAGTTCTAGATATTACCCCAAAAGTTATAGATGAAAAATACCAAGTAAATATTACTCAGCCAGAAAGCAACGCCACCGTGCGTGACAATACTGGTTCAGTTTATGTTTCAGGTAGAATACAACCCATTTTTAAACGCGGGCTTAAAATCCAATTGTATCTAGATGGTAAACCATACGAGAAACCTCAAACTCATTCTATGTTTGTACTTCGAAATGTTGACCGAGGCGAACATAAAATAAAAATGACTTTGATTAGCGACAAAGGCAAGGTTATTGCAACATCTTCTCCTGTAACGTTTTATATGCATAGAGTCTCTGTTAACAAGGCAAACTAGCAGTATTTAAGTGCATATTGCACCATAATTATTTACACTCGTTACTTAACGCACTATTTTGGTGCAAAGGATAATGATGTCAAATACTATGGTAGATTTACAACAACTAAAAGTTCACTATCAGCAAGCATTGCCCAATCAAATGGTGACAGCTGTAGTGGTATTAGACCAAAGCCTTGCCATTTGTTATGTCAATCCTGCAGCAGAAGCTTTATTGGTAAAAAGTTTAAGTAAACTATACCAACTTCCTATCGAACAAGTATTTTACAACACACCTATTAATAGCAATCGCTTACAACAGTTACTCACTACGGGTCAGGAGTTTAGCGATAGTGACGTAACAATAGAGTTTTTTGATCATCGAAAAATCACCGTTGAAATTACCGCCTCTTCCGTCACCTTTGAAAACCAGCCACATATATTATTGGAATTCAAACAAATTGATCAGCAAAAACAAATCAGCGCAGAAGCATTTCAACAACAACAGTGGGAATCTGCTCGAGATTTGATCCGCGGTTTAGCTCATGAAATTAAAAATCCCCTTGGCGGCCTGCGCGGCGCAGCGCAATTATTGGATTTAGAGCTCAATATTGAACAAAAAGAATATACTGCCATGATCATTGAACAAGCCGATAGGTTAACCAACTTAGTCGACCGCTTGTTAGGACCTAATCAGTTGCCAGTAATGAAATTGCAAAATATTCACATCGTAATTGAAAAAATATTCCAATTGACAAAATTTGATAATCCTAAAAATATTGTACTTGAACGAGACTATGACCCCTCAATACCCGAATTGATATTTGATCAAGACAAGCTCCAACAAACCATTATCAACATTGTTAATAACGCCATTCAAGTATTGGGTAGTGATAACAAGATAACACTAAGAACACGAGCAGCTAGTAATAAAACGATTAATGGCAAACGTATCAAGTTATGTGCAGAAATCAACATTATTGATGATGGCCCGGGAATTCCTGAACATATTCAAAGTACGATTTTTTACCCTATGGTTTCAGGTAGAGCATCAGGTACAGGTTTAGGGCTATCGATTTGTCAAACTATTGTTCATCAACACAACGGTAAGCTTTCATGTAAAAGTCGACCCGGGCACACCGAATTCACAATTTTATTACCTTTTAACAGCGAGATAAATTCATGATCACAGAACAAGTATGGATAGTCGATGACGATAGCTCTATTCGCTGGGTGTTAGAGAAAGCATTATCAAGTGCCAATATAAGTGTTGGAACATTTCATGATCCTCAAGATCTACTCATTGCCCTAGAGCATAACCAACCCGAAGTTATTATTTCGGATATTCGTATGCCAAATATTGACGGTATGACTTTATTAAGCCAAATCAACCAACAGTTCGAGCATATTCCCGTCATCATCATGACCGCGCACTCAGATCTTGATAGCGCAGTTAACGCATACCAAGGTGGTGCATTTGAGTACTTGCCGAAACCATTTGATATTGATGATGCAATTAGTCTCACAAACAGAGCATTAACGCACGCACGAGAATTGAAGTCTAAAAAGCAACTTAATGTCCCTTTCGCGGAAAATGTCGGTATTATCGGTGCAGCTCCATCAATGCAGGAAGTGTTCCGCGCTATTGGACGACTTTCTCGTTCAAGCATTAGTGTTTTAATTAATGGCGAGTCGGGTACAGGTAAGGAGCTTGTCGCCCATGCATTACATATGCATAGCCCTCGTTCTTCAGCCCCATTTATACCACTTAATATGGCCGCGATACCCAAAGATCTCATTGAATCAGAACTATTTGGCCATGAAAAAGGCGCATTCACGGGTGCTAATGCAGTAAGACATGGCCGATTTGAACAGGCGCACGAGGGAACATTGTTTTTAGATGAGATTGGCGATATGCCACTTGATATTCAAACTCGATTATTACGTGTATTAGCTGATGGTCAATTCTATAGAGTAGGTGGACATTCACCAATCAAGGTTGATGTCAGAATTCTCGCGGCTACCCATCAAAACTTAGAAGAACGGGTTGATAGCGGTGAATTTCGTGAAGACTTGTTTCATCGTTTAAATGTCATCAGAATACATATTCCAAGTCTTCGAGAGCGTAAAGAGGATATTGCACAGCTTGCTTCACACTTTTTAAAACAAGCAGCTAACGAGCTTTCGGTTGAAAGCAAAACATTACATAAATCTGCATTGGCCTATCTAGAGCAGTGCGAATGGCCAGGTAACGTCAGACAGTTAGAAAATATTTGTCGTTTTCTTACCGTCATGGCCAGTGGTAAAGAAGTGCTGCTTGATGACCTACCTAGCGAACTTACTGATAAGCCAGTAGTAACCACGACTACTGATAGTAGTTGGCAAGAAACCCTAAAATCATGGGTCGATAGCGAGCTGCTACAAGGAAGCAGCAATATTATCGACAAAGCATTACCAGAGTTCGAGAAAGTATTACTTAGTTGTGCCTTACAGCATACTCAAGGACATAAACAAGAAGCCGCTAAACGCCTAGGCTGGGGGCGAAATACTTTAACTAGGAAGTTAAAAGAACTGAATATGCCTGACTAGTTAAATTATTATGCATTTTCGATAGGAAAAGTGATCACTTGGTCGATAGTATTTACACTCAGCGCAAGCATTAGCAGCCTATCAACCCCCATAGCAACACCAGAGCACTTGGGTAAGCCACTATCGAGCGCAGATAAGAAGTTCTTATCGATCATGCGCTCTTCTTTGTCTAATTCAACTCTCTTTCTATTATCTTCTTCAAAACGTGCTCTTTGCAGTTTTTCGTCGGTCAGTTCATTGAAACCGTTCGCCAACTCTATCCCTTTAAAATAACATTCAAAACGTTCCGCAACACGCTCATCTTCAGAGCTAATATTCGCTAGTGATGCTTGGCTAGCCGGAAAATTATAAACAAAGCATGGAGCTTCTATGCCTATTTCAGGTTCAATCAATTCAGACATGATAAATTGCAACAATGTATCAATAGAGTCTTCCTTCACAAGCCAATCACTCAGCATACCACGCTGGGCTATTAATCCGAGAAGCTCGCTTTTCGTTGTCGATAATGGATCAATGGCTACTTCACGTATAAACAAGGTTTGATACGTAATTTTATCAACCTTATTACATTGCAAAACCTCTACCAATAGCTCAGCCAACTCATCCATAAGTTGAAAATGGTTAAAGCCGAGTCGGTACCATTCAAGCATAGTAAACTCAGGGTTATGGTAACGTCCATGTTGTTCATGACGAAATGCTTTACATATTTGATAACAGCAACCATATCCACTGGCTAAAAGCCTCTTCATAGCGAACTCAGGCGAAGTTTGCGCGTATAGCGGTATTGATTCTTCAATATTACTATCGGCAGAATAATTGAATTGAGTAATAAAAGGATCAAGATGAACATCAGTAATCGTGCCATTCGATAACAGAGGCGTCTCAACTTCTATAACATCACGCTTGCTAAAGAAGCCCCTAATAGTGGCTAGTACCTGTGCACGTTGCTTAGCGTGCTGCCAACTCATACTCGGTTCCCATGCCATTAATAGACTTACCTTTAAAGAAAATTTTAAATATTGTAAACGAAAAAAGCCCTTGTCAAAAGACAAGGGCTTACTTATTCCTTTAAAAAAGGGAGTCTGATAATGTCCTACTCTCACATGGGAACTCCCACACTACCATCGGCGCTAACACATTTC
>OJGT01000032.1_pt1 | contig 77020 bp, 67 predicted proteins | sample 1595031 | NCBI WGS metagenome assembly OJGT01 (sample SAMN05416857, study PRJEB24817) | seawater metagenome | isolation source: Sea water | place: Canada:Atlantic | collected 2013-11 | reverse complement strand
CCGATGGTAGTGTGGGAGTTCCCATGTGAGAGTAGGACATTGCTAGGCTTCTATTAAGAAAAGCCCGTTACTGACGTGACGGGCTTTTTGCTGTCTGGCATTTAAATAAGTAGCAGTTTAAACTGCGAGTTTTTTTGCTATTTAAATTTCTATTAAGATCGTTCTTAGCCATCTTCGGTAATTGCTCTAGCATTACACTACTAACCTACATCCATGTACGTCAAAATCTTTACTGTTTTGATGTGCTTAGTGTTTCAAAGTTCACCTGAATACCTTAATCGAGCGATATAGGCTTTCAGCTATAAACACAGAGAACTGTGTTATCCAACAGCCAATTTGTGATAATAACCTTTCTATATTCTATTTTTGAATAAAAAAGCCGTTTCTATTCTTTTTCATTTAGTGCTGTTCCGTCTATTCTTGCCTCATTAATTAAAGATGAGCGTATAGTCGACATGTTGCCGGAAAAGCAAAATTTAAATCAAACAATGTTAGATACCAATCAATTGGCGTCTTTTAAGCAAAGTATCAATGATCTTTCTCCACTTCAATTAGCGTGGGCTAGTGGTTATTTAGCTGCAAAGGCGGAAAGCGTTACTAGTGTAGAACTTCCTGCTACGACGTCTAGTGTCGCAGCTGCAACGTTGACCATCTTATACGGTTCACAAACTGGCAACGCGAAAGGTGTTGCGAAAAGCTTAGCAGCAAAAGCAAGTGCTGAAGGCTTAAAGGTTGAATTGAAAAGCATGGGCGAACTTAAACCTAAAGCAATTAAAAACCTTACTCATTTACTTATTGTTGCAAGTACTAATGGTGAAGGTGAAGCGCCGGATGATGCCATTGCTCTACATGAATTTTTAGCGTCTAAAAAAGCGCCTAAACTCGACCACTTGCATTACAGTGTTTTGGCACTAGGTGACACGAGTTATGAATTTTTCTGCCAAACAGGAAAAGACTTTGATCAATTCCTAGAAAAGTTAGGCGCGAAAAGAATTACTGAACGTGTTGATTGTGACGTTGATTATGATGCAGAAGCTGGTACATGGTCTGCAAATGTTATTGCCCAAGCTAAAAAGTTACTTGATGTCGATAAGCCTTCTAGCAATGTTGTGCCACTAGCCAATGTTAGTAGCGTAGAAGAGCAATATACTAAACAAACGCCTTATACGGCAGAACTACTACTTAGCCAGAAAATAACAGGTCGCGACTCTGCTAAAGATGTACGCCATGTTGAAATCGATCTTGGTGAGTCAGGTATTACTTATCAAGCAGGTGATGCGTTAGGTGTTTGGTTTGAAAATTCTTCAAATCTCGTAAATGAACTTATCACTGCGTTGCGTTTAAATAGTCAAGAAATGGTGTCTGTTGTTGGTGAAAATATTGAATTAGCAACAGCGTTACAGGCTAAGTATGAAATCACACAAACCTCAATTAACTTTGTAGAGTTTTGGGCTAAGTTAGTTGAAAGCGAAAAGCTACTTGCTTTGTTAGATGATAAAGCAGCATTACGAGAATATGCTGCCAATCATCAAGTTGTTGATGTTGTTAAGTCAGAGCCTTTACCTAAAGAAGTAAAACTGAGTGCACAAACATTTATTGAAGCGTTAAGAAAGATCACTCCACGATTATATTCTATAGCATCTGCACAGAGTGAAGTTGAAGAGGAAGTTCATTTAACGGTAGGTCTTGTTCAGTATCAAGCTGGTGATGAAGTTCGCCAAGGTGGAGCATCAGGTTTTTTAGCTAACTGCAGTGAAGAAGGCGGCGAAGTTAAGGTTTTTATTGAACACAATGATAACTTTCGTTTACCTGCTGACAATGAAACTCCAGTGATAATGATTGGTCCTGGTACTGGTGTCGCGCCATTTCGTGCATTTATGCAAGAGCGTGAGGCAACGGATGCAAGCGGTGATAACTGGCTGTTTTTTGGTGACCAAACCTTTACTCAAGACTTTCTTTATCAAGTTGAATGGCAAAATTATCTTAAATCAGGGTTGTTAAACAAAATTGATTTAGCATTTTCTCGCGACCAAGCTGAAAAAATATATGTGCAAGACCGTTTAAAAGAAAATGCCAGTGAAGTATTTTCCTGGTTAGAGCGTGGTGCACATATTTATGTTTGTGGTGATATGAGCCGAATGGCAAAAGATGTTGAGTCGGCGTTATTAGAAATTATTTCTGAGCAGGGTCAACTATCTCAAGAACAAGCAACTACCTATTTAAAAGATTTACGTAACGCTAAGCGTTATCAGAAGGATGTATACTAATGACTGACTTAACAAAAGAAAATCAAGCCAATGGTCCGTTAATCGTTGAAGGTAAACATGCTGATAACGAAAGACTAAAAGCAGAAAGTAATTACTTACGTGGCACTATTGTAGAAGACTTAAAAGACAATGTTACAGGAGGCTTTACTGCTGATAATTTTCAGTTGATAAGAACCCATGGCATGTATCAGCAGGATGATCGCGATATTCGTAATGAGCGTACTAAGCAAAAGCTTGAGCCATTACATAACGTGATGTTACGTGCTCGTATGCCCGGCGGTATTATCACGCCAACGCAATGGTTAGCGATCGATAAATTTTCTCGTGAAAAAACCAGTTACGGCAGTATTCGTATAACAACTCGTCAAACATTCCAGTTTCATGGTGTTTTAAAGCCGAATATTAAACTAATGCACCAAACGCTAAATGAGTACGGTATAGATTCAATTGCTACCGCCGGTGATGTTAACCGTAATGTTCTTTGTACCACTAACCCTGTTGAATCTGAACTTCATCAAGAGGCTTATGAATGGGCAAAGAAAATTAGTGAGCACCTATTACCTAAAACTCGTGCTTATGCTGAAATTTGGTTAGATGGTGAAAAAATTGAAGGTGGTACAGAAACAGGCGAAGTAGAACCTATTTTAGGACCTAATTACTTACCACGTAAATTTAAAACTACAGTTGTTATTCCTCCGCAAAACGATGTTGATGTTCATGCCAATGACCTGAACTTTATTGCCATTGCTGACAATGGCAAGCTGATTGGTTTTAACGTGTTAGTTGGTGGTGGCTTGGCTATGACACATGGCGATAAATCAACCTACCCACGTAAGGCGGATGATTTTGGTTTTGTTGCCTTAGAAAAAACCTTAGACGTTGCTGCTGCTGTAGTAACAACCCAACGTGATTGGGGAAATCGTGTTAACCGTAAGAATGCGAAAACCAAATATACTCTTGATAGAGTTGGTGTTGATACTTTTAAAGCTGAAGTAGAGCAACGTGCTGGTATTAAACTCTCAGAAAGTCGCCCGTATGAATTTACTGGCCGTGGTGACCGCATTGGTTGGACTGAAGGTTTTGATGGTAAGCATCACCTAGCATTGTTTATTGAGAACGGACGTCTGTTAGATAATCCTAATGCGCCATTAAAAACAGGTATGGCTGAGATTGCGAAAGTTCACAAAGGTGATTTTCGTATGACAGCAAACCAAAATATTATCATTGCGGGTATTGCAAGCGAAGATAAAGCAGATATTGAAAAGATTGCTCGTGCTCATGGCTTGATGGCTGACAACGTTTCTGTGCAGCGTAAAAACTCAATGGCTTGTGTAGCGTTCCCTACTTGTCCGTTAGCGATGGCGGAAGCTGAAAGGTATTTACCGGGTTTAGTCACCGACGTTGAAGCCATTCTTGCAAAGCACGATGTAGCGGATGAAAGTATTATTTTACGTGTTACCGGTTGCCCAAATGGTTGTGGTCGCGCCATGCTAGCTGAAATAGGCTTAGTTGGTAAAGGCCCGAGCAAATACAACATGCATTTAGGTGGGAATACTGCTGGTACTCGTGTACCGAAAATGTATAAAGAAAACCTCAATGAAGCTGATATTTTGCAAGAAATTGATAGTCTTGTTGCACGTTGGGCCTCAGAACGTAACAACGATGAAGCCTTTGGTGACTTTGCTATTCGTGTTGGCATTATTAGTGAAGTAAAAGTGAGTAAGCGAGATTTTCATGACTAATATTATTAAAGCGAGCACAACGCCTGTGATCAATAATAAGTTTCCTGCCTCATTGCCTGAACCTTGGCTAAAGCAATGGAATGAGTTGTTAGAAAAGCAGACAGCGACTCAGCGTGTTGAATGGGCAATGGAAAATTTACCTTCGCAGTTTGTTTTGTCATCTAGCTTTGGTATTCAATCTGCAGTAATGCTGCACATGCTGACAAAAATAGATGCCAATATTCCGGTGTTAATTACCGACACTGGGCATTTATTTCCTGAAACTTATCAGTTTATTGAGCAGTTAACTGATCGTTTGAACTTAAATTTACAAGTGTTCAGTGCGAAAGAAAGTGCAGCATGGCAACAAGCGAAGTACGGAGAAGAGTGGGCAACTGATGAAACATCATTAAAAGCCTATAATCGACGTAATAAGGTTGAGCCATTAGAGCGTGGCTTAAGTGAGTTACAAGCAGGTACTTGGTTTTCTGGTGTTAGACGTCAGCAATCAACTCATCGTGAAGGTTTGTCTGTTGTCAGCATTTTACGTGGTCGTTTTAAAGTACATCCGATTATTGACTGGTCAAATAAAGATGTTCACCAGTACTTAACTGCGAATAACTTGCCATATCACCCATTGTGGGAAGAGGGTTATGTATCTGTTGGAGATGTTCATAGTACGCGGCCATTAAGCGCAGGTATGGATGAAAGTGATACGCGATTTTCAGGTATGCAAAGAGAATGTGGTTTACATACTGATGGTGATGGTATTTAAATCGTGATGATGAGGAGCATATTAACCATGTTCCTCATTACTCAATCTTTAATATTCAATAGTAAAATTTTCTGCTAATTGTGTTTTAACAGCAGTTAAAAAATTCAAATCACCATTATCTGCAATCAATCTTGCCAGCTCAGTTCCTATCGCTGTAAATTTATAAAAAGTTAAAATACAATCTGCTTTTTTAGCAATAAAGTTCACCGACTTGCCATTATAGTAAAATTGTATTTGATCATTTTTATCAAGCGAATGACTCTCAGTTTCTTGCTCAAATAACAAATGGTTATCAGCTAAAGTTAATATGTCTGCATAGCTGAGGCTAACAAGGTTTAAGTCAAGTCTTTGCTGACGCTGTTTGTTAAAAAAGTTTAACAATTTAGGCGTTTGATAAGCGCCGGTAATAATACGAATATTTTTTTTACGTGAGTCAGTCATTGATATACTGCAAGCTTTAGCAAGTAACTTGGCTTCACCAATGCTCATTGTTCTAAAAGCTTTTAAGGTTTTTAATGAAAAAGAACCTGGCTGTGAAACTTCACCCGCCAAGATTTTAGCCCACAAGTCTTGCATCGTTTTATTGCTGATACCTTCAGCAAGTGTGATAAAGCTACTAAACCAATCCTGATCTGCACGATCGGCAATAGTGCTGTCTGAACAATATTTTATCGCGCGTAGTGTAATGGCTTCAATATTTTGTTGCTGACGTAATTCATGTGACTTAATGCGTCGAAACGATCTATCCTCTATTGGAGCCTGTTTTTCTTCCGGTAAAAAAGCGCCGTCTAAAGAAAATTTTCGTGCCAAGCCAAATAACTGCTTTTGAGCGGAATTATTGGTAGAATTTTTTGAAGTCGAGTTTTCTTGTGTAGACAGAGGTTCGTTCTCAACAACGATAGAGTTACTTTTCTCTAATGTATTAGCTAGCACTTTCTTTTGATCAGCAGGTGGTGGAGTCACATTATCCCCTCTAAATGTTAATAGCTAGTTAAACAGTAAACATAACATTGCTAGGATGTTTATTATAGCGTAAATAAAAATTTCACTATTCGTGTTATATTTTATCTTGAACTTTACATGAAGTAATTATTTACTATTATTTTATAAGCACTTAAATTTAATTGTTTTGTTTGTTATTGTACAAAAGGACTAAATATTTCATTTTTTGGTTAAATATTAAAATATTAGTTTAACGAATTGTTGAATAATCCTTATCTGACTTTTATTATGTACATATCTATGATGACAATTTTTTACAAATTGATGATCAAAAACTAGTTGTTGTTTACTAGTGCATTGAGGGTAATATGCAAGTTTCCGAAAATACGAGTGATGACTTTTTATTTATCGATGACAGTGATGAAGACGAAATACTGGATTCAACCACAGGTGATACATGGAAAGTATTGATTGTTGATGATGATCCTGAAATTCATTCTGTTACCCAACTCGCCTTATCTGATTTGGTCGTTCTTGGCCGACATTTAGAATATTTACATGCCTATTCCGGCAAAGACGCTTGCAAACTTATTGAAGAAAATGAAGACATTGTATTAGTTTTACTTGATGTAGTAATGGAAAGTGACGATGCAGGCCTCATGGTTGTCAAACATATTAGAGAGCAATTAGCACGTGACGATATACGTATTGTCTTGCGAACGGGCCAGCCAGGTTATGCTCCAGAAGAAAGCGTAATCAAAGATTACGATATCAATGATTATAAAACCAAAACAGAACTTACTCGCCGAAAATTAGTAACCACCGTTTACGCCGCTATTCGTTCCTACCAACAAATTGATTCTGTTACTAAAAACAGAGAAGGGCTTGAAAGAATTATTGGTGCGGCTGCTAATTTACTTGAACAGCATAATGTTCATGATTATGCCCACGGTGTTTTGGTTGAGTTTAAAGAGCTTGCCGAGTCTCATTCTAGTGTTTTTTGTGCCAGAGGGCAGGGCATTGTCGAAGGCGCTGATGATTTAAGTTTGTATATTTTGGGTCAAGATGGTTTAGCTGATGCAAAAGTTGATCAGAAGCTTGCCGCCATGGATAATCCTGATGCCATAAGACAAATTACTAGCTGTTTTCAACAGAAACAACATTTCTTTACCGCTAACTCGACATCATTATATTTTGGCAGTGGTGGCTTTAGAGCTGTCATTCATTTAGAACTTACACAAGGGCTATCTGATATTGAAAAGCAACTAATTGAAGTGTTCTTAACCAATATCGCAACGGGTTATGAAAATGTTCATTTATTTCAAAAGCTTCGTAATGCCGCTTATAAAGATTGGCTGACGGAATTACCTAATCGATTAGATTTTGTAAACTTGTTAGACGAATTTTGTCGAAGCGATGACGAAGAACTTGTTGCTGCGCTAATTGATATTAATCATTTTAGTGATATTAATGATGGGCTTGGTCAAGACATTGGTAACCAGTTATTGATGGCTGTTTCCACTCGTATACGCAGTGTTAGCGATAAAAATCAATTAGCGCGTATTGGCGCTGATGTGTTTGGCATTATTGGTCCAAAAAGTATTGTAAACCCTGAAACACTAACCGCACTATTTAGTCGGCCATTTGCCGCTGGAGAGCAAAATCTTCCAATAAGTGCTTGTTTTGGTTTTTGTTCCAAAACATCTGCAGGGGTTAGAGGGGTTAAAGTCTTAAATCAAATTAACATAGCGTTAAATTTGGCAAAAAAATCCCAACAAGACCCATTTGTATATTATCAGCAAGAAATGGAAGACAAGACGCTTTGGCGTTTAGGCATGATTAGACAGCTACGAACTGACTTTGCTGATAATCGTTTAGCCTTATGGTATCAACCACAGTTAAGTTTAGCGACGGGTAAAATTATTGGCGCTGAAGCTTTATTACGTTGGAAAACCGCTGAAGGTAAGTTTATTTCGCCAGCTGTCTTTATTCCATTAGCAGAATACTCAGGCTTGATTATTGATATTGGTAATTGGGTTGTTGAGCAAGCTTGTATGTTACTGAGAGAGCTTGCAGAGAAAAGCTTTGAAGATGTCAGTATCTCAGTTAACGTCTCAATTCCACAGTTTAAACGCGATAATTTTGTCGATAATATTATCAAAGCAACGCAATTAAATAATGTTGACCCAAGTAAACTAGAATTAGAAATTACAGAAAACGTATTGATGGATGAGCCACAAGTTATTATTGATGCCTTAGTTGAATTAAAAGACAAAGGTATTAGTATTGCTCTTGACGATTTTGGTACCGGTTTTTCCTCATTGAGTTACTTGCAAAAACTGCCATTAGATCGACTAAAAGTTGATCGTTCATTTGTTAATGATATTGCTGAATCCGGAGGCTCGATTATTGCCGGTACTATTATTAATTTAGGTAAACAAATGAACCTTAAAGTGATTGCAGAAGGTATTGAAAGTATTGAGCAAGAGGTTCAACTTAAAGCGTTAGGCTGTGATGAAGTTCAAGGTTTTTATTACGCTAAGCCAATGCCGGCAGATGAGTTTTTTACACACTTAGAAAAAACTAACCGATAGCACACTGAGTTTTTAATCTGTTAAACCGATAACATTAGTGTTATCGGTTTTTTTATCCCTTAAAGTGCTTGTTCTGGTGCTAGTTTTTCTTTGTATCTGAATTCATTATCAATTGCTGGTGCGTACGGCATAATAAATGTAAGTAGCAGTGAGCAACAAGCAAAGCCTGCCCCGACATAAAACACCCATGAAGAGTTAATTATCCACACCATACCCAACAGTGCAGGTATTACTACGGCCGCAATATGGTTTATTGAAAAGCTTACGCCTGCGCTAGCGGCGATATCTTCTGGCAACGCAATTTTTTGAAAGTAAGTTTTTATTGCAATGGCTAAAGCAAAAAATAAATGGTCAATAACATATAATACAGCTGCAATATTCGCATTCTCGACTAAACCGTAAAGAATAAATAGAATAACTAAACCAATATACTCAAATCGTAAAACGCTACGTTCACTTACCTTTCCGATAAACTTGCCTATTTGTGCGGCAAAAAGCCAATTAAAAACATAGTTTATTAGAAATAGGGCACTGACATCAGCAACACTATAATGAAATTTTTCTACCATTAAGAAGCCTGCGAAGACGACAAATATTTGTCGACGGGCACCACTAAAAAATGTCAGCGCGTAAAAAAGCCAGTAACGCTTTCGTAAAACAAGTTTTCTTGTTTGTTCGGCTGGCTGCGGAAAGTGTGGAAATGACACAACTAAAAATAAGGTAAATAGTAAGGAAATACCGCCAAATAATATGTATGTGGCTTGATAGCTCCATGTGAAATATTCCATCAGTACCCAAATACTGCTAAATGCTAGTAACGAAGCGATAGACTTTATTGATAAAGCACGGCCTAAAAAATGTGCGGTTTTATCTTTGCTTATCCACTGTAACGTTAATGACTGATTTACCGTTTCAAAGTAGTGAAAACCAACAGACATTATAATAGTTGTTAAATATAAGCCAATTACCGAGGGGAAGAATCCAGTTGCGGCAACACCAATGCTTGTTAACCCTAAAGAAATTAAAGCAAGTTTCTGCTCTTTAATAAAAAACAAAACGTAAATAACGGTAAAGGCGAGAAAACCGGGCACTTCTCGTAAACTTTGTAACATGCCAATTTCTACACCGGTAAAGTTAGCTTTTTCAACGACAAAGTTATTCAGTAAAGCCATCCAGACAGAAAAGACTAAAGGCATAATAAATGCCATGGCAAGTAATAGGTTTTCTGGTGTACGTAATTTCGCATTTAGCGACATTTTTGATCCAGTTTAATAGAATAGTAAGACACACTATTGTATGTTAATTGCCTGTAAAACACACGATAACTAGGCGAGGGTAATACTTTATAACCACCTTTACGCGTAGAATATTGTGATTATTAAAGCACTCTAATATGAAACATGACGGAAATAGATATGAATATTAATAAGCTCGCTGAAGAAAATTATAACTGGGTTGAGCGAATGGGTTGGCACAACAAAACAACTTTAGAAGCATTAGCGCTAGTTGCTTCTGAAGTAGGGGAAGCGATTAATGAGTGTCGAGGTGAAACGCCAACAGCTGAATTTCCTGAAGAGCTTGCAGATATTGTATTAAGAGTATTAGATATTGCTCACTGGCAAGGGATAGATATGGAAAAAGAGTTAAAAGCAAAAATGTTGAAAAATGAACAAAGAGGCACCCGCGGACGAATGAAGTAATTGTTCGCGGTATTTTTTATGAATAGCTATTAAAGTCTGTTGTTACTTTTTGTGCATGACGGTAAGTGCAGTGTTGCCGTGCAGCCACCTGATTCATTATCAGTAATAGCAAAGCCACAATTGTATTGCTGACAAATATCCCTTACGAGCAATAAACCAAGCCCATATCCTTGATTAGTATGAACTTGATTAAGGCCAGTGCCTGTATCGATAATTCTTAAGCGACTCTTATCCGCTTCAATAATAATTTTGCCATCAAGGGTGTAAGCAAAGGCATTTTTAATTAAGTTTCCTAAAAGCATGTTAAAGGCGGTTGTTGGCATTTTAACTTCAGGCTCGGTGAGTAAATCTAACTGCCAAGTAATATTTTTGTCTTTAATTAAATGCAGATGGTCTTCAGCCAATGAAGTAAGTTGCTCTTTAGTGATATTTCTTACTTTCAATTCAAGTTCGTCAACAGGCTTGGTTAAGTTTAATAAGGTTTCAATAAATTCATTCATCTCAAGGCTAGCTTTAATTAACCTTTTATGTTGTTTGTCTATGAATGCTTTATCGTCAGACTCACCTAGCAATGCTACTGCACCCGTTATCACGGTTAGTGGCGTTCTCAATTCATGACTAGCATAACGATTAAATGAACGTTCGCGCTCAACTAGGCTTTGAATACGCTGTTGATACGCATTGAAGGTGTCGACCATGCCTTTTAACTCACTGGTTTGTGTACCTTTAGGTAACGATATTGGCGTTAAATCTGTTGAACTTTTCTTAGCTAGTGCTTTAGCAAAAGTTGAAATGGGCTTAGTAAGCTTATCTGCGATGGTTAGTACCACTGATAAACTAACAATGAGTAATACTAGCGAGATTAAAAACTGTTTTGATAAAGTATCAAACAGCTGTTCTTCACTAAGTTCATATAGTGAATTATCTAACGCCAGTATGGCATCAACTGATTCACCGTTGATCTGTAGTTTCTTTTTCATAATGAAGTGGGCTTCAATATCAGAAGCCATTGGAACTTCAATAGCTTGTTCATAAGCAATTAAAGTAGGGTCAGGGAACTCCTTTGGCAGTGCACTAAAGTCAAAGTAAACTCTAGGACTAGGATCAAATACAGTGTTTCCCTGAGTAATCACCTCTTTGTACGGTAAAGCGGTTATGTCGCTCCTTCTCAAGGCTTTTTCTGAAAAGCTTACCAAATTAAGTAGCTTGTTTTCAGCATAGATATGCTCAAGATCTTCAGTAGTGAATTCAAATACTGAGGCATGAATGATAATGATTGCGGCGGCAACAATAGAAAAATACAAAAACGTTAAACGCTTTGCAGAATGAAATATCTTCATCATAGTTGTTTGCTTAAGACTCTAGTTTTAATTGATAACCTACTTTGGGAATTGTATGGATGTAGGCATGTTTAAATGGCTTATCTATTTGGCTACGCAGCTGATAAATATGGTGACGCAAAACATCGTCCTCGGGGCTGTCGTCTTGCCATACTTGGTTAATTATTTCGTCACGTGACGCGATATCTGGTGCACGCAACATCAGTGTTTTCATGATAGTAAATAGTGTCTGGTTTAACTGAAATGTGCATTCATTTCTACGTAACGTTCTGCTGGCCAAGTCTAGTGTTAAATTAGAAAAGGTGATGGCCTTCGTTGCGGCATTGCCTGATTTTCTTTTGTACAGTGCATTTAGGCGAGCGGCCAAAATATTCAAATCAAAAGGTTTTACTAAGTAGTCATCAGCGCCGTGTTCAAAACCATCAAGTATGTCGTTATTACTATCTCTTGCTGTCAGCATCAATACTGGTGTGTCGATACCATGTTTGCGCAGTTTTTGGCAAACACTTAAACCATCAAGGTGCGGCAGCATCACATCAAGAATGATCACATCATAGTGATTGCTGCTTGCCAGTTCAAAGCCTTGCAAACCATCTCTCGCATAATCAAGCTGAAAGCCTTTTATTTCAAAGAAATCAAAAATGATCCCTGCAATCTCCTGATGATCTTCTACCAACAATATCTTCATAACCAACCTATCAACGTCTAGCAATGTAGTGCAACTGACGTTTTAGACACAAATATTCTAAATAGTTCGATGTAGAAAAAATGTCAGCAACCTTTTTGCGACATTCCGCTAGCTACACTCCTGCACTCATTGGTTGAACCATTAACCAAATTAGCCATTTCTAAACGCTTTTAGTAGGAGTGAATGTTGAATAGCATAATCATGAAAAATAATAAATTTCCGACAATAAAATTAACCGCAAACCAATTGTTAATTCTGGTAAGTCTTTATTTTGCTTTAGTTTTAAATCAACCGTTTTTATCGGGATTTATGGGGGCGATAGTAAAGTTAGAACAATTCCAATGGTTATTTTTACTGTCAGTACCGGTTTTACTTTTTAATTTGATAGTGCTGCTTTTATCGTTTTTTTCGCTTCGATTCGTGATGAAACCGGCATTAATTATTTTAACATTGGCTTCCACTTTGGTGTTTTATGGCACATTAAATTATGGTGTGGTATTTGATTACGGAATGATTGAAAACTCAGTAGAAACCAACAGCTCAGAAGCGTTATCGTATCTTAATGCTGAAGTAATGATGTTCTTTTTTTTTGTTGGTGTATTGCCTGCTGCCTTTATAGCTTTGGTGAGAATTAACTATCAACCGCTTTTAAAAGAAAGTTTACAACGCTTAAAATTGTGGACCGCTTCTGTATGCGCTGTTTGCCTTATCGCTTATGCGTTTTATCCTAGTTACTCTGCCGTGGCGCGCAATAATAACTACTTAAAGAAATATATTGTGCCATCACAGTACTTGAGCAGTGGATATAAGTACGTGCGAGACTCATTATTTTATCGTGATATGACGTTTGAGGTTCTTGATGAAAAACCAAAACTTTCGGCTGTTGAACCAGGAGTAAAACGAGTTACTGTAATGGTAGTTGGCGAAACTGCCCGAGCAAAAAACTTTTCGCATAATGGTTATAGCAAAGCGACAAACCAATTTACTCAACCTTATGATGTGGTTTCATTTCAAGATATGACATCGTGCGGCACTGCCACCGCGGTCTCAGTACCTTGTATGTTTTCATCCTTACAGCGAGATAACTTTGACCGCAGAACCGCTGATAACCAACAAAACTTAGTCGATTTAGTCGCGCTTGCCGGCGTTGACGTTCTTTGGGTTGATAATAATGGCTGTAAAGATGTATGCAAACGCGTTAATACTATTAACATTGATGTCACACAAAACAGCCCCTTTTGTGATGGCGAGTATTGCCAAGATGGTATTTTGCTTAAGCCTTTGCGTGAGAAATTATCTAATTTAACTAGCGATTCTACATTAATTGTTTTGCATATGATGGGCTCACATGGCCCGACATATTTTAAACGTTATCCGAATGAAAATATTATTTTTACCCCTGAATGCGCACGCAGTGATATTCAAAATTGCAGTGCTGAGCAGTTAACTAATACTTATGATAATACCATAGCCTATACAGACTTTGTTTTATCACAGGTTATCAATAGCCTAGCAACCTTGCCTGATAACATTGAAGGCTCAATGCTATATGTTTCTGATCATGGGGAGTCTTTGGGGGAATCAGGCGCATACCTTCATGGTTTTCCCTATGCGTTATCACCAATTGAACAACGTGATATCCCTATGTTGGTTTGGTTATCAAAGCAACAAACACAACAACAATGTTTAAAGAAAATAGCGCATGAACAAGCGTTTAATCATGATAATATTTTCCATAGTATGCTTGGGCTGTTAAATGTCGAAAGTACGAGTTACCAGCAAGCATTAGATATTTTCTCGCAGTGTGCATCACCCCTTAATGATCCTGCATTGCAATTAACACAAATTGAAGAGACTGAATGATGTTTGAGCCAAGTAATAAGAAACAAGGTTTTTCTCGACTAGTTGCGGCATTTGCCAATACCTGCAAAGGGCTTGTTTGGATGACTAAAAATGAGGCTGCGTTTAAGCAAGAATTAATATTGAGCTTTATGCTTATTGTGCTGAGTTGTTATTTAGATATCAGCTTTAAAGAACAAGCAATATTGATTATTTCATTGCTGTTCGTATTATTTACCGAAACACTCAATACAGCTATTGAGGCAGTGGTTGATCGTATTGGTTTTGAATATCATGAGCTATCAGGTTTAGCGAAAGACTTAGCTTCTGCTGCCGTTTTTATCAGTATGGTTATCGCCGTCATTGTTTGGGTTGCAATATTATTTGGCTAAATAGCGCTTGAATGATGAGGAGAAAGTTAAAGGCTAATGAAGATAAATTTAGTTTTTATATATTTCAGCTTAACTGCAGGCGTTAAGTGTTTTTGTGAATAAAGTTCAGCCTAAGCTCGATGGCTGGCTAATATTCAAAGTCAGGCGAAAGGAATATTTTCTCAACATTTTAGTGTATGACATGGGCAAACCTTGTTTATCATTTAAGGTATTACCAACCTGAAGTATTAATGAATTTTGGAAAGTCGAGTTGAGATATCATGTGTCGTTTCTGTTATTACTTAATTACGGAAATGACACAAATTTCTGAATACTAACGGTGAAATCTATTTTGGTTATAGTGCTAGGTCAATAACCATCTCACGTAATTCATCTTTTGAAATTGAATTATCATGATTTTTATCAAAACGATTAAAAATGGTTTCGCACATGCGAATGCCTTTATCTTGCAGTAAGCATTCAATCAGTTCTACAAACTCACTTCTATTGATTACACCATCTTTATCTTCATCAAAAACTTCAAATAGTTCATCAACCCACTGATTTAATTCCATCAGTCATCCTCTTTTTGGCGAAATATATCTACTGCTGACTTTATCGTTATTTGAGCAATATGGGAATGATTAATTATGTTATTTCACGTATTTGCTTGTTTTTGCTGCATTAGGCAATTTTTTTATCAATAGAGATCGTCAGGTTACTTAATCATGGATAAATATTAGTTATTTAAAATATCAAGAATTGATCAAAATATTCAACCCCACGACAGGGAAATGGTCTCACTTTTAGTTTTTTGTACAACTATTATTGTGTAGTTATCGTACTGCTTTTTTCTATCTGTCTGAATAGGTTACTTATTTTTATTTGTTATAACTGTTAAATAAATATTTCTTGAACAACTTTAGTGGTTATATTATATTCAGCCCAGATATATTGTATACAATACATCTGGACTGAATATAATAATAAATAACTATGAGTGCATCTCAATGCACCAGAAGGGATTAACAAATGTCAAAAATAATAAGAAATGGTTTGAAACCGCAAAGAACTCTTGCTGCGATTGCTGTAGGTACAGCATTACTTTTATCTGCGCCTAGCGCCCTTGCTGCGGATAATTTCAGTGGCACACTAAAAGGTAGCGTTAGCGCTAATAGTACTGCAGCAGCAAATGCTACAATCACCATAGTGCATAAAACAAAAGGTATAACGCGTACCGTTACCGCTGATGAACAAGGCAGCTACGTTTTACGTAAACTTCCTATTGGTGAATATAGCGTAATAATTAAAAAACAAGGTTTTCAAATTGATTCGTTTGATATCAACGTAAAAATAGGCTCATCTGCGGTTGTTGACCGAGAGTTGTATGCTTCTGATCAAGATATTGAGCGAATTGAAGTTACTGGACGAAACGTTAGCTTTATCGAGCTTGACTCGTCTGACGGTGGTATTGTCGTTACAGCTGATGAGCTAAGCATGCTCCCCGTTGATACCGGCTTTAATAACATGGCTCTTTTAGCGCCAAGTGCCGCGGCAACAAACGGTAGCAACTTTAGAAGCTCTCCGTCAATTGGTGGTAGTTCATCAGCAGAAAATGGTTACTACTTAAATGGTATGAATGTAACCAAAATTAAAACGGGTTTAGGTTCTATCGATTTGCCTTGGGAAGCAATAGCACAAACAGAAATTAAAACGGGTGGTGTTGCTCCTGAATTCGGTAATGCACTTGGCGGCATTGTTAACGCGGTTTCTAAGTCGGGTAGTAATGAGTTTAAATTTGGCGTGCAAGCACGAGTTGACCCGGAAGCATTACGTGAACATCACGATGATTTATTCTACAGTAACGGTGATATTTACACTAACAGCGAAGATGATGAATCAACATTCACCCGATACTCAGTTTGGGGTAGTGGCGCGATCGTTCAAGATAAATTATTTTTCTATGCATTATTGGCTCCGCAAACAGATGATTATGATGACGCGGGCGCTAATACCATTTCTCAAGGTAAATCAAAATCAGATCGTTGGTTTGCGAAAGTTGATTGGTTCATTACTGAAAACCATTCATTGGAATTCACTAGCATTAACTATGAGAACGAAAATAAGTGGAAAACGTATGATTTTGATTGGGCAACGAATGCACGCACAGGTGATGGAACGGCAGCAAAATCTAAAACTGGTGGTGATGTACTAGGTCTTAAATATACCGGTATTTTAAGTGATGACATTTCACTTGAAATAGTAGCAGGTCGTGTAACTGACCAAACTTATAATACCGTTGCTGATGCTCTACCTTGGGTTGGTTCATATCTTTTTGACGGCTATCGTCAATTGAGCCAACACACATCTTCTCGTATAACTGAAAGTGAATTTACTCGTGATCAATTTCGTGCTGATTTAATGTGGGATCTTGAAGATCATTCATTAAAATTTGGTGTTGATTATTACGATACTCATGTTGATCATCAATCAACACAAAATGGTATTGGTGATGCTCAAGGCTGGTGGTATATTCAAACGGCAACAGGTACTGATCGCACTGGTTTAGCGGCTGGGACAGGTTATGTTGATCAACGTATTCGTACCGACTTTTCTGACTCACATATCAAGTCACTTTCGCTTTATGCACAAGACTCATGGCAAGTTAACGATAACCTAGTACTTAACTTAGGTGTTCGCTACAGTGACTTTGTTAATGAAATGTCTGACGGCCAAAAATATGTTGATGTATCAGGGCAGATTGCTCCGCGCTTACAAGCTATATATGACCTAAACGGCGACGGTACTAGCAAAGTTTATGCTACATTTGGTCGCTACTTTCAGCCAGTATCTGCCAATATGAATATTGTGCAAGGTGGCTCTCGTCGTGACGAACATTGGTATTATGAATTAGACCAAGTTGATGCAGATGGACACCCTGTTATTACCGCTGACGGATCTCCAAGCCGCGGTGCCCAAGTTGGAACTTTCCTTGCTCAATCAGGCGAAGGCGCTCCTGGCTCTAAAGCAACAAAAGACTTAAAACCTATGTACTCAGACGAGTTTACATTGGGTTACCAAACAGAAGTATTTGACGGTGATATGACCTTCGGTGTTCGCGGTGTTTATCGAGAGTTAAAACGCTCAATTGAAGATGCTGATTTACAAACAGTCTTAAAAAACTGGTATGAAAAAGAAGGTATTGAAGCTAATGGTTGGATTGATGGTTGGATCCTATTTAATCCGGGCGATGGCCTTGATGTGAACTATGACTTTAACGGTGATGGTACGGTTAATAATATAAAACTTTCGGCAGAAGAAATGGGTATGCCAAAGTCAGAACGTAAGTATACTGCGCTTGAGTTCACCTTAGATGGTCAAGCTACTGATAAAATTAATATTAGTGCTTCATACACTTGGTCGCACTTGTGGGGCAACACAGCGGGCTTAGTGAATGACGATGATAACCAAGCTGATCCAGGTTGGACCGTGTCATATGATTATGCAGGTTTGCAAGACAATGCGGGCGGTAATTTACCAAGTGATCGTCGCCATGCTATCAAGGTTTTCGGTTCATACTCAGTAACCGATGACTTTGTGATTGGCCTAAATACCTCAATTGCTGATGGTAAGCCAATTAACAAAATGGGTATTCACCCATCTGGCGTTGGTGCATGTGCTGCCGGAATGCCTTGGGAAAGCTGTCCAAGTAATGTTGAACGTGGCCATGGCGACTCATTCTATGACGAAAATGGCAATGCCTCACCACGAGGAAGTGCAGGAACAACAGATTGGACGGTTAAGTTAGATCTATCAGCAAGCTATCGTCATGAGTTGTTTGGTAACGATTTATTGCTTAAGGCAACCGTTTACAACTTGTTAAATGCCGATACTCAAACAACAGTATATCAGCAAGGGTCAATTACCGATGCCGATGGAAATACAGTAGCAGATCCAAACTGGGGCAGAACAACAGGGCGTCAAGGTGCTCGTTATGTTTCATTGGTTGCACGCTATGAATTTTAGTTAGTGCCATAAATATACGAAAAACTTAATCTACGAAGTTAAAGCCGCTAACTCTCCCTAGCGGTTTTTTTTATCTTAACTCTCCGCAATTTCTTTATGTTTGTATTAACAAAGTTACTTATTCTTCTTGTTAATCAATAACTAACGCTTTTATTGATAAATAATTATAAAAACATGTAATAAAGTTGTAATTGCTAAGACTATGTATGGGACGTTTTAAAAGGAAGGCTAAAATGAAATTAAATTGGAAAAGTGTTTTCACTGCGAGTTTACTTATCTCAGCAACCAGTATGACTAGTACTGCGGTTGCACAGAGTACTGAAAATCAACAACTCAGCTTGGAAAGTTGTCATGTAAAAGGTATCAGGCAACAAGTGCAGTGCGGTACTTTAGCAACGCCAGAAAATTACACCCAGCCAAATGGCGTAAAAATTAATATTAACTTTGTGGTTTTACCCGCAATAGATAGCAGCCAAGAAAAGTTGCCGCTAATGTTTTTAGCTGGCGGTCCTGGTCAGGCGGCTGCAGAATTAGCCGGACAAATTTATCAAGGTTTTGGCGAGATCAGAAAAACTCGTGACTTGATCCTTATTGATCAACGCGGCACTGGTAAATCACATCCTTTGCAATGTGATGAGTCATTAGAAATTGACCCTTACACCAGTGTTCCAGAAGACTTTTCGGTTACCGATATCGAACAATGTTTATCAAAACTTAACGGTGAGCTAAGCCAATATAATTCAGAGAATGCGATTCGAGATTTTGATGCTGTGCGAGATGCACTGGGTCATCAACAAGTTCACATTTATGGCGGCTCATATGGTACTCGTGCAGGCCTTGTTTATATGCGTATGTTTCCAGAATCAATAAAAAGTGTCGTACTTGACAGTGTTGGTCCTATCGAAGTGCCTATTGGCATATTTGGTCAAAGTGCTGCGCAGTCGTTTACTAAATTAATCGACAATTGCCAAAATGACGAAAGCTGTGCAAGGCAGTATCCTGAGTTGGCTAAAGAATTTGCAGAAATTAGTGCCAAGTTATCTCAAGCACCAATTACCGTTGAAATTTCTCACCCAAGACTTGGGACAAATACAGAATTTACCATCAGTAATGACAAATTTATTTCCACCATTCAAATGCAGTTATATTCAACGCAAACGCGCAGTTTAGTGCCGCTGTTGATACATCAAGCTTACTTAGGTGACTTTAAACCACTAGCCGGACTTATTGCACAAGGTGAGGGCGGTATGGGTATTTACATTGCTTTGCACTTTAATATTGTTTGTAACGAAGATTACCCTAAAATTTCAGCCAGCATGAAAGCTGAAGATGCAGACAATAACTTTGCTAAAGGTATGAGTTTAGAGATGATCGGTAAAGTGTGTGCCGCTTGGCCGACATATCAGCCAAGTGATGACTTTTATCAAACGGTGACAGCCGATATTCCTACTTTAATATTATCAGGTGAGCTTGACCCGGTTACACCAGCTAGTAATGGCGAAAAGTCAGATAAAAACTTACCAAACAGCCATCATATTATTTCTAAAAACAATGCTCACATTGTTGCTTCAACTCCCTGCGGCATCAATATTGTTAACGAGTTTTTAGAAAAACAAACACCAAACGGACTTGATGAGTCATGTCTACAAGAAATTCCTGATGGAACATTTATGACAGGTTTAAATGGCGGTTCAATACCAGCAGTCGTTAAAGCATCATCAACTCAAATAAAGGAATAAATGATGATTGAAGTTAATAACTTACACAAAAGTTTTGTTAGCAAAAAAAATACCGTTAAAGCGTTAGATGGTTTGTCTTTTACTGCCAACGACGGAGAGATAACCGGTATTTTAGGTCCTAATGGTGCAGGAAAAACGACTTGTTTACGTACATTATATGGCTTACTTAAAGCAGACGAAGGCTTCGCCACCATTGATGGCATTAAAGTCACTGAACAGCCACTTGAAGCGCGAAAACGCTTAGGTATTTTCCCTGATAAATTTGGCTTGTATGAACGATTAACTGCCTATGAGCAAGTTGACTATTTCGCCAGCATTCACGGTATGCAAGGCGCAAATAAACATGCAGCTATTGAGCAAATATTTAAAGATTTAGAAATGGGCGAGTTAGCGCATCGCAGAACTGCTGGTTTTTCACAAGGACAACGAATGAAGGTTACGTTGGCTCAAGCCTTAGTTCATCAACCAAAAAACTTTGTACTTGATGAACCTACACGTGGCTTAGATGTGATGAGTACACGAATTTTACGTAATCATTTAGCTAAGTTTAAAGAGAAAGGCCATTGTATTTTATTCTCTTCTCACGTCATGCAAGAAGTTGCTGCGTTATGTGACCGTGTGATTATTGTTTCTGGTGGCAAATTAGCCGCGCAAGGTACGCCGCAAGAATTGTGTGATTTAGCGGGCGAGAAGTTACTTGAAGATGCGTTTGTGAAATTAATTGGCTCAGATGAAGGGGTAGCGGCATGATGCAATTAAAAGCCTTAATGGTAAAAGAATTTAAAGAAGCTTTTCGTGATAAACGTGCATTAATGGTAGCGATGAGTATGGCATTGATGATGCCAGTTATGATCATGGTCATGCTAAAGGTCGCAATTAAAGAAGCAGTAGATAACCCCGCTGTATATGTGAAATACACTGGCGAACAGCATGCGCCTAAATTAATTAAAGCATTAAAAGACGAAAACATTTTGTCTTTTGCTGATGTACCTGAAGATGAAGAGCGCAATTGGAATGAACGCAATATTGAATTAACCATTCCTGATAGCTTTAATGAGGACATGGCTAATGGTATGCCTATTGAATTAGTTATGCGTGCTGACTATAACGAAAAATCGTTATCTACACCTATTCGCCGTATTAAAGATGTTGTTAGGGCTCATTCGTTAACCATAGGTTATAAACGACTACTGGTGCGCGGCGTTGATATTAAATTATTACAGCCGATAAAATTACTTGAACAAGACACGTCTCTTCCTAGCAGTAATGCGGTGATGATATCGTTGATATTAGGTGTTTATCTGATGATGGCCGCATTTATGTCAGGTCTTTCAATTGCAATAGATTCAAGTGCCGGTGAGCGTGAGCGTAATGTTTTAGAAATGTTATTGTGTCAGCCGATAAGTACCTTAAAAATAGTATTAGCTAAGCTAACGTGTGCGAGTTCTATTTCAATTATCTCAATTATTTTAATGTTGGTACTGACTTCTGTTGCGATGAACTTTGTTGACCTTACTAAAATTGGTGCAACTTTTAATATTAATGTCGCTACTTTCGCGACACTATTGTTATTGCTCATTCCCGTTTGCTTTCTTGCTGCTTCATTACAGTTATTCTTTTCCTTTCAGGCGAAAAGTTTTAAAGAAGCGCAATCGACCGTCACTATGTTAATTGCAGTACCTAGCATGATCCCTATTGCATTAATGATAATGGATGATAAGCCAGCTTGGGTTAATTGGATGCCAATTTCGGGTCAGTCAATGTTAATGGAAGACGTGTTTAAAGGCTTGCCAGTCGATTGGAATGCATTGTTATTTACGAGTGCAGCAACGATTGCCGTAACGGCAGGAATAGTATTAACGCTAGCGAAAAAATTAACCTCTGAGAAAGTGGTTATGTCACTTAGCTAGCGATAAATATGTAAATTTAGCTAGCTAGAAATAAATCGTTAGGATTGAATAATATGGATAACTCAGTAGAATTAGCCTTACAAAAACAAGACTGTTTTCAAACGGCTAAACTTCAACTGGGTTATTCATTGAACAATCAACAGACATTTACCAAGTGGATTTCTCAGTACGAGAAATTACTTCGTCATATTATCATCGGCTTTGAAGCAAAACCTGCTATTCAAGAAGAGCTTTTTCAAGAAATAGCATTAAATATTTGGCGCGCTTTACCAAGCTTTCGTGCCGAGGCTGCGGTTAAAACTTTTATTGCTCGTATTGCTCATAATGTTTTAGCGACTCATGTAGCGAAATCGGTAAAAACAATAAAGATTGAACAAAGTTCTGATGAATCATCGCACAATGATGAACAACAATGTGAACAGCCAACGCCATATCAATCACTAGATCAAAATCAACGACAACAAAAGCTTGCCCAAGCTATTCGTCAATTAAAGCTTGAGCAACAGCAAGTGATCACCTTGGCGCTTGAAGGCATGAGTTACCAAGAAATTGCTGACGTACTCGTTATCAGTACAAATCTAGTTGGCGTAAGATTACAGCGCGCAAAAGCGGCGTTAATGCAGTTGCTGGAGGCGGCATGAGTATAGAAAAAAACAATATAGAATCAATCATTAATTCTCAGCATCAAGAAACAATTGAAACCAAGCAAGCTGAAATGTTTGATGACGCATGGGCAGAGTTAAGCCAAGACTGGCAAACACAACCAACTCAAAAAACAGATATTTCGGCATTAATAAAACGTACTCGCCGCAGAACACGTGAGGCAAAGTTTTGCTTTGCCTTGAATATCTTAGCAACATTAGGTTTGGTATTAGCCTTTCTGTACGGCGTTTTTGACGATCAACTGGGCGACCCTGTAAATACTTATATTGGCTTAGGTAGCTTGATTTCACTCATTTTTGTTTATTTTGAAACTAAGTTACGTTTGGCGACTTGGTCGCAATTATGTGACAGCCCAGAAAAGGCCATTGCCAATGCCATTGCTGGTAGTGAATCATCGATGAGGTATATGTGGATCACAAAAATATCTTTCCTACCTTTTTTACCCTTAGTAAATTGGTTTGTTTATACCGTTGGGCAAACCAGTGAAAAGCCACTATTACTAGCATTTTTAATGGCAAATGGTTTTATGTTGGGTATGTATGCGGTGGTGGAGTATCTGCACAGGAAACGTAAGAAAGAGTATCAACAACTTTTACAAATGAAATGGATATAAAAAATGAGTTAAATCAAATATTCCGAATTTAATTTTTATTTATTTTGTTTTTTCTGATTTAAATTTGTTGTTTTTGATGTTTGTAGACAGTATATTAGTTTTACTTGTTATTTGAAGGTTGTGTTAAAAGCTTTTAGCGCTAACCTCAAAGCATAATTGATTGCAAAATGAACTAACAGAACGTGGTTTTATCATATACAACCCCTAGAAGTTCAGGCAAAATATGCCGCAATTATTTTTGACCTTGCTAATGTTGAAAAACAAAAGCCAACTAATGCCGCTGGCAGACTAATTGAGGAAATTACATGTTTACACGTGATATGAATATTGCTGATTTTGATCCTGAACTTTATCAAGCAATGAGTAATGAAGTTGTTCGTCAAGAAGAGCACATTGAACTCATCGCTTCAGAAAATTACTGTAGTCCACGTGTACTTGAAGCTCAAGGTTCACAACTTACCAATAAATATGCTGAAGGTTACCCAGGCAAGCGTTATTACGGTGGTTGTGAGTATGTAGATGTTGCTGAGCAATTAGCAATTGACCGTGCAAAAGAATTATTTGGCGCAACTTACGCCAACGTACAACCACATGCTGGTTCACAAGCAAACGCAGCTGTTTTTCAAGCGTTAGTAACGCCAGGCGGCAAAGTGTTAGGTATGAGCTTGGCTCACGGCGGACATTTAACTCACGGTTCACATGTTAACTTTTCTGGTAAATCTTACGAAGCTATTCAATACGGTTTACACCCTGAAACTGGCGATATTGATTATGTTGAATTAGAGCGCTTAGCATTAGAACATAAACCAGAAATGATCATCGGTGGTTTCTCTGCGTTTTCTGGCGTAGTTGATTGGGCTCGTATGCGTGAAATCGCAGATAAAGTTGATGCTTATTTCTTCGTAGATATGGCTCACGTTGCAGGCTTGGTTGCTGCTGGTTTATACCCTAACCCAGTTCCACATGCACATGTAGTATCAACGACAACACATAAAACATTAGCGGGCCCACGTGGTGGCTTAATTGTTTCTGGTTGTAATGATGAAGCAATTTACAAAAAATTAAACAGTGCGGTATTCCCAGGTGGCCAAGGTGGCCCATTAATGCACATTATCGCTGCTAAAGCGGTGGCGTTTAAAGAAGCATTGTCTCCAGAGTTTAAAACTTATCAACAAAACGTTTTAGACAACGCTAAAGCTATGGTTGCAGTATTACAAGAGCGTGGCTATAAAGTTGTTTCAAACGGTACTGAAAACCACTTGTTATTACTGGATCTAATTGATAAAGATATTACAGGTAAAGATGCTGATGCGGCGTTAGGTCGTGCTCACATCACGGTTAACAAAAACTCTGTACCAAATGACCCTCGCTCACCATTTGTAACTTCTGGCTTACGTTTAGGTACACCAGCAATTACTCGTCGTGGCTTCGGCATTGAAGAAACAAAAGCAATTACAACATTTGTTTGTGATATTTTAGATGATATTACTAACGAAGAAACCATTGTTAAAGTACAAGCTGGCATTAAAGAGCTATGTACACGTTTCCCTGTTTATAAGTAATTCTATTTATTGATGAACAAAGCAAATACTGCTTTGTTGCATTAAAACTACCTTTGAAAATGGCCACTTTTGTGGCCATTTTTTATATACCTAAGATAATTTCATATTACTGCTAAGAATTTTAGCTTAATGAACTGTTTTCAATTAAAATGCCCCTTTAATTAAATTGTTTATGACTTGCTAACGACGGAAATTATCAATGTATTGTCCCTTTTGCTCAGCCACCGATACTAAAGTTATCGACTCTCGTTTAGTGTCAGACGGACATCAGGTGCGTCGTCGCCGTGAATGTTTAGCATGCCATGAACGGTATACAACCTTCGAAAGTGCTGAACTTGTTATGCCAAGAATTATTAAACGTGACGGCTCTCGAGAACCATTTAATGAAGATAAAATGCGTAACGGGTTAGTCCGAGCACTGGAAAAGCGCCCTGTAAGCACTGAAGAAATGGAGTTGTCGATAAATAAACTTAAATCTAAGTTACGGGCAACTGGCGAGCGCGAAGTATCTAGTGAACTATTAGGTACAATTATCATGGAACAGCTAAAGAGCTTAGATAAAGTTGCTTATATCCGCTTTGCTTCTGTATATCGCTCGTTTGAAGATATTAGAGAGTTCGGTGAGGAAATTGCACGTTTAGGCGATGATGAGTAACTAGCTATTATTACAATTTAACTTTTGAGTACCACCATGACAAGTTTTTCACTGCCAGACCACTATTTTATGCAACGTGCGATTAGTTTGGCAAAGCGTGGGCATTTCACCACCTCGCCTAATCCAAGAGTAGGTTGTGTATTAGTGAAGAATGGGGAAATCATTGGGGAAGGTTTTCATGAAAAAGCCGGGCAAGGGCACGCTGAAGTTCATGCACTTAAGCAAGCTGGCGTTGAAGCAAAAGGCGCTACCGCATACGTCACACTAGAGCCTTGTAGTCATTACGGCCTAACTCCACCTTGCGCCGAAGCATTGATTAAGGCAAAAGTTAGTCATGTTATTGCCGCGATGGTTGACCCTAACCCTAGAGTTTCTGGCCGTGGTTTAGCCTTGTTAGAAGCTGCGGGTACCACCACGCAGTTTGGTTTGTTGGAGCAAGATGCTTGCGCATTGAACCCTGGCTTTATTCATTTAATGACCACTAAAAAGCCTTATGTGCGCTGTAAACTTGCCGCAAGTTTAGACGGAAAAACCGCAATGGCTAGTGGCGAAAGCCAATGGATAACCGGCAGTGAAGCGCGTACTGACGTGCAACGATTGCGAGCACAAAGTTGTGGGGTAATTTGCGGTGCAGATTCGGTTATTTTTGATAATTCAAAAATGAATGTACGCTGGGATTCGCTAGGCGAATTAAAAAATAACTATGCAGAAGAGGATGTTAGGCAACCTGTCCGTATCATCATCGATGGTAAAAATCGCTTAACGCCTGAACTAACGGTATTTAAGCAGCCAAGTAAAATATTAATAATTCGACACACCATTGAAAATAGCCAAGTTTGGCCTCACTTTGTAGAACAAGTTCAAATTCAAAAAGCGACTGACAGCGACCATATCGATTTAACCGCGTTATTAACCTATCTTGCTAAACAAGGGCTAAATGATGTGTTAATTGAATCGGGTGCTCAACTTAGCGGAGCTTTCATTGAACAAGGTTTAGTTGATGAGTTAGTGTTATATCAAGCAGCTAAGTTGATGGGTAATGATGGTAAAGGTTTAGCCAATATGCCCTCAGTTGTAAAGCTAGCAGACGCTAAAGCATTAGATATTACCGACGTACGGTTGGTCGGAAAAGACATTAGGTTAACGGCTAAGTTTTGTCGTTAGGTATCAGTAGCACTATGTAATAGACGTAATTTTAAAGTGTTATTAACAGCATAAGTTAACGAGACAGATCATGTTTACAGGAATTATAGAAGCCGTAGGTGCTTTAAAAGCGATTAACACGTCAGGTGACGGTGCTCGTGTCATTATTGATACTGGCGTATTAGATTTGTCAGATGTTAAATTGGGCGATTCAATTGCCACTAACGGTATTTGTTTGACCGTTGTTGCTGTTGATAATTCAAGCTTTAGTGCCGATGTTTCCAGTGAAACGTTAACGCGTACCGGTTTAGCACATTATCAAACAGGTGATAGTGTAAACCTTGAAAAAGCCATGTTGCCCACCACTCGCTTTGGTGGCCATATGGTCTCTGGCCATGTTGATGCGGTGAGTGAAATAACTCGCATTGAGCATAAAGGTAATAGCATTGATTATTGGCTAACCATGCCGGCAGAATTAGCCGCTTATATTGCAGAGAAAGGTTCAATTACCATCGATGGTACTAGTTTGACAGTTAACAGTTTAACGGCCGAACAGTTTCGTTTGACGATTGTCCCGCATACCACACAGCAAACAATTATCAGTAAATACCAAGTGGGTACTAAAGTTAACTTAGAAGTTGATTTAATTGCCCGCTACATAGAAAGATTACTTACCAAACACACGGCTAATGAACAAGAGCCGTCAGGTGTTACGCATGCGCTATTAGCGCGCAGTGGTTTTATTAAATAAAGAGGTTGTCATGAATTTACACACGCCACAAGAGATTATCGACGATATAGCTCAAGGTAAAATGGTCATCTTAATGGATGATGAAGATCGCGAAAATGAAGGTGACTTCATTATGGCCGCTGAAAAAGTGACGCCAGAGGCGATCAACTTTATGGCAACACATGGTCGTGGTTTAATTTGTATGCCAATGACGGTAGAAAAGTGTCAAGAGCTTAAACTACCTTTGATGGTAGAAAAAAATGATGCGCAATTTAGTACTAACTTCACAGTGTCAATTGAAGCGGCACATGGTGTAACTACCGGTATTTCAGCGGGTGATCGTGCAACAACGGTTTTAGCCGCAGTAGCTAAAGATGCCAATCATTTAAGCATTGTACAACCTGGTCATATTTTCCCGTTAATTGCTAAAGATGGCGGGGTATTAAACCGCGCAGGACATACTGAAGCCGGTACCGATTTAGCGCGTTTAGCAGGTCTTGAGCCAGCAGCAGTTATCGTAGAAATTTTGAATGAAGATGGCACCATGGCGCGCCGCCCTGATTTAGAAATTATTGCCGAAAAGCATGGATTGAAAATGGGCACTATTGCTGACTTAATTGAATACCGTAACGCTAATGAAACCACCATTGAACGTGTTTCACAATGTAAGCTACCGACAGCATTTGGTGAATTTGATTTAACCGTATTTAAAGACACCATTGATGGCCAAGCACACTTTGCTTTAACCAAGGGCGAAATTAATGCTGACGAGCCAACATTAGTGCGTGTACATCTAGAAAATACTTTCAGAGACTTATTATTTAGCCAACGTGAAAGTGTTGCTAAATGGCCAATGGCTAATGCTTTGGAAAAAATCGGTAAAGAAGGCGGTGTATTAGTTTTGTTAGGTAAGCATGAATCAACTGCTGAACTTATTGCTCAGGTTGAAAGATATGCAAAATCTGATGCCGGAGAAGTGGTTAATGAAATGAAGCGCCACGTTGGTTCACGTAATGTTGGTGTCGGCTCGCAAATACTGTCGAACCTTGGTGTTAGTAAAATGCGTCTATTAAGCTCACAAACTAAATATCACTCGTTGTCAGGTTTTGGTTTGGAAGTTGTGGAATATATCGCTGAATAATCATTTATTGATTCTTTACGTATAGTCATTTTTTCACATCGACAGATATGGAAGTCTTAATGTCGAGAAGCCAAAGATGGCTATTAACGACTATGTGATTGTGACATACCGTACATCCCAGACATAAAAAAGCGATTTGAAGTTATTCAAATCGCTTTTTTATTTAAATATAATTGCTAGCTGAGATGCAGAGAATTTTACTTTAAGCAATAAACTGTTTTATTTTATCGATAATACCTTGGCTGTCTAAACCAAGTTCTTGGTGGATTTCAGCTTGTGTGCCGTGCTTAATAAAGTTATCTGGTAAGCCTATGTTAAGAATTTTCTTCATAATACCTTGGCTTAAAATATATTCATTAACGCCTGAGCCTGCACCGCCAGCAATAGCATTGTCTTCAACCGTAACAATGCAGTCATGTTCAGCGCATAGTTTGCTGATAAATGATTGATCTAATGGTTTCACAAAACGCATATCAACTAATGTCGCATTGAGTGCTTCAGCGGCTAGTTTAGCTTCAGCTAAGGTTGTACCAAAGTTGAGAATAGCTATTTTATTTTCTGAACTAACGTCAGTCATTGCTCTAATCAGTTTTGCTTTACCAAGCTCAATAGTTTCCGTTATTGCGGGTAATGTTGCACCATTGCCGCTTCCTCGAGGATAACGAACTGCAGCGGGTGCATTTAACTGATAACCAGTATTGAGCATCAGTTGACATTCGCGTTCATCAGACGGTGCCATGATTGTCATGTTAGGAATACAACGCATAAAACTCAAATCAAATGAACCTTGATGTGTTGGGCCATCGGCACCAACAATACCAGCGCGATCAATGGCAAATAATACCGGTAAATTTTGAATGGCAACATCGTGAATGAATTGATCATAACCACGTTGTAAGAAGCTAGAGTAAATAGCGACAACAGGCTTACGGCCGCCAATCGCTAATCCAGCAGCAAACGTTACTGCATGTTGTTCTGCAATGGCAACATCATAGTATTGCTCGGGGAAGCGTTGGCTGAACTCTACCATACCCGAGCCTTCACGCATCGCTGGGGTAATAGCGGCGAGTTTACTGTCTTGCTCAGCTGTTTTGCATAGCCAATCACCGAATATTGCTGAATAAGTTGGTAAGCTAGGTGCACTTTTTGGCAAGGTTGTTTCTGTATGATCAAACTTAGGTACTGCATGATACTTAATCGGGTCTTGCTCGGCTTGTTGGTAACCTTTACCTTTTGTCGTCGCAATGTGCAGTAATTGCGGACCTTTAAGGTTACGCATATTCGATATAGTGTCGACCAAACCGTTAACGTCATGACCATCAATAGGGCCGATATAGTTAAAGCCTAACTCTTCAAAAAAGGTGCTAGGTACTACCATACCTTTTAAGTGTTCTTCAGCACGACTTGCTAATTCCTTAATTGGTGGAATGTTTTTAAGTATGCGCTTACTACCTTCACGAAGTCCCGTATATAGGCTTCCTGATAGCATTTTAGCTAAGTGATTGTTTAGCGCGCCAACATTTTCGGAAATTGACATTTCGTTATCGTTTAAGATAACTAACATGTCTTTATTAATATCACCTGCGTGATTTAATGCTTCAAATGCCATGCCTGCAGTCATGGCGCCATCACCAATAACGGCAACAACTTTACGGTTTTTTGCTTCTTTTTCAGCAGCAACAGCCATACCTAATGCCGCAGAAATAGAAGTACTTGAATGGCCAACACTTAATACGTCGTATTCACTCTCTTCGCGCCATGGGAAAGGATGCAAACCGTCTTTTTGACGAATGGTATGAAGTTGATCGCGTCGTCCGGTTAATATTTTGTGTGGGTAGGCCTGATGGCCAACATCCCAAATTAAATGATCAAATGGTGTGTTATAGACATAATGCAAGGCAACCGTTAGTTCAATCGTGCCTAAACCTGAGGCAAAGTGCCCGCTGCTTTTACTTACTGAATTTAATAAGTAACGTCTTAATTCTTCACTGGTTTGTGTTAATTGGGTTTGATTTAATTTACGTAATTCATCAGGAGTATTGATGTTTGCCAGTAAAGGATATTCAGTCAGGTTTATAGTCATATTATTCTATTTAATCTACGTATTAATGTTTGCGATTGATAATGAACGTCGCAAAATCGGATAAATTCTGTGTATTGTAGGGCAAAGTGGCTAAAGCTTGAAGCGCTTGTTGATATAAGTTGTCAGCTTTTTCCTGTGCGCCTGATAAACCGAGTAAAGCAGGGTAGGTACTTTTGTCAGCGGCAAGGTCAGAACCCGCTGGTTTTCCAAGCTCTTCTTCGGTTGAGGTAATATCAATAATGTCATCACGAACTTGATATGCCAGACCAACCAACTTTGCGTAGTGTGCGAGTTGTAGTTTATCTTGTGAAGTCGCAACTGTGCTGCATTCTGCTGCCATCATGACTGAAGCTTCTAATAACGCACCAGTTTTCAACGAATGTAGTGTTTCTAATTCTTCAAGTGCAATAACTTTGCCTGTTGCGGCTAAATCTAATGCTTGCCCACCACACATGCCTTGATAACCACTGGCTTTGACTAAGTAACGTAGCAGCTCAATTCGTTTAGGTGCTATTGCTGCTGAAAACTCATGATTAGCGATAATATCAAATGCTAAGGTTTGTAGGCTATCACCGGCAAGAATGGCAGTCGCTTCATCAAAAGCTTTATGACACGTTGGCTGCCCACGGCGCAAATCGTCATCGTCCATTGCAGGTAAATCGTCATGCAATAATGAATAGGCATGAATACATTCTAAAGCTGCTGCAACACCGTCAATATCACTTTGTGTAGCATTTAGTGCTTCGCCAGTAATATAGGCAAGATATGGTCGCATGCGTTTACCGCCAATCAATAGACCATAGTGCATAGCGGCATGAAGTTTTTCGTCATTTACTTTTAAACTATTAAGTTTATTGATTAAGTAATCATTTATGCGCGTTTGAATAATGTCGATATCTATCAGTTTAGTCACGACTATCATTCTCATCAGTTATGAAGGTTGATAATTGTGCTTTGCCATTTTTTTCCAGCAGAATATTGATTTGTTGCTCAGCGCCTTGAAGCTTTTCTTGGTTGTGCTGACTTAAATGTAAACCTCGTTCGAATAAACTCATTGAGTCTTCAAGGTTAAGATCACCTTGCTCTAAGTTTTGTACGATAGTTTCCAATTCACCAAGGGATTCTTCGAAGCTTAAATTTTCTATTTTTTTTCTTGCCATGGACTTTTTTTAGCGTGATATGAACTCTAGGCGCAAACTTACCTTAGCTCGGGCGCTGGGTCAATTAATGATGAATTAATGCTTTTAATTAAAATAATCGTCATTGTTACTTAAGTTATTGACAATATGGGCGATAATACAGGTATAACGAGAAATATAAGTATTCGCCTAACACCAACTCATCAGGTATTATCTGCTTAGCGAGTATATCTAAAAGAATTTATCGGAGGCATTTGTGGATTTAGCAACGTTGATAGGCATAGTCGGTGCAATAGGCTTGTTGGTTATGGCTATGTTACTAGCTGGTGATATTAGCATGTTCATCGATGCTCAATCAGTGATCATTGTATTTGGTGGCTCTATTTTTATTGTCCTGTCCAATTATAATTTAGGGCAGTTTTTTGGCATGGGGAAAATTATTGGCAAATCCTTTATGTTCAAATTGGAAAAACCAGAAGAACTAATCGAAAAAGCTGTTGATATGGCTGATGCTGCTCGTAAAGGTGGTTTTCTTGCTCTTGAAGAAGCGGAAATATCTAACGCCTTTATGCAAAAGGGTGTTGATATGTTGGTTGATGGTCATGATGCTGATGTAGTGCGAGCCACTATGCAAAAAGATATCGACTTAACCACTGAACGCCATGAAACAGGCTCAGATATGTTGATGGCATTAGCTGATGTTGCACCTGCGATGGGCATGATTGGTACTTTGATTGGCTTAGTTGCCATGCTGTCAAACATGGATGACCCTAAAGCGATTGGCCCTGCGATGGCGGTTGCACTATTAACAACATTATACGGTGCTTTCCTAGCTAACGTTATTGCGATTCCTATTGCGTCTAAATTGAAATTACGTTTAGCGGAAGAAAAGATGAATCAAGAGCTAGTTTTGGATGCCGTATTAGGTATTCAAGATGGACAAAATCCGCGTGTTATTGAAGGCTTATTGAAAAACTACCTCGCTGAAAGTAAACGAGCAATCAATACTACTGAAGAATAGCGGGAGTAAATTATGGCCGAAAAATGTAAATGTCCACCTCCTGGACTCCCTGCTTGGATGGGGACATTCGCCGATTTAATGTCGTTGCTAATGTGTTTTTTCGTTTTACTTTTGTCTTTTTCAGAGATGGATGTATTAAAGTTTAAACAGATAGCGGGTTCGATGAAGTTTGCCTTTGGTGTGCAAAATAAAATTGAAGTAAAGGATATCCCGAAGGGAACCAGTATTATTGCGCAGGAGTTTCGCCCTGGTAAACCAGAGCCAACACCGATTGAAGTTATCCAGCAGCAAACCATGGAAATGACTCAACAAATGTTGGAGTTTCAAGCGGGTGATGAAACCTCTGCAGGTGGTCGACAAGAGCAACGTGGTACTGAACGTGGTGGTCAATCACAAAGTACTGCGGATGAAATGTCAGCACAAGCGATGCAAAAAGCTAAAGACGAGCTTGAGCAAGCCTCGCAAGAACAAGTGAATGACCTTGCTAAGAAAATTGCCGATCAACTTGAACAACAAATCCAAGATGGAGCAATCGAACTAGAATCCTTAGGGCAGCAAGTTATTATTAGAATTCGTGAAAATGGCTCATTTCCGTCAGGCTCTGCATTTCTACAACCCCAATTTAAACCGATTATGCGCGAGATAGGCTTGTTGCTAAATACTGTGCCGGGTGAAATTATGATTTCAGCTCATACTGACAATCAGGGCATTAATTCTGAGTTGTTTTCGTCGAACTGGGACCTATCAAGCAAGCGTGCTGTCGCTATTGCGCACGAAATTATCAAAGTACCAAAGTTTGATGATTCACGTTTACTTGTGGTTGGCCATGCTGATACACGCCCACTAGTTCCTAATACAAATCGCTTAAACCGCCGTAGAAATCGTCGTGTAGAAATTGCTATTAATCAAGGCAAGGCGAAAGAAACCGAACCGGTATCAATTAGAAAAGAATAACAACTTAGCTTTTAACCTGACTGAATAATTAAGGAGTGCAAATGATGCACTCCTTTTTTATGTACAGGGTGTACGGTATAACGCGATCACATGGATGTGAGAGAGCGTGTATGTACAGGATGTACGGTATAACGCGGGTGCATGGTCGCTCTTTTCCATCCATGGCATCACGACATTAATATATCCTTACATGTCGAGGTACAGAAACGTATATGGTTACCGTTAAGCTACTTGACGTCGCATTTTAAAGTGATTTGGGTATGTGCTGTAATTTAGTGTATAATGCGCGCCATTCTAAATGTGGGTGTTATTGTTGATGAAATTTATTGTTAAGTTGCAGGCTGAAATTACCATTAAAAGCCGTCCGGTGCGGAAACGTTTTACTAAGATTTTAGAATCGAGTGTTAAAAATGTTTTACGTCGCGTTGATGAACAAGTAACTACGCGAATGAACTGGGACAATATTGAAGTTAATACCGCTAATAACACGCCTGAAAACCGTTTAAAGCTAATTGAAACGTTAAAGTGTATTCCTGGTATTCCGATGTTTCTTGAAGTACAGCAAACTAATTTTACTGATGTTCATGACATTTACGAAAAAACTGCTGCTGTACATGCCAAAAATATTGAAGATAAAAGCTTTTGTGTACGAGCCAAACGCACAGGTAGCCATGATTTCAATTCACTAAAAATTGAACAATATGTTGGTGGTGGCTTAAATCAATTAGTTGATTCGGCAAAAGTTAAATTAAAAAATCCAGACGTAACCATTCACTTAGAAATTAAAAACGAAAACCTGTTTATCGTTACCGAACGTCATAAAGGTATGGGTGGTTTTCCAATAGCTACCCAAGAAGATGTTTTATCGTTAATGTCTGGAGGCTTTGATTCTGGTGTTGCTAGTTATCAAATGATTAAGAAAGGTGCACGTACGCATTACTGTTTCTTTAACTTAGGTGGCGCGGCTCATGAAGTTGGCGTTAAGCAAGTTAGCCATTTTTTATGGGACAAGTACGGTGCATCGCATCGCGTTAAATTCTTTGCGGTAGATTTTGAACCAGTTGTTGCTGAGATATTAGAAAATATCGAAAATGGCCAGATGGGCGTTGTACTGAAGCGTATGATGATGCGCGCAGGGGCAAAAATTGCAGAGAAAATGGGTATTCAAGCCTTGATTACCGGTGAAGCGTTAGGGCAAGTATCAAGTCAAACCTTAACTAACCTTAATGTTATCGACCGTGTAACCGAAACGTTAATTTTGCGTCCTTTGGCTGCATACGATAAACAAGATATTATTGATATTGCCCGTAAAATTGGTACTGAAGATTTTGCCAAAACTATTCCTGAATATTGTGGTGTAATTTCTAAAAAACCAACAGTTAAAGCTATTATCTCTAAGGTGGAAGCCGAAGAAGCAAACTTTGATTTTTCAATTTTAGATAAAGTGGTTGAAGAAACGCGAGTTTTTGATATTCGTGATATTGGTAATGAAAGTGAAGCTGAAATTCATGCTGTGGATACTTTGGATAATATTCCTGAAAACTCAGTAGTATTAGATATTCGTAGCCCAAATGAAGAAGACGAGAACCCGTTAGAAATTGAAGGTGTTGAAGTTCAGCACTTACCGTTTTACAAACTAGCAACACAGTTTGGTGACTTGGATAAAAGCAAAGACTATTTGCTTTATTGTGATCAAGGCGTAATGAGTAAGTTACAAGCGCTTTACTTAGCTGGCGCTGGCTTTACCAATGTAAAAGTTTATCGCCCATAAAATATTGCTTGTGTGACTAATACTCACCTTGGCACTGAATTTAAAAAAGGCCTTTAGCATATACTTGCTAAAGGCCTTTTTAATATTTTAAATACCGAAAATTTAATTTATTAATTAGTAATCTTTCTCACTTGCCGTACCATTTTTTCATTTTTCGATACGGAAATTTTATTGTTTTTAGCCAACTTGACGATATAACCATTGATATAGTCGATTTCTGTGGGACGCCGATGTAGAACATCACTGCGCATTGAAGAGCAGTTTTCAGCTGTTTTTCTTGCGACTAGTAGTACCTTTGCTTTTAACTCATTAAAATCAAGTCTGATGTCTTCGTAGGCTGCTACGGCTATCACTTCTTTTAATAGCTGCTCAATTAATGTGGTGTATTTCTCACTAAGTAATTGACCATTATTAACGTTATCGATAGCGGTAATTGGGTTGATGACACAATTAACTGCCAATTTTAGCCATTGTTTAGCTTTAATATTATCGCTTAGTGTTAGTGATGGCAGTGCTATTGCTAAGGTATTTACGATTTGTTCTTCTAGTTCTACGCCGGTGTTTAGTGAGCTATTGATCAAACCTAAGTCGTTATGTCCTAGCCCTGTGTGCTGAGCATGGAAAGGTGTGATTATTTTACTACCATGTGTAGTTAGCAGCGCATAACATGGCTGACTTAAGGTCGCTAAATGATTAACAGCCCCCATACCATTGTGACAAAAAATAAGAGTAGCCTTTGCATTAGCATGGTTAATTATTGACGCTAATGCAGCTGAAATCTGATAGGACTTCACGCAAAACAAAATAACATCGGCAGTGTTTAATGCTGCGTCATTTGCCAATGTTAATGGAATTGTTGTCGTTCGATTTTCTATATCAGTAAAAAGTATTTCTGGCGGCAAAGAGGTAATACGTGTTGAACAAAGTAGGCTAACACGGTTGTTAGAATTTTTACTTAATTGATGATACCAAAGCAAGCCAATAGCACCTTGGCCAACAACTACAATGTTCACGGTTACAGCCTTTTTCCCGATCTATTACGATACATTAAGATTGACCACCTTATGATGCCGAATAATGATATTCCGATTAAATCTGAAACAAAATCACTTAATTGCCCGCTACGAAAACCTAAATAGTATTGCCCTAACTCGGTTAATACACCATAAAAAGCAACGGTTACCATGGTATTAAGTAATGGCAGTTTTAATATACTGTGCAGCACCCAAGTCAAACCAAAAAAGCTTATGATATGACCAATAGAGTCTATTTCTGTGCTACGAAAAACGATACGCCTAAAGTCACCTGAACTAAAATAAAGGCAAAAAAACAGTATCACAATCATGGTGAGAATTGATAAATGGTAGCGACTTTTCATTGAGGTGTCGGTAATCGTACTTTAGGAGATCAGTTGTTTATTATCATATCAGGGCTAAGTCAGTAAAACTATCTCTCTTAGGCGGTTACTTTGGTCTTGAATATTGGTATTACTAGCAAATATTGATAATATGTAGGCAATTTTTTGTAAGACAGAGACATGTTATGCCTTCAATGGACATTATTTCCGAAATTAATTTGGAAGAAGTAAAAAATGCAACTGAAAATTCAACTCGTGAATTGTCAACTCGCTATGATTTTCGTGGTGCAGAAGCTAGCTTTGAATGGAAAAGCCCAGCAGTAACAATGAAAGGTGATTCTGATTTTCAAATAAAACAGATGGCTGATATGTTGCGTGGCCAGTTAATAAAAAGAAATATTGATGCTAAAGCGTTAACGTTAGGTAACATGGAAAGTTCAGGCCGCAACTACAGCCAAGTAGCGACATTCAAGGAAGGGATAGAACAACCTGTTGCTAAGAAAGTAGTTAAACTGATCAAAGACAGTAAATTAAAAGTACAGGTAGCAATTCAGGGTGAAAAAGTACGTGTAACGGGTAAAAAACGTGATGACCTACAAGCAGTAATGAGACTCGTTCGAGAAGCTGAGTTAGAACAGTCATTTCAGTTTGATAATTTCAAAGACTAATTTGTATTCTATAATTTTTTGCTAAACAAGATGGTTATAACTACTTGTTAAGGGTTAAAGAATATTAAATTGTAAAAAGAGGCCTAGTGCCTCTTTTTTTATTACTAGAATAGCCTGCACTCTACTATGTAATAGTTGGCTATGAAGGACGATATTTAGTGATGGAAAAATAGAAACATATCCAATGGAATAGAAACTTGACTGTAATTTAAGCAGTAATTAAATCTTTACGGCTAGAATTTAGCTTAAAATTGCTTTCGATGCAGTTTTTCTCAATAAACGCTGTTTTTTTGTCAACACTTTAAGTAAATTAAACTCATTCAATAATAATAAGATGGTTTTAGATGGCTGCTTCTCGAGGTGCGTTTAGTTCACGCTTTGGTTTCATTATGGCTGCTGCAGGTTCTGCGGTTGGCTTAGGCAATATTTGGGGTTTCCCGACACAAACGGCAAGTAATGGCGGTGCAGCATTTGTACTGGTTTATTTAGTGCTGGCGTTTTGTTTAGCGTATCCCGCTTTTATGGCTGAGTTACTGATTGGTCGATATGGTCAGGCGAACGCTGTGACTTCATTGCAAAAAATATCACGTACCTTATTTCACAAGCGTTTTGCTTTTGTTGTCGGCTTTGGCGGTATTATTTGTGCGTCGCTCATTTTAAGCTTTTATGGCATTTTAGCTGGCTGGATGATGTCATATGCTGTCGAACCTTTTGCCCGCATTCTTGGCATGGACTCGGCTGCTGATTGGGTGGTTACGCAATCACTACAACGCAATTTAATGTTTTGTGCCTTGTTCATGTTTCTTACTATCTTTATTATTCGCCGCGGCGTAGAAGAAGGCATTGAGAAATGGTCAAAGCGCTTAATGCCATTACTTATCTTTTTATTACTCGGCTTGATTTCCTACGTAATGACTTTAGAAGGTGCTAGAGAAGGGGTTAATGCTTACCTAAACCCGGATATCAGCCGCGTGTTAGAACCTGATTTATTAATTAGTGCCTTAGGACAGGCGTTTTTCTCATTGTCTTTAGGTACCAGTGTAATGGTGATATATGGTTCATATATCTCTAAAAAAGAAAACCTAGTAACGCTAGGGGCACAAGTTACGCTAATTGATGTATCAATTGCCTTTTTAGCTGGTTTGCTAATTATCCCAGCAATGTATGTTGCACAAGCACAAGGTGTTGCAATATTTGCCGAAGATGGCAGCTTAATTTCTGGTTCAGGCTTAGTCTTTACCGTTTTACCTAGCTTGTTTAATAGCATGGGCAGTATTGGTTTATATGTAGCGCTTGCCTTCTTTATTCTGATGTCAGTTGCCGCCTTAACGTCTTCAATTTCAATGCTTGAAGGACCAGTATCTTATGCGGTTGAACGCCATCAAGTTGAACGTAAAAAAGTAACCACCTATATCGGTATTGGTATATTCATATTAAGTGCAATTATTATTAGTAATATTAGCTTTATGTTGGATTTTGTTGCGATATTAGCAACACAATATGGCCAGCCTATTATCGCAATGCTGTGTTGTGTATTTGCCGGTTGGATTTGGTTCCGTAACGATATTTTAAAAGAGTTAAAACAAGGTAATGAAATGGTTGAACATTCACTATTTTGGAAAATTTGGCCTTGGTATACTAAGTTTGTTTGCCCAACCGCTATTGCGATTGTTTTCTGGCATTCTCTGTAGAGGCTAAACTCAAAGTATTATATTAAAAGGGAGCTTAATTGCTCCCTTTTTTATGCTCGGTGACGTGTATGTCTAGAACTAGTATATGTGCAATGGTGTGAAAAGGTATTAATGGCTAATTATTTAGTACTAAGTGTTAAGCTCAAAAAGCTATATTTTAGGCCAAGCCTGCTGCCATGGGGGAGTTAATTGTTTGATTGCACTAATCGCTTCAGGAGTATTAAATTCAGCACCGGTATCTGGTGCATGACAATATTGATGAGTTACATTATTTAAAGTAAACGCCAAAGCAAATGCATGAAGGTAACCTCTGTCTGACTCAATATTACTGTTATATAAAGGATCACCTAAAATAGGTACGCCTATGCTGTTTAGTGCCACGCGAATTTGGTGGGTTTTTCCTGAATGAGGTTTGACTAGGTACAATCGCCTTTTGGGGACAAGATTATAAGACTGAAACTGACTGATAGCAGGGTTATTCATTGTCCGCATCAGCTTCCACATGCCTCGGCGACTTTTTTCCATATCACCTTTAACCAGACCTTGTTTCTTTTTTGGCTTGCCGTCAGCAATGGCAAGATAGAATTTCTGTACTTGATGTTGCTCAAACAACAATTGAAATGCTCTGGCACTGTTAATATTCTTAGCAAATATCATCAGCCCTGAAGTCATTTTATCTAATCGGTGTACAGGAAATATTTCCGCTATACCTAATTGCTTAGCAGCGAATTTTTTCACTTGCGAGTAAAAACCAGAGCCAATACTTTCTTCATCGTGAAAATTAATATTGGCGGGTTTGTCGACCACAAGAAAATCATCTTGGTGGTCGATAATATTAATAGCTATATTGCTCACTTAAAAGCTAAGTCCGATAGCGATATAAGCCATTATGGTAAGGGCTGCACCAACTAAAGCATAAGGTAATTGTGTTTTAACATGTTCGAAATGATCGCAACCACTAGCAATTGATGCCACAACAGTTGTGTCAGAAATTGGTGATGCATGATCGCCAAAAATACCGCCACCTAGCACCGCTGCAACTAAGAACTCAATCGGTAAACCGCTTTGTTGCGCAATAGGTACGGCAATAGGGATTAAAATAGCAAATGTGCCCCAAGATGTACCTGTAGCAAACGCCATAATAGCCGCAGCAATGAAAAGAATGGGTGCCATTAAAAACAATGGTACTTCAACATTTATAAGCTGGCTAAGGTAAGTGCCAGTACCTAACGCTTTTATCGCATCGCCAAAGGCAAAAGATAATACTAATATCGCAACAGCCGGCGCCATGTATTTTATACCGGTAATAGCTGCTTTAAAGATATTGTTAAACGACATAAGTTTATGAGCGATTATTAATGCCACTAGCAAAACTAATGCACTGATAACAGACCAAAATACCGAGAAAGCACCTGAGCCACGACGAATATCGCCATCACCAGTGAACCAAAGTAAAACAAAGGTGACAATTAATAGTGTTAACATCGGCAGCCACATAATTTTTGCTGACGCTATATGGTCGACAGTTGCTTGTTTATCAACATTAACTAAGGATTCTGCGTGTTTCATCGGGCCAAAAACTTTACCACTAAAAGCAGTATAATAGGCCATGACAACTGCAATAATCGCGTACAGGTTATAACCGACAGTGCCAATTAAAATACCGACAGGATCATCAAACGAATAACCATCAAGTAGGCCAAGTACATAGGCGCCCCAACCGTTCACAAGAAATAAAATACTGACAGGTGCACAAGTAGAATCAACTAAGTAAGCAAGGCGTGCACGACTAAGTTTATGATGATCAAATAATTTCTGGCTTGCCATACCCGCAGTAAACATACTGAGGTTAGTATCGGTAAAAATAGTTGTGCCAATCACCGTAGGCAATATGCTGGCTTGGCGACTATTTTTTACTAAATTTAGTGACGCTAAATGATTTATAAAACCATTTACTGCACCTGATTGGTTCATTAAGGTAACTAATGCGCCAATCAATAAGCTAAAGCTAATAATATAAACGTTACCTAGTGATGAAAATACACCGCTAATACCGAAAAATGTGCCAGTTAAACCGTCTATCGGGTTGCCATTTACCATCATTAAATGACATAGCATTACGCCGCATAAAAGTGCGAATAGGGCGTTTTTACGCCAAATAGCAATGATGATAGCAACAAGGGGAGGGAGTAAACTAAAAACGCTGTCTTGCATAGCAAACCTTTATTATTATGTTCTGCTCACTTTACCGTATGCTAAACCAATAAGAAATAGTATTTAGCGACGCTAATAAGCAGTGAGTAATGAAAACTAAAGAAATGTTTATTGATTTAATCGGGTCAATATTTTTGTCGCCGAGATTATAATATGAAAAATAATGTACCATATTGTGTGGGCAACAGTGATTTTTTGCGTAGGCTAACTTATTTTGACATCTTTGCTTATACTTTATTTGTTTGACCTAGTGCAAAAATACATAATAATAAATCACTGTAGACATTGAAAATTTACCTTTCACCCTTAAATAGTTCTTACTTACTGGCGTAAAGCATCAGGAATAATTTTGACTTTATCATTAAACGAATATATCGCGGCTTTTGCTCATGAAAAGCATTTAGCATCTTTAAGCCAAATTGGTCGAGGTATAGAACGTGAAGCTTTGCGAGTGCTGCCGCAAGGACGATTATCTGAACGTGCACACAGTGAAAAATTAGGCGCTGCATTAACTCACCCTAATATAACCACGGATTACTCAGAAACCTTATTGGAATTTATTACACCAGTAAGCTACGCACCGGAAACGGCAATTTCACAACTTGAAGATGTGCAAAAGTTTACTTTGAGTCAGCTTGATGGTGAAATTTTATGGCCAATGAGTATGCCTTGCTTTGTAGAAGATGATGACAAGATACCTTTAGCACAATACGGTAAGTCTAATATTGGCACCATGAAAACCGTTTACCGCCAAGGCCTGAAAAACCGTTATGGCAGCATGATGCAGGTGATTTCTGGCATTCACTTTAACTTTTCATTTCCCACGAGCTTTTGGCAATCATTGCAGACAGTTGAAAATAACAATGCGCCACTTGATGAATATATTTCTGATAAATATTTTGCCTTATTAAGAAACTACAAACGCTTTTGTTGGTTAATTCCTTATTTGTACGGCAGTTCTCCTGCTATTTGTGGTTCATTCTTGCAAAATAAAGCGACTAAGCTGCCATTTAAGAAAACTGAAAAAGGTTATATGTACCTAGAATACGCAACATCTTTACGGATGAGCGATTTAGGTTATACCAATAGTGAACAATCATCATTACAAATTTGTTATAACAATTTATCGGGTTATTTAGACGGTGTAAGTAACGCAATAAACTTACCGTCGAAAAAATTTGCCGAAATAGGCATTAAAGTTGATGGTAAGTATCAGCAGCTAAATAGTAATGTTTTACAAATTGAAAATGAATTGTATGCACCTATTCGACCAAAATGTGTTGCTAAATCAAATGAAAAACCATCCGAAGCATTAAAGAATCGAGGTGTTGAGTATATTGAGGTTCGTGCCTTGGATGTAAACCCATTTTCAGCAACGGGTATTAGTGTTGAACAAATTCGCTTTTTAGATATTTTCTTAACTTTTTGCTTGTTTGAATCTAGTCCAGAATTAAGCTGCACTGAACAGGCAGCTTGCGAAAAAAATATGGACGCAGTGGTCGTACAAGGCCGCGATCCTGAATTGTTAATAAACGACAATGGCACTGATAAAACTATCCCTGAATGGGGTAATGAAATTTTTGCTAAATTAACTGATATTGCCACATTGCTAGATCAAGCAAATAACAGTGATTTATATCGTCAAGCATTAGCCACAGAAGCGGCGAAAGTTAATAATTCTGAGTTAACACCATCTGCACAAATATTGGCTAAAGTGGTTAAAAATAATCAATCATTGACTCAAGTAGCGTTAAGCAATGCTGCTGACTATCGAGAGCAGTTAATGACAAATGATTATCAAGAGTTTAGTGAGCAATATTTCACAGACACTGTTGCTGAGTCGTTAGCTAAGCAAGCTGAAATAGAAATGGCTGACACGACAGATTTTGATACCTTCCTGACGAATTATTTCGCTTAAATTTAGTGATATTGAATTAGCACTAAATCATATCTGATAAAAAACGAACAAAAAAAAGCGCGTTAGGGCAACGCGCTATAAATAATAAGAAAGACATCCAGGGAGGTTGTGCTTTCAAATAGTATGACCACATTATTTTTCAATAGTTCATTTTTTGTTCGTTTTATTTTTAATTTTCTTATCTAAATACTAAAATACTTTTTAAACAGTAGATTAGGGCTCTTAATTTGATAGCTTTTCTACTGATTTTAAACATCTGTTACTAAGTTTAGTAAATTTAAGGCAAAAAAAAGCACATTTATTATTAAATAAATGTGCGGTATAACATAAAACACTATTAGGGGAATAACTCTCTCGTAAAGTAAGAGTAGTGAAACTCAATATAGTTCCCAAACATTAAAATTAATTTATTATTTTTATCAAGTTGCCATATCTTAATATTTGAATGATGCCAATTAATGCTACATTTTCTAGTCTATATTCCGCTAAGTGTAAAAAATATCGACATTTCCCTGAAAGTCTTTAAATATTCTGGCATGATATTATTACTAAAAACTAACTCCTTGTGTTCATGACATTTTATAAAACACTTATCATTTCTATACTCGCTTGTTTAACGTTATCAAGTTGTGCGACAAGTCCGCCGAAAAACCCAGAAAATCTATGTGAAATATTTAGAGAGCATCGAGACTGGTACTTTGCTGCTAAAGATGCCAGAGAGCGCTGGGGCGTACCTATTCATGTGCCTATGAGCATGATGTATCAAGAAAGCTCTTTTAAAGCTGATGCATTACCTCCTCGAGATTATTTACTTGGGTTTATTCCTTGGGGCCGTGTTAGTAGCGCTTATGGTTATTCACAGGCTAAAACTATGACTTGGGATGACTATGTTAGGGAAACTGATAATTCTGGTGCCGATCGTGACGATTTTGAAGACGCGATTGATTTTATGGGTTGGTTTATTTTTAAAACTCAGAAGATTAATAAAGTCTCCAAGTGGGATGCGTACAACCAATACCTAAATTACCATGAAGGTTGGGGTGGCTTTAAGCATAAAAGTTATAAAAGGAAAGCCTGGTTAGTGAAAGTTGCCCGTAAAGTGGATAACAGAGCGAAGCGTTACGGCGGCCAATTAAAAAGCTGTGAGAAAGAATTGAATCACGGTTGGTTGTGGCGTTTGTTTTTTGGCGATTAACCGATAAATAACATTAGGCGCTAGATATTGATTTCTAGCGCCTATGAAAAAAATCCTCTGAAAATTCATGCAACATTACATTTAGTTATTGTTAATATCACCTAGTTAAAAATACTTCCTGCTTTAAAATTACTTTACAGTGATCGAACCGAAATATATTCCTCTCAATAATGATCATTGATTTACGATTAATAAATAACCTTTGTATACTTTTTTTGAAACGATCTAAAATTCGTTCGATTTTCCAACAATTCTTGTGCAGTAAGGGCTAGAAAATAGTCAAAAATTAATTAGAAAAAAACTTCTTATTTTTGCTAAAAATTGTTTGCAAAATACAAAGCCTATTATGGATAGGGCTTGCATTTGTTATCCACAGAAATTGTGGAAAGTTGATCCTTAGATCTAAACCTGTGTATAACTTTGTTATTAACTTTCAATCATTAATGTTCTATCCACAAAATGATGAATAAAAGAGCTAAGTTGATAATTAAATTGGCAAATGTAAACTAGGTATATTCTCTTTTAAACGCGCTTTTATTAGTAAAGTATTTTTGAAAAGTAGGCTGCTGCTTTATAACGTTTAGATATCATTTTGTTATTGTGCCGTTGTCACGAGATCTTAAAGTCGGCTGGGCAGTCACTAAGGATCTTAATAACAGTGAAAATTGATGAAGTGATAATGGGCCGTAATTTAAATTACTTAGATTTTTTTGAGAGTTTAGTGAGTGCCTAGTTTAAGAGAGAAGCTTGAGGCATTAAAAAAGCACTGAAGAGTAAGCTCTGTCAGTGCTTGTTTGAGCTAACTTATCACTTTACTTATTGATGAGTTAGGTGCAATTAAATAGATAGCTAATATTAGCTTTCCGGTGCTTCACCATCATAAAAGTCAGGCAGGATCCTAACTGTTTTTATCATATTGTCTTTAACCTCGATGATCTCTAATGGGTAGCCAGAAATACGAACACTTAAATTTGCCTCTGGAATATCTTCTAAATACTCTAGTATCAAACCATTAATGGTTTTAGGTCCGTCAGTTGGAAACTTCCAAGTCATTTCTTTATTAATATCACGAACCGTAGCGCTGCCATCAACCAAATAACTACCGTCAGGTTGAACGTTGACTTCATCACTGGTTGTTGGTGTCATTGTTGTCGTGAAATCACCAACGATCTCTTCAAGAATATCTTCTAGCGTCACCAAGCCTTGAATGTCGCCATATTCGTCGACAACAAGCCCTAAGCGCTCTTTTGCTCGTTGAAATTTCAATAATTGCACGTTCAATGGCGTGCCTTCAGGGATGAAGTAAAGCTCTCTTACTGCGCGTAACAATGTCGCTTTAGTAAATTGCTCTTTTGAAACTAAGCGCAAAGCATCGCGCATATGAACATAACCAACCACATCGTCTATATTATCGCGGTATAGCAATACTCTAGTATGGGTTGATTGCGTCAGTTGTTTTTGAATGCGTTTCCAATCATCGTTGATATCGATACCGACTAATTCATTTCTTGGGATCATGATATCTTCAACAGTGACCTTCTCAAGATCTAAAATACCAACTAACATATCCTGATCACGTGATTTGAGCATCGCACCCGATTCATTTACTACTGTGCGTAATTCCTCTGAGCTCAAGCTATGCTGTTCACGCTGCTCGGAGCTGATGCCCAATAGTGTCAAAATACCATTAGTTATCCAGTTAACTGCAATTACAAATGGTAGTAATATTTTTAACAATAAGGTCAAGATGATTGAGCTTGGGAAAGCAACTTTCTCAGGATATAAAGCGGCTAATGTTTTTGGTGTGATTTCCGCGAAAATTAAGATTATTAAGGTTAATAATAAACCCGCATAAAAGACCCCTGCATCACCGTAAAGTCGCTGGGCTATTATCCCGGTTATTAGGGTGGCAAAAATATTGACTAGGTTGTTACCAATTAAAATCAAGCCAATTAGTTTATCTGGCTTTGCAAGTAACTTACTGACGCGTTTAGCACCACGGTGGTTTTGTTTTTCTAAGTGTTTTAATCGATAACGATTAATAGACATCATGCCGGTTTCAGAACCAGAAAAGTAAGCAGATATGAATATAAGTATGCCAAGAATGACAAATAGTATATCTGTTGAGATGTTATCCAAAAAGGGGATCCTAGTTTAGTTGTTCGTAAGTCGCCAAATGGCGACAATTAACAATAATAAAAGTAACTTATACCTTAAAATCTATAATAAGAGAAACTCTTTCACAAATCGGCTGCCAAAATAGGCTAAGGTTAAAATAAATGACGCCACTACTGTTAATAGCAGTACGCGTTGGCCACGCCAACCTTGCTTAAAGTGCCCCCACAAAGTAGTGAAGTAGATTGCGCAGGCGATGAGAGATAATATTGTTTTATGGGCATTTTCTTTTGAGATCATACCGTCAAGAAATATAAAACCAACAACTTGGCTTATTAGCAAACAGATGCTGCCGAAAAGTAAAATAGTAAATAGTTGTCGCTCAACCTGCATTAACGGCGGAAGCTGACTTACTGCTTGTAAATTCTTACTTTTTAATTTCATATTAATGTAAGCAACTTGGAAGGCGTACAAGGTTGCGATAATTAAAATACAATAAGCAATTAGCGCTAAAGTAATGTGGCTTAACATGGCTAATTTATCGGCTACAATTTCCATTCCGCCCATTGGAGAGATAAATATCATGCCTAGTTGCCATAATCCGGCAAAACCATAAATTACAGGCAAAAGTAAGTTTACTTTAAACCGTAAAGCTACAGCTGATATCATTAAAGTAATAACTAAACTCACCAGTGACACCACATTCGGCAATGAAAAATTTAAACTATGATCAGCAAATAAAAATTGTGTATTACTTAAAGCGTGAAAAATAATCGCTAGGCAGGCAAAAATTAATGTAATGACTAAGTTTGGCCCTTTTGGATGAAACAGTCGGGACAAAATTGAAAGTGTAGCGACGCTATAACATACAAAGGCAGTAAATGAACTGATACTTGAAAATTCCACAAAGAGCTCCGAAAAAATTAAAAACTGTCCATAATATAACTAAATAAGGCTAGTTATTGATGCGATTCTAGCAGAATAAAGACTAGACGCCATCACTAACGTTGCATTTATATCAATAGTTTACGTAGTGGTTTAATACCAAGAAAAACTAATATTCCTGTGCAGGTTAAACCAAACCAGTAAGGTAGTAACTCGTGGCTATGTTGCATTTGTTGGCTAATATCTATCATAAAATAGTTAAGCCCCCAATCTAATAGCAAGCCAAAGGTAATCGCTGAAATAGCTATGCCGAGTAAATATTTAACTAAAACGTCAGTGCCCATTTCATTTTTTATAACGCCTAAGGTAGATATATTGGTGGCAGGACCTGCCATCATAAACACTAAGGCGGTACCTGGTGATATTCCCGCTAAAATAAAACCCGCGGCAATAGGGGTTGAAGCGGTTGCACAAATATACATTGGGATCGACATCGCGATCATCACCAGCATTGCAGCTAAACCACTACCATAACTGAGTAGGAATGAAGCCGGGACAAATGTACGTACTACAGTGGCAAACAGCAAACCGATAAGTAACCAGCGAATCAAATCATCGACTAATTGGGTTGCACTATAGCGAATACCTATCAGCGTTTTATCAACAAACGTATTACTTTTTTTCTCTACTTTGCTCGCGCAACATGAGCTGCCTGATTTTTCAGCTTGATTGTTTTGTGCTTTCTCTGCTGTTTTGCTTGCGCAGCAGCTAGTTGCTTTGGCTGCATTTGCACTTACTTTGTTTTCAACTTTCGAGGTTGAGACTAACATGCCAGTAAATATTGCCGACAATATTGCGGTAATAGGACGATAAATAGCTAAAAGTGGCCCAAGCAAGGCATAGGAAACAGAAACAGAATCAACACCGGTTTCAGGTGTGGCGACTAAAAATGCAGAAGTAGCTGGTGCCGATGCTCCTGAGCGTCGTAACTCTGTCGCTACGGGGATAACACCGCATGAACATAAAGGTAATGGTGCACCAATTAACGCTGCTTTAATGATAGCTTTGTGTCCGTGGCCCAAATGACGGCTTAAGATTTTACTTGGCACCCATGCTTTCATTAGGCCCGCAATCAACAACCCCAATATTAGCCAAGGGCTAGCTTCAGCGCTGAGTTGTAATAGATTGTCAAAAAATAAAATGAGGGTGCTCACATTTATTTCCAAAAAAAGTGGCGTAATTAACAGCAGTTTACCATAGTTTTTTTATCGAATATTGATCTGTATTCGAGCTTTTTTGCTTTCCTTACTATTGTTTTATTAAATAATGTCATTATCTTAAATCTACAACTTCTACTTTCGCTAATTATTTGTACGGGTATAATAGAGTCAATTATTTGCGCTTAGCTATTACTAGAGTCATTCATGTTTGAAAATCTTTCCGATCGTTTAACGAAAACGCTAAAAAATATTAGTGGCCGTGGCCGCCTAACCGAAGACAATATTAAAGATACCTTACGTGAAGTACGTATGGCATTGCTAGAAGCTGATGTTGCCTTACCTGTTATTCGTGAATTTATTGCCAAAGTTAAAGAAAGTGCTGTTGGTCAAGATGTCTCGAAAAGTTTAACACCAGGACAAGTTTTCGTAAAAATAGTTCAAAAAGAACTAGAAGCGGCGATGGGTGATGTAAACGAAGCACTCGACCTAAAAGCAGCGCCACCAGCTGTAGTGTTAATGGCAGGTTTGCAAGGTGCAGGTAAAACTACCTCTGTTGCAAAGTTAGCTAAGTTCTTAACCGAACGTGAGAAGAAAAAAGTACTAGTCGTCAGTGCTGATGTCTATCGTCCTGCCGCTATTAAACAGCTTGAAACGTTAGCAGAAGAAATTAATGTTGGCTTTTTCCCAAGTGACATCAAGCAAAAGCCAATTGATATTGCTAATGCAGCGATTGATCATGCCAAGAAAAACTTCTTTGATGTGTTAATTGTTGATACCGCAGGTCGTTTGCATATCGACGGCGACATGATGGCTGAAATTCAAGACTTGCACAAAGCCATCAACCCAATTGAAACCTTATTTACTGTCGATGCCATGACAGGTCAAGATGCTGCTAACACTGCAAAAGCATTTAATGATGCTTTACCATTAACGGGTGTTATTTTAACGAAAACTGATGGTGATGCTCGCGGTGGTGCAGCGTTATCTATTCGTCATATTACTGGCAAACCTATTAAGTTTATGGGGGTTGGTGAAAAAATTGAGGCACTAGAGCCTTTTCATCCGGACCGTATTGCCTCACGCATTTTAGGTATGGGCGATGTACTTTCTTTAATTGAAGAAGTAGAGCAAAAAGTTGACCGTAAGCAAGCTGAAAAGTTAGCTAAAAAAGTTAAAAGTGGTAAAGGTTTTGACTTAGAAGATTTTCGTGACCAGCTAGTGCAAATGAAAAGCATGGGCGGCATGATGGGCTTAATGGATAAGTTACCAGGCATGGGTAACATGTCTGAACAAGTTAAAGGCCAAATGGATGACAAGCTTACCGTGCGTATGGAAGCAATGATCAACTCCATGACACCAGCAGAGCGTAAACGTCCTGATATGATTAAAGGTTCACGTAAACGCCGTATTGCAGCCGGCTCAGGTACACAAATTCAAGATGTGAATAAATTATTGAAGCAATTTACTCAAATGCAGAAAATGATGAAGAAAATGTCTGGTAAAGGCGGTATGCAGAAAATGATGCGCTCAATGAAAGGCATGATGCCTCCTGGCGGCGGTGGCATGGGTGGTGGCGGAATGGGCGGCGGCATGTTCGGTCGTTAAGCTATTTTATTAGAAAAGTTATTAGTATAAAAAAAGCAGCTTCGGCTGCTTTTTTTGTGCAATCATATTAGTTGCAGACGATCAAAAGGTTATTATCGTGAGCTAAAGCACTGTTTTATCGCGTTGATATTCTTTTTACTTAATATTCTATCGCCGAGGGCTGTTAGCATTGAGCCTAATACCACCATGCCACCGCCAATATAGGCCAGTAAATTCAAATGTTGAGCTTGATAAAACTGTGGCCAATAAAATTCTGCAATAGTGGCAAATAATACGGTTAATAATGGCGTAATTGCTAACGTTGCACTCACTTTGGATGTTGGTAAATACTCAAGTGATTTGGCAAAAGTACCGTAGGCAATTAGGGTATTAGCACAACAAAAAACAAGTAATAGCAAAGCATTTAAGTCTAGCGAGGTAATTTGGCTTGGGCTAGCTAACGGTAAAAAGAATACGGCGCTTAATAAATAAATACACCACATGACTTGATTCGAGCTGTAATAACGTAGCATTTTCTTTTGCATAATTGCATAGGCAGCCCAAGTAATAGCGGCTGCTAGCATGACAAAAAAACCGACAATAAAGGTGTCGTTATCAATCCCCGTACCGGTTAAAAATTGTTGATTAAAAAACATTAATAGACCGCTGATTAATACCAATGAGCCGACCATTTGGCCTCGACTAAAGCTCTCCTTAATAAAGATAACACCACCAATAATCATTAAAAAAGGTGCCATTTGAATCAACATTTGTGCGGTTTCTGCAGGCACAAAATATAACGACGTTAAGTAAAGAATATAATTTAGGCTTAAAAATATTGCCGCAAAGAATAATCGTTTGATGATTTTAGGCTGCTTTAAAATTGTGACCGGCACTTTTCTTTTAGCTGACAGTAATAGAGCAACGAAAAAAGCGGCAAAGGCAAAACGATACCAAGTAATGGTGTAGGCATCCATTAAGGTTAATACTGACTTCAATGCTAATGGCAACAGTCCCCACATGATTGCGGTCGTTAATGCCAACATTAAACCTTTTGCACTGCTGTTTGCCAATTGCGTCATTTTAAATCCGGCTCTTATTCTAGGTGATGTATATAGATAGCTAATGTCGGTTTATTTACGACACTATTTGAAAGCGCGGGAGTATATAGGTGATTTCAGCGTGAGGATATTAAAAAAATGAGTGAATAAGCATTTATTTGCTTAAACAGCTTTCAGCTCATTAAAAGTATCAATATTGAACAATTTATTGCAACTAGAACTATTAAGGTTGATTTGTTGCTCAAAAAGCGTAGAATACGCGAGCTTTTCTGTCGCTTGTAGACAGGAAATGTCTGGAAAATTCGTTTTAACACTAACATTATATAGAGGACGATATGGTTACCATTCGTTTAGCTCGTGGCGGCGCAAAGAAGCGTCCATTCTATCAGGTTGTTGTTGCAGATAGCCGTAACTCTCGCGATGGTCGTTTCATCGAGAAAGTAGGTTTCTTCAACCCAACAGCTCAAGGTCAAGCAGAAGCATTACGTTTAGACCTAGACCGTATCAACCATTGGGTTGGTCAGGGTGCAACAGTATCTGATCGTGTGGCCAAGTTAGTAAAAGATGCTCAAAAAGCAGCTTAATTAACCTGGTAGGTTTTAGGAGTTATTTGTGGAAGTTATTGGTAAAGAAGTAACCTTAGGTAAAGTAGGCGCTGTTTACGGTATCAAAGGTTGGTTGAAGATTCATTCATTCACAGATGATCAAGAAGCCATACTCGACTATTTCCCTTGGTCGTTAAAATTAGGGAATAACATACAATCAGTAGAAATTACCGATTGGCGTAAACATAACAATGGTCTTGTTGTTAAAGTTGCTGGTATTGATGATCGTGATATAGCCCAAAAGCTTGTTGGATCAGAAATATTTGTCAACGAAGATGTGTTAGCAGATTTACCTGAAGGTGAATTTTATTGGCGCGATCTATTAGGCATGACAGTAGTTACTGACAAAGGTTACGACCTAGGTCAGGTTTCCGATATTATGGAAACTGGCGCTAACGACGTACTGGTTGTTAAAGCTAATTTAAAAGATGGCTTTGGTAAAAAAGAAAGGTTAATACCTTACTTAATGGACCAAGTTATTCTTTCAGTTAGCGCTGAAAATAAACAAATTTGTGTTGACTGGGACCCGGGTTTCTAACTTGAGTAATAGTGTACCAACAAACGCTCTTAGCAATAAGAAAGTATGGATTGGGGTGATAAGCCTTTTTCCAGAAATGTTTGACGCGATTACTGAGTATGGGGTGACAGGCCGAGCGATTCGTAATGGCTTAATTGAATTTCACAAGTGGAATCCAAGAGACTTTACTCATGATAAACATCGTACAGTGGACGATCGACCTTACGGCGGCGGACCTGGCATGCTTATGATGGTACAACCGTTACGTGATGCTATTCACGCTGCAAGAAAAGCTGCAGAACTTGAAGGCATTAAAGCGAAGGTTATTTATTTGTCGCCGCAAGGACGAAAATTGGACCAAGCTGGTGTACGTGAACTAGCACAACATAACGGCCTGATATTTATCGCAGGACGTTATGAAGGGATAGATGAACGACTCATTGCATCTGAAATAGATGAAGAATGGTCGGTCGGAGATTACGTATTAAGTGGTGGGGAATTACCTGCTATGAACGTAATTGATGCCGTAGCACGCTTTGTGCCTGGAGTATTAGGACATCAACAATCAGCTGAGCAGGATTCATTTTCTGACGGTTTATTAGATTGTCCACACTACACTAGGCCAGAGGTAATGGAAGTTTCTGAAAATGAAATGGTATCCGTTCCAAAAGTGCTATTAAGTGGTAATCACGAACATATTAGGCAATGGCGCCAATATCAGTCTTTAGAAAGAACGTGGACTAGAAGACCGGAATTATTAACTGACCTAGCTCTGACAGCAGAGCAGCAGAAAATGTTAAAAGCTATCAAGGCTGATAACAACAATGCTACTGATGACTGTGAACTCTAGGAAGAAGGTATTATGAGCAATATTATTAAGCAGCTTGAAGCTGAGCAAATGAAGCAAGATGTACCAGCATATCGCCCAGGTGATACTGTTGTTGTACAAGTAAAAGTTACAGAAGGTGATAAATCACGTCTTCAAGCATTTGAAGGTGTTGTTATCGCTGTTAAAAACCGCGGCATCAATTCTGCATTCACTGTTCGTAAAATTTCGAACGGTGTTGGTGTAGAACGTGTATTCCAGACACATAGCCCAATCGTTGACTCAATTGAAGTCAAACGTCGCGGTGATGTACGTCAAGCTAAGCTTTACTATCTTCGTGAACGTTCAGGTCGCTCTGCACGTATCAAAGAGAAATTGGCAAAAAGATAATCTATCTTTAATTAGAAGATTTCTTAGCAGCTTGAAAAACCTGTGTGGGCAACCACACAGGTTTTTTTGTGTCTGCAAAATGGTACAGCTCACTCTTACTAACACTTCTAAAAAATAGCTTGTTGGATAAAATGTCGGATAAAACATTATTACTCAACCTGAGTTCAGATTACTTAGCTGTAATTAGCACAAAACTTCATAAAATTAATTTTATTTTAGCAGATATAAATCAAATGCATAACACAAATGACATCGCTGTCATTTGTGTTACTTTAATGTTACGGTTATTAATTACATGAAACAAATTAATCTAAGTAAATCACTAATATTCGACTTTAGTGGTGTGTTCCAGCAGAAAAACTTAGGCTATGATGTTGGTAACTTAAAAAGAGAATAATAGTTGCAACCAAGCTTTTATTACCGGTTCAACAAGCCACTAGACATTAGGAAATCAAGGATTTAGCATGCAAGAATTAAAAAGCCGTTATCCCGTACTAGAGCAGGCAAAAGCTCACACTTACATTGATTCAGCGACTTATGATGCAATGTATAAGCAGTCAATCGAACAACCTGAGGTTTTCTGGGCAGAACAAGCCGATAAGTTTCTTGATTGGTATAAGCCTTGGGACAGTGTTACTGACGTTGATTTAAAAGCTGCTGATATCAAATGGTTTTCTGGTGGTAAGTTAAATGTCAGTTATAACTGTATTGATCGTCACTTAGTGTCTAAAGCAAATGATACCGCGATTATATGGGAAGGTGATGATCCTAGCGAAGATCAAAATATTACTTATCAAGAACTGCATGATCATGTTTGTCGTTTTGCCAATTTATTGAAAGCACGTGGCGTGAAAAAAGGTGATCGCGTTTGTATCTACATGCCGATGATCCCTGAAGTTGGCTACGCAATGCTTGCTTGTGCACGTATAGGCGCCGTTCATTCAGTTGTATTTGGTGGTTTTTCTACTGAAGCTATTCGTTCTCGAATTATTGATGCTGATTGTAAAGTTGTAGTCACCTCGGATGAAAGTTTGCGCGGTGGCCGTGTTATTCCATTGAAAGTAAATGTTGATGCTGCAGTTGCTGACTGTCCAGACGTTCATTCCGTTATCGTTGTTCAACGAACAGGCGGCGATGTTGCTTGGAATAATAAAATTGATGTTAATTATCAACAAGAAGTTGCTAAGTTTCCTGCTGCTTGTGAACCTGAAGTGATGGACGCTGAAGACCCATTATTCATCCTTTATACTTCTGGCTCTACAGGCACACCAAAAGGTGTTCTTCATACTTGTGGTGGTTATTCACTTTATGCTGCCATGACTCATAAATATGTTTTTGACTACAAAGATGGTGAAGTTTATTGGTGTACTGCTGATGCTGGTTGGATCACCGGACACTCTTATATATTTTATGGTCCACTTGCTAACGGTGCTACAACATTAGTTTTCGAAGGTGTGCCAACTTACCCTGATGCCGGTCGTTTCTGGCAAGTATGTGACAAGCACCAAGTTAATGTTTTCTATACCGCGCCAACTGCCATTCGCGCATTAATGAGTGTTGGCGATAGCTATGTTGAAAAAGCTGACCTTTCATCATTACGAATTCTAGGCACTGTGGGTGAACCTATAAACCCTGAAGCTTGGCATTGGTATTATGAAGTGATCGGAAAAAGTAAATGTCCTATTGTTGATACTTGGTGGCAAACAGAAACCGGTGGTATTTTGATTACCTCATTACCGGGTGCTGTTGACATGAAACCAGGTGCTGCCGGCAAGCCATTCTTTGGAGTGAAACCTGCGTTATTTGATAAAGACGGTAACACTCTTGAAGGTGAGAACCAGGGCTTATTGATGATGACAGGTAGTTGGCCAGGACAATTACGTTCAGTATACGGCGATCATGCTCGCTTCTATCAAACTTACTTAAGTCAATACCCAGGTAATTACTTTACTGGTGATGGTGCTAAACGTGACGAAGATGGTTTCTATTGGATCACCGGTCGTGTTGATGATGTGCTTAATGTTTCAGGGCATCGCTTAGGCACAGCTGAAATTGAAAGTGCTTTAGTATTGCACCCAGCGGTTGCTGAAGCCGCTGTTGTCGGTTACCCGCATGAAATTAAAGGCCAAGGGGTTTATGCTTATGTCACGCTAATGAGCAATGCTACTGAGTCTGAAGAGTTGTTAAAAGAATTGACCGAATTTGTCGCCAAAGAATTAGGGCGTTTCGCTAAGCCTGACTATATTCAATATGCACCAGGTTTACCGAAAACTCGCTCAGGTAAAATTATGCGTCGAATTTTGCGTAAAATTGCAGAGAACGATCTTGATACTTTAGGAGATACCTCAACACTAGCTGAGCCTGCTGTTGTCGACCACCTTGTTAGTAATCGCATAGTTCATGGTTAATCCTCGATTATAAAAATTATGGAATGAGGTTTATTTTTAAGCCATAAGATTAAAAGCGCCTTTTGGCGCTTTTTTATGTTTAGGCCTTTCCCAGACATCCTGTCGTTCAAAGTATTAGTGCATCTCGGTAATTGCTCCTACATTACTCTATTTACTTACATCCATGTAAGGACATGCACGTCGATGAACGATACGCCATGCTGCCATGGCCACTCTTAGGCATCCTACCTTCACAGCATTAATACATCCTTGTATGTCGATGGCAATTAATGACGATGTGCAAAAAATATCAAAATGGGGCTATACCTGAATAAATTATACGTGTAAGATATTTAGTACAAATTAAGTAAACTTAAATTTACACTGAGAAGTTTCGTAAAATGTACCATCTACAATATCGATATTATTACCTCCCATACTTTAGCTAGCCTTGTGCCTAGCACCTTTTTAGCCAGATAAAATAACGGCTAGTAATAACCTTTTTAAATTTAAACATCATTGCTAAAATTCAGGAAAGAACCATGTCAGAACATACAACCAGTACGTCAGCGCCTAAAAGTAGGCTTAATGATATTCACGTTAATTCAGAAGAAGTATTAATTACGCCTGAAGCATTGCGCGAAGCACTGCCACTACCAGAAGCTGGTCGTGTTTTTGTTAAAAATGCTCGAAACATTATTGCCGATATTATTCATAAGCAAGACCACAGATTACTTGTTATAACAGGTCCATGTTCAGTTCATGATGTTGAAGCAGCAAAAGATTACGCGAGAAAACTTAAAGTACTACACGATAAGTACCAAGACAGTATGTATATTGTCATGCGAGTTTACTTCGAAAAGCCTCGTACCACTGTCGGCTGGAAGGGCTTGATAAACGATCCACATATGAATGGTTCATTTGATGTTGAAGCAGGGCTGCGTAAAGCGCGCGAATTACTTATTTACTTAACTGAACTAGGGTTACCACTAGCAACTGAAGCGCTTGACCCTATCAGCCCACAATATCTTGCTGAATTGTTTAGCTGGTCTGCAATTGGTGCACGTACTACTGAATCGCAAACCCATCGTGAAATGGCTAGTGGCTTATCTATGCCAATTGGTTTTAAAAATGGCACTAATGGTGGGCTTGATGTAGCGATAAACGCATTACAATCGGCCGCTTCTTCACATCGTTTTATGGGAATTAATCGTCAAGGGCAAGTTGCGTTAATTAAAACTTCAGGGAATCCTGACGGCCATGTAATTTTACGTGGCGGCAAGCAGCCAAACTACGACTCGGTTAATGTTGCTTTATGTGAAAAAGATTTAGCAAAACAAAATTTAGAGCCAGGTATTGTGGTTGATTGTTCACATGGCAACTCCAATAAAGACTACCGTCGTCAACCTTTAGTTGCAGACAATGTTTTTAATCAAATATGTGAAGGCAATAAGTCTATTATTGGTATCATGTTAGAGAGTAATATAAACGCAGGTAATCAAAGTTCAGACTTACCTTTTGACCAGCTCGAATACGGCGTTTCTGTTACTGATGCTTGTATTGATTTTAATGCCACCGAACAGCTTATTGCTGAGGCAACTGCAAAACTCGATACTGTGTTAAAGCAGCGAATTACTTCAACCGTTAGTGAATAGGAAAGAATATTTGCAATGAATAGCAAATTAACATTTGATCAACAGCTTGGCGAATTACGTGATGAAATTGACGACTTAGACAGCCAACTCGTTGCGTTATTAACTAAGCGTAGGGCGGTAACGACAAAAGTAGGGCAGTTAAAAAGTGAAGTTGGTATGCCAATTTTTGCCCCTGATCGTGAAGCAAAGCTACTGAAAGCTCGCCGTCAGCAAGCTATTGATGCCGGTTTGTCGCCAGAACTTATTGAAGATATTTTACGTCGTTTGATGCAAGACTCTTATATCAGCCAAGACGCCAGTGGCTACCGTTGCGTAAACCCTAATTGCAAAAAAGTAGTTGTTATTGGTGGTAATGGTCAACTAGGGCAGATATTTGTCGACTTGTTTTCCCGCTCTGACTATCAGGTGCAAATACTCGAGCAGGCTGATTGGCCTAATAGTGCGAATATTTTAGCTGAGGCAGGTCTGGTTATCGTTGCCGTACCTATTCGATTAACTGCAATGGTTATTCAAAACCTTGGTCAATTACCTAAAGATTGTATTTTGGCTGATGTCACCAGTATTAAAGAAGCACCATTATATGAAATGATGAAAGTGCACTCTGGCCCTGTACTAGGCTTACATCCAATGTTTGGCCCTGATGTTACCGGTTTAGTTAAACAAACTATTATTGCTTGTGAAGGGCGGAACCCTGATAAATATCATTGGTTACTTGAACAGTTTCAAGTATGGGGTGCGAAAATTTACCCTGTTGAAGCTCACGCACATGATCAAGCAATGTCGATGGTACAAGTCATGCGACATTTTTCTACTATCGCATATGGTTACCATTTAATGGCTGAAGGTGCTGACATTGCACAATTAGTCGAGATGAGTTCACCTATTTATCGTTTAGAATTAATTATGGTCGGTCGCTTATTTGCACAAGATCCTGTGCTTTATACTGATATTATTTTTGCCAATAAGGATAACATTGATATGATGAAGCGCTTCGCATATCGATTTCTAGAACTACTGGAAGATGTGCAGTTAAATGATAAAGACGCTTTTACCAATATGTTCTCACAAGTATCTGATTGGTTTGGTGATTATGCCGATATTTTCTTACAAGAGAGTAAAGCCATGTTAGTAAAAGCAGACCAACTTAAGAAACATTAAGATAAGAAAAACAAGGATAGAAATGAGAACTCTTACAGTAATTTTATTAAGTATAACCATTCTTACACTAGTGTCAGCTTGTGCTAACAGCCATGGAACTAATACAACAATGGCTATTGGTGAAGTCAGTTCACAAAAGCTAATTAACGATCATGAATCATTTATGCAAAGTTATCGGGCATTTCAATTGTCTGAAAGTGACATAGCGGAAGTTAAAGCGTGGCCGAATGATTTACATGTTGATGTGTATTTTGGTACTTGGTGCCATGATAGTCAGCGAGAAGTCCCTCACTTTTTGAAAATTGTTGCTGAAAAAACAGAGTTATCTAATCGTTTAATTGGCCTTGATTATGAAAAGTCTGAGCCAAACGGCTCAGCTAAAAGTCATGATATTAAATACACGCCAACGTTTGTTGTTTACCAAAACAATAAAGAAATTGGCCGTATTGTTGAACGTCCAAAAGTATCGCTAGCGGCAGATATTTCAGCCATGTTATAAAGTTATTAGCTTAAATAATATTAAATAAAAGTCGTACTTGAGCAAGCTCTGTGCGATTTTTTAATTTTTACACTTTAAATTGCAAACTAAAGCTCTATGGGCACTTCGAGTTACCAAAATGGATATCGCGTGGCATAGACAGTATTAAGCTACTTAATATACGATGTAGTGAAATAGCCAAAAATAACGAGTGGGAATATAACTTGAAATCATTTCGAATACTTAGTGTGGTTACAGCGCTAATTGCCGCCTCAAATACGATGGCGCAGCAAACATTAATTAATGCCGATGCGTATGTTGATGTTAAAAAAGGTAAAGTAGTTAAAAATATCGCGATACTTATCGACGGTAACAAAATTATACAAGTCGGCAAACAAGGCAAAGTAAAAACGAACCAAGATGCCAAAATAGTTAATCTAAAAGGTAAAACCTTAGTACCTGGCTTAATGGATATGCACGTACATTTAAGTAGTGATGCGGAAGATAACTTCCTCGCTGCTAGAGGTAATTCAGTGCCTCGTCAAACCGTAAAAGCAGTAAAAAATGCCAAGAAAACCTTAATGGCAGGTTTTACCACTGTACGTAACTTAGGTGCGTCAGGGTATTCAATTATTGGTGTGCGTGATGGCATTAATGCTGGTGAAGTTTCTGGCCCACGTATTTGGGCTGCTGGCCATTCCATTAGTATTACTGGTGGACATTGCGATGACAATTTTTCTCCGCCAGAAGCAAAAAGTACGGCGGGTGGTGTGGCTGATGGCCCTTGGGCAGTGCGAGCTAAAGTAAGAGAAAATATTAAATACGGTGCTAATACGATAAAAGTTTGTGCTACTGGTGGCGTGTTCTCTAAAGGTACTAAAGTCGGTATTCAACAATTAACCGAAGAAGAAATGAAAGCGGCAGTTGATGAAGCACATTTACGTGGCTTAATTGCTGCAGCACATGCACATGGTACAAGCGGTATAAAAGCAGCTATACGTGCAGGTATTGATTCAATTGAACATTGCAGTTTCTTAGATGATGAAGCTATTGAGTTAGCGTTAAAGCATGGTACTTACATGTCATGTGATATTTACAATACTGAATATACTTTGGCGTTTGGCGCAGAAAATGGTGTACCAGAAGAAAACATTAATAAAGAAAAATTGGTGTCAAAAGCACAACGTGAAAGCTTTCGTAAGGCAACAAAAGCGGGCGTAAATATGGTATTTGGCTCAGACGCTGCTATTTACCCACATGGTGACAATGGTAAGCAATTCTCACGTATGGTGACATACGGTATGACACCGATGCAAGCACTTCAAGCAGCTACTATTAGCAGTGCTACCTTGCTACAGCAACAGGATTCTTTAGGGCAAATTAAAGCTGGATTTTTAGCTGATATTGTTGCGGTTGATGGCAATCCAATTAAAAATATTTCTACGATGGAAAACGTCAGTTTTGTCATGAAAGATGGTGTCATCTATAAGCAATAATGAAGTAACTATCTTAGTGCTTATAGCAAACGTAACATCAATATTGAAAAGTTCAGACACTATTGTTATTCGTGTCTGAACAAAGGCAGTAAATTATTTTAAGTAAATAATTTACTGCCTAACCACACTTAGAGTCGCCGCAGTTCAAGCATGTAGAACAACCGTCAAGTAAAACTACAGACTTTTGATGACACTTATTACAGCTACTTGCCGTGGCTGGAAAGTTTAAATTATGATTTTCACTTTTGCCATCATTCTCAACAGCACTATCATCCTTACCTTCATTTTCAGCCATTGCAGCTTGCTGTTTCTGCTTTAAATAAGCTTGTTGGTGGGCATCAATCTCACTTTTGGGTAGCATGTCTAAAGTTTTTAAATGTGTTTCAATCACATGGCCAATATCAGCAACTACCGATGGCATGTAAATACCAGTGCCACGTTGGTAATAACCGCCTTTAGGATCAAATACCGCTTTTAGTTCTTCAACTAAAAATGTGCAATCGCCACCTTTGCGAAATACTGCAGAAATAACGCGTGTTAATGCGACAATCCACGAGTAAAACTCCATGTTTTTTGAGTTAACAAATACTTCGAATGGTCGTCTAACTTCTTGCGCTGTGCCTTGATTAAGTAAAATATCATTTACTGTAATGTATAAGGCGTGATCAGAAACAGGCGGCTTAATTTTATAAGTTGAACCGACTAACATTTCAGGACGTTGGGTTTTTTCGGTTAAATTTACCGTCGCAGTATCATTGCTGCTTGGCTCTTCTTTAACGGGCGCTACGGTATCTACTTTTACTTTAGCAGCGGTAATACTTTGGGTGATCTCTTTCATCATTTTTCTCTCATAACGACTTTTTTCAAAATCATTTTTCCGATATTAAATTTTAGTTTTATAGCTAGTTTGCTTTGCTTAATTAACGTGAAGCAGCAAAGTCAATCACTAAAGCTTGCCGTAATAACCTTCTTTTAAGGCGTCATGTAAATTGGCAGCTGTATGCACTTCACCGTCGTAACGAATTTCTTCATTACCTTTGGCTGTCATGGTTGTGCCATCAGCTAAAGTGAATTCATACTCTACTTTTTCTAAGTCAGTTTCTTTGACCAATACGCCTTGATGAACTTCTGGATTAAAGCGGAATGTTGTGCAGCCTTTTAAGCCTTTATCGTAAGCATAAAGATAAATATCCTTGAACTTTTCGTAGTCAAAATCGGTTGGAATATTGATGGTTTTTGATATTGATGAGTCAATCCAAAGTTGCGCTGCCGCTTGAATATCAACATGCTCTTCTGGGTTAATACTATCGCTAACCGTGAAGTAGTTAGGTAATTTATTCTCGCCTTCAGTAGCGTAGGCTTCGGCATTAGCGTTCACCATTGCGCGGTAAGCTAAAAGTTCGTAGCTTGAAACGGCAACAGATTCTTTCGACTTTTTACCTTCTCGAATAATGTTGCGATGATATTCATGAGCAAAACTTGGCTCAATACCATTTGAAACGTTATTACCTAAACTTAGGGCAAGCGTGCCTGTTGGTGCAATTGAGGTGTGATGAGTAAATCTAGCACCAACTTTTGCCAGTTGCTTAACCAGTTCTGGTTGCTCTTGAGCTATTCTTTGCATGTAACGACTGTACTTAGCATGTAGCACAGAACCTTTAATTTTATCGCCAACTTTAATGCCGTCTTGCGCCATTTCTGGGCGCTTGTTAAGCATGGCTTGGTCAACGGTAAAACTTTGCATTAATATTGGTGCAGGGCCTTTTTCTTTCGCTAAGCTTAGCGCTTCCTGCCAGCCCGTAATGGCCAATACTTTTGATACTTCTTCGGTAAAAGCAACGGCTTCTGAGCTGTTGTAAGGCATTTTCAACATGGTTAGTGCTGAGCCTAAACCAAGGTAACCCATACCATGGCGGCGTTTATTCTGAATTTCTAAACGTTGCTCTTCTAATGGCAGACCATTTATTTCAACTACATTGTCTAACATGCGTGTGAACACTTTAGTGACTTCTTTGAGTTTCTCCCAGTCAAACTGGGCTTGACCTGAAAATGGCTGCTTAACGAACTTAACTAAGTTAATTGAACCGAGTAAACAAGCACCGTATGGTGGTAATATTTGTTCACCGCATGGGTTACTGGCGCGAAGTTTTTCACAAAACCAGTTGTTGTTCATTTCATTGGCGTGGTCAATCAGTAAAAAGCCGGGTTCGGCATAGTCAAAGGTATTGCTCATGATCATATCCCATAGGCGTTGTGCTGGAATACGGCTGTAAATTTTACAGGCAATTTGTCCTTGCTCATTGAGAATATAGTCATGGCTTTTTATAAAGTCAGCTTGGTAATGATTGTCTTTGAATAAAACAAGCGAACTATCATCTAAGTTGATGTTGTCTGAAACTATTTCCTTGTGTGTTAGCGGAAAGTTTAGTGGCCATTCTTCATCATTTTTAACCGCATTGATAAAGTCATCACTGATCAATAGTGATAAGTTAAATTGACGTAAACGGCCATCTTCACGTTTCGCTAAAATAAACTCTTTTACATCAGGGTGCGATATGTCGAACACGCCCATTTGAGCGCCACGTCGACCACCAGCAGAACTAACTGTAAAACACATTTTGTCGTATATATCCATAAACGACATAGGGCCAGATGTTGTTGCGCCAGCGCCGGCTACGTAAGCTCCACTTGGTCGTAATGTTGAAAATTCATAGCCAATTCCACAGCCTGCTTTCAAGGTTAAACCCGCTTGATGCACACGGCTTAAAATACCCGTCATTGAATCTTCGATGGTGCCTGATACGGTACAGTTAATGGTTGAAGTTGCTGGCTTAAACTTCTCAGCACCCGCATTTGAAATAATGCGTCCCGCAGGATAAGCACCAGATTCCATGGCCCAAATAAATTTTTCTTGCCATTTTTTATGATCCTTACTTTCAATTGCCGCCAATGCTTTAGCAATGCGAGTGAAAGTATCACTTACCGTGGCTTCTTGGTTATTACCGTGCCTATCTTTAAGTCGGTATTTTTTATCCCAAATATCGTGCGAAGCAGGTTGTAGAGGTAAGTCATGGTTAAGCGGCTTAGAGACACTTTTTACAGAAGCATTTTTTGATTTTATTTCTAGCTCAGTCATAGCGGTTTTATATTATCGTTGTTCGAAAGAACAATTATGATATAAAAAATTAAATTTCCCACAAGCGCACTTCATACATATTGCGATCTAAATCAAGTTAAGGCACGATATGTAGTGTTTTGGCGTTTTTCTATTGAAAGTGATTTTAATCAATCAAGGCGCTATTAACAGAGCTAATTTAGCTATTTATGGCTTAATAACGTTACTTATGCGATTTTTATGCGTTAACTGGGCTAAAAATGTTAATAAGTGCACGACACAAGTATGGAGGAATTGTGAATGACTTTTGTGAGGGAGTTGGGATATTTAATTTTTAAGCCGAATTCGAAGGCGGTGTTATCAACCTTTGATCTTTTAAAATATGCGTGATAATTAAAAGATCAAAAGATCATGTCGGTTATTGCTTTGTGCTAACTACCTTTTTGGCGGTACAAAGGTACTGGCAACACTAGTAATGTCGTTCACACTGGCTGACAATATGGTCATTTCTTCAGTAACTATGTCAGTTTGTGCCCACGTACGTTCAATGGCTTGATGAACATCTTCTACATGCTCATTGATTGTCACTGATGTTACGCTTTGCTGCTCAGTAGCCGTTGCTATTTGATTAGCGACATCTGTCACCTTGTGAACGCGGTCAACAACATCAGCAATTTTTTGATTAGAACTTTCAGCAATTTCAACACACAGTTGCGCTTCGTCTTTGTTTTTCAGCATTACCGCAACCCATTGATCTATGGTTTCTAACATCACTGATAAACGTTGATGGATCTTTTTCGCAGAATCTTGAGTTCTTGAAGATAAGTTACGTACTTCATCAGCAACTACAGCAAAGCCTCGACCATGTTCACCAGCGCGAGCAGCCTCAATAGCAGCATTTAACGCTAATAAATTTGTTTGGTCGGCAATTGATTGTATTTCTTCCATTAAGCCACTGACGTTGTTAGCAGATTGCGTCAGGCTATCGGCAGAAGAGGAAGCTTGGTCAATATCATTAGCGAGTGACTTAATTTTATCCGTGGTTGAAAAAATACCTTGTTGAGCCTGTTCACATTGTGAAAAGGTTTCATCTAAATCACCTGCTGCGGTCGCAACATTGGCTGAAATTTCAGTGGTAGTTGTTTGCATTTCACGCATGGCATGACCAAGTTGTTCTACCGCTATTTGTTGAGCAGTTAAGTTTTCGCGGGTGCTGCTTATACCGTCACTTACATTGGTCATTACCGCGCTAATCGGTTTCGCTGTGTCTAATGTTCTTTCGATAATCGCGCGTAATTTTGCTTTTAGCATCGCGAAGTTAAAGTCAAAAATACTGGCGGTACCACTGCCAAAATAAACTTTACGAGAAGGTGAGTCGAACATTGACTGCATACGTTGTGCGCGCATGGCGGTCGGAATAATATCTTGCCAAAATACCGCGATTGGCGTAGCTGCACATAACGCGGCAAAAATAGAATGATAAAGGCCAAAGTTGGTAAATATAAAATACTGTACCACAGCACTAATGAGCAGCAAGAAAGTAAATTTATGATTTTTTGAAATCTCTAAATTTGTCCAAGCTTTGTTATGACTGATTGCATGGTAAATGTTGCTTGCTCGTTCAATTAACTCTGGCTTTGCAAGTGTTGCTATTGATTGATAACCGGTGACTTTGCCGTCTTGATATTGTGGTGTAATAAAAGCATCTAACCAGATGTCTTGATTATTACTGTTTTTGAAACGAATAAGTCCTTGCCAAGAAAAGCCTTTTTCCAAAGTATTATTAATCTCGTTAATGATACTTTTCGGCATATCTTGATGGAAGAAATGCTGCTGATTTTTGCTGTTGCAACTTGCTTGCTCAATACCCAATGCGTCGGCGTATGCGGAATTTATATAACTATAATTACCTTGAGTGTCAGTAATGCTAATAAGTTGCTGAATGGATGAAGCCATAGCTTTCCTCGACTAATGAAATGGGCGAAGTAATACCTTCCAAGATTGCCCTGACCTAATGCTGGAAGGCATGGTTATACTTTTATACTAGAATTTTATTGCGACACCAACTGATATTGAACTATCAATCCAAAGCGAATCATCAAAGTTAGCGCTACAAATATCTTGGCTACAGAACATAGCATCATCTTCGTCAACTAACGTTGCGTAGGCGCGCAACTCAGTTACTAGTGCCATATTGTCTGAAAACTCATAACGTGTACCAAAAGCAAGACTCGCTGATGGGTATAGCTCTTCACTGCCTCGTTCTGCGTCAAAATATGCGCCACCTAAGCCTAAGCTTAAAGTAGTTACGTAGTTTTGTTGGCGAAACATGGCAACACCATTAAAGTGTGCGTAAATGATATCGAGAGAATCTTTTTCAGCGTTTTCACCGGCAAAATCATGGCTAACACGGTTAAGTAATATTTGGCCTTGGCCATTAATATTTTCTTGCCACGCTATGCCGATGGCGATATTGGTTCCAGAATCTACACTGATGTCAGTACTGTCAGACGCTACAAGATCTGAACTAAACATTTGACCGCCCAATACACTGACTTCAAACTGATTTGCTGACACGGTGCCAGTTAACATTAAGCCACAAATAACCGCTGTAGGTTTTAAAAAAGTTGCTAGTTTCATTACAACATGTCTCTTTAGTTTATTATTTTTATATTCTCTACGTAGCAATATTAAGGACTACGTAGAGGTTTCTATATTGTGTGTTTAGAATTAACCAAACAAGTCAGTTAGTTTCTTTTTCGCTTTATCTTCTAACTTTTCTTTTAATTTATCTTTAGCACCGTCAACTAACTTTTTCTTTTGAGTTTCCTTTGCTTGTTTCCAAATTTTAGAAAGCGCTTGCTTAACAATTTCACTACCTAGTTGGCTTGCTGGTAAACCTTCGTCGCCACCAACATTATTCAAGGTAATATCAGGTAATGTTGCTGTGTGCTCTTTATTACCAAAAGCTGTTAAGTCTACCGACAAAGCAGTACCCGCTAATACAATTTTGCTTACTTTAACTTTTGGCTCATCAGCTGTATTACCTGGTGTTTTATCGGCAGTTTGCGCGTCACCTTTAGGAGTATTACGCTCTATGGCGTCTAAAATGTCTTGGATATTTGAACCACCAGTTTGTGTCATCTCTACAAATGCTTCCGGTGATTTAATAACAATAGCGTCAATAATAATAGGTGAAGACGTTAAGCTCTCAAGGTTAATGTCTAGTGTAACTTCACCTAAAGAAAATGCATTTGGTTGCTTGTAAGTTTTAGGGTTGGCTAGGTTAATACCTAAAATACTACCAGCACCGCTAGTGAGTTTAATATCAACAGTTTTTACGGTAACGGCTTGTTCAGTAACCTGTGTTCCGACTGTTTCAATTTGGCTTTTAATATAATCATTTAGTGAGCCGCCGGCTAGAAACCAAAGGGCACCACCACTAAGTAGTAACAATACAACGATAATTGAGGCAATAATTTTCACGAGTTTAATCCTTAAAATGTAAAAAATGATGCAATACCTAATAATTAGATATTTCTCATCTGGTTTGGGTATATATATAAATTATATCTTAATAATCACAAAGTTATTTAATTTTCTATTTTGCGACCAAAGCCTTAAATCTCAAGCTAAGCTGTATCGAGGATTTACAGTATCTACGTTATAGTAATAGCATTGAAATTTTTCGCAAATTTAGAGAGTTTTTTATTTATGTCTTCAGCTATAAGTCGCCGTTTACCGCTATTATTACTTGTAAGTGTACTGGTAGCACTGGTTGTTTATTTACAGTTGCCAAAGTCAGCAACCGTTAAAGAAAAACATCAACGTGTTGTTTCAGTAAAAACAGTACAAATTGCTCAAGCAACATTTAAAGACTCTGTTGAAGCTGTTGGTACATCAAGAGCCAACGAGCAGGTTTTTATCACTAGCAAATATTCTGATTTAGTTGATGAGGTTTCTTTTCAAGATGGCGACACGGTTAAAAAAGGCGAAATTTTAGTGCGCTTAAATAGCCGAGAAGAAGCAGCAAAAGTGAAAGAATATGAAGCTAATTTGGCTGAATCGGTTGCACAGCTTAATCGTTTTCAAGACCTTTTTACTAAAAAAGCTACTTCTAAATCAATTGTTGACCAACAAGAAGCTAAAACCAAAGCCATTTCAGCGCAATTACTGAGTGCGAAAATAAAACTTAATGACCTAACCATTAAAGCGCCTTTTTCTGGCGTATTAGGTTTTCGTGAAATTAGCTTAGGCGCATTGATTGATGTTGGCGACATCATTACTAGCCTAGATGATTTAAGCGTAATTAAAGTCGACTTTTCTGTGCCGGAGCGTTACTTGACGACGGTAGCCGTTGGTCAGTTGATAGAAGCAACTAACATCGCTTATAAAGATCAGATATTTGTTGGCAAAGTAACGTCAATCGATTCTCGTATTGATAGCGTAACTCGTACCTTAAAAGTACGCGCTGAAATTCCAAACAATGACACTAAATTACGTGCCGGCATGTTATTGAATATTGAAATTATTCGTAATGTAGAGCAGTTATTGCAAGTACCAGAAAGTGCCGTGATTCCAATTGAAGATAAGCATTTTGTTTTTGTGGTTGAAGACGGTAAAGCTGTGAAGAAGCAACTGCACATTGGTCGTCGATATCATGGTTTTGTTGAAGTACTTGATGGCATCAAGGTCGGTGCAAAAGTAGTGATTGAAGGAGCATTAAAACTGCGTGATGGCACGTCGGTTAATGTTTTGGAGAATAACACGTGATTTTATCTGATATCTCAGTAAAACGTCCGGTATTCGCTACCGTTATTAATTTATTGTTGATCACTTTTGGCATCGTCGCGTTTATGACCTTACCGCTGCGCGAATATCCTGATATTGATCCGCCAGTGGTTAGCATTAACACCTCTTATCCAGGGGCATCAGCAGCAATTGTCGAAAGTAAAATTACCCAAGTTCTCGAAGATAGAATAAGCGGTATTGAAGGTGTTAAGTCGATTAACTCCAATAGCCGTGTTGGTCGCTCAAATATTTCTATTGAGTTTGAACTCGACCGTGATATTGATGCAGCGACTAATGATGTGCGTGACCGCATTTCACGTGCATTAAATAATTTGCCAGAACAAGCTGATCCACCCGAAGTATTTAAAGCCAATGATGACGAAAGTGCCATCGTGTGGTTTGTACTGCAAAGTGATGCCATGAGCACCTTGCAATTAACCGATTATGCTGAACGTTACATTGTTGACCGATTTTCTGTTGTTGACGGCGTAGCCCGTGTGCGTGTTGGTGGCGGCAGAACTTATGCCATGAAGGTGTTATTAAACCGCAAAGCCATGGCGGCGCGCGGTGTTACCGTTAGTGATATTGAACAAGTTTTACGGGCAGAAAATGTTGAACTACCTGCAGGTAAAGTTGAATCACTCGACCGAGACTTTTCTATTCGGGTTGAACGCAGTTATTTAACTGAAAATGACTTTGCCACTATGGTGGTAGCACGTAATGATGATAAATCACTAGTATATCTTGGTGATGTTGCCAAAGTTGCTATGGCGGCGGAAGACGAAGAAAACATGTTCCGCGGTAACGGTAAAAATATGGTTGGCTTGGGTATTATTAAGCAATCAAAAGCCAATACCCTTGAAGTAGTTAAAGCCGCACGAAAAGAAATGACCTCAATACGTGATGGCTTGCCACTAGGCACAACCATTACCAATAGTTACGACTCATCAGTATTTATTCAAGGCTCGATTGACGAAGTATATAACACGCTTGGCATCGCTATGATTATGGTGGTGTTAGTTATTTTCCTATTCTTGGGTAATGTTAGCGCCACACTTATTCCTGCCGTAACCGTACCTGTCGCCTTAATTGGCTCAATGATGGTGTTGTCATGGTTTGGCTTTTCTATCAATTTATTGACCTTACTCGCCTTAGTATTAGCCATTGGTTTAGTGGTTGATGATTCCATTGTGGTACTAGAAAACATTTACCGGAGAATTGAGAGCGGCCAAACACCTTTAATGGCAGCTTATGAAGGCGGGCGTGAAGTTGCCTTTGCAGTAATTGCCACAACCTTAGTGTTGGTAGCGGTATTTGTGCCGTTAATATTCTTATCAGGTAATGTTGGGCGTTTATTTACTGAGTTTGCTATCGCGATTGCTGCTGCCGTGGTGTTCTCAAGTATTACCGCGTTATCGTTAACGCCAATGATGTGTTCAAAAATGTTGAAACATCGTAAGCGTAGTTCTTCATTTGGCCAAATGTTAGATAAAGGTTTTGGCAAAATGGAAGCGGCTTATGGGCGTTCATTGAAAACAACTATTCGCCAACCGTATATGATTTTTATTGTTGTCATTTTAGCGTTTATTGCGGTTTACAGTTTATTTACTCAGTTACCTTCAGAATACACTCCTAAGGAAGACCGAGGTAATTTCTTTGTCATGATGCGTGGTGCTGAAGGGGCGAGTTATGAAAATAATGTCAAAAACATGCAGCAGATTGAAGAGAAACTATTAGCGCATCAACAAAGTGGTGAGCTTGACCGAGTATTGGTACGAGTGCCAGGTTTTGGTGGCTCTGGCGGCATTGCTATTGTCGGCATGCCAGCATGGGGTGAACGTGAAACCAACACCTTTGATTTCATAAAAAAAATGAATGGTGAATTATCAAAAGTTACTGATGTGCGTGCATTTGCCATGATGCGACGCGGGCTAAGTGGTGGTGGCTCAGTATCGCCAGTTGCTTTTGTTTTACAAGGTAATACCTATGAAGAACTAGCCAAGTGGCGCGATATTATTATTGCCAAGGCGCAGGAAAATCCAAATCTACATAGTATCGACAGTGACTATAAAGAAACTTATCCGCAGTTATTAGTGAAAATTGACCATAATCGTGCTTTTGACTTAGGGGTTTCAGTAGGTGATATCGGAAGAACGTTAGAAACCATGTTAGGGCAACGCCGTGTGACAAACTTTGTTGAACGTGGTGAAGAATATTATGTTGTGGTGCGTGGTGAAAAATCAGATTTTTCCAACCCGAAAGATATCGACAATATTTTCGTTCGTTCAGACGTAAGTAACGAACTAGTGCCGTTATCGAACTTGATAACCATTGAAGAAAGCGCAACTTCTTCACAATTGAACCGTTTTAACCGTTTACGCAGCGTGACTATTAGCGCGAACTTAACGGCAGGTTATCCGTTAGGCGATGCGCTTAACTTCTTAAATAATGTCGTTGCAGAGCATTTACCGCAAGAAGCACAAGTGGCTTATAAAGGGCAATCGCAGCTGCTACAAGAATCGGGTAACTCCCTTATCTTTATTTTTGTACTGGCGTTGGTGATCACTTACCTTGTTTTATCGGCTCAGTTTGAAAGCTTTATTCACCCATTTGTTATCATGCTAACCGTACCACTGGCATTAGTCGGGGCATTGGCGGGGCTGAAATTAATGGGCATGAGCTTAAATATTTACAGCCAAATTGGTATTGTTATGCTGATAGGGCTAGCGGCGAAAAACGGTATTTTAATTGTCGAATTTGCTAACCAATTACGCGATAAAGGCATTGCCTTTGAAGAAGCGTTAATTTCAGCGGCAACCCAACGTTTACGACCTATTGTGATGACAACGTTTACTACGGTGACCAGTGCTATTCCATTAGTGTTAGCGATAGGGCCAGGTGCTGAAAGTAGAATGGTGATTGGTGTGGTTATTTTTGCTGGTGTTTCTCTTGCCAGTATATTTACCTTATTTGTTGTGCCAGGTGCCTATTATTGGCTTTGCCGACACACAGGTTCTCCTTTAGCTATTGCTCATGAGATTGAGCAGCAACAAGAAAAGGTAACGATAACTAAAGCCTAATTACTCTAGTCAAGTTGCTTACAAAGCCCATATAACCGTTAGTTTGTATGGGCTTTTGCTTGTTTTAGATAGTAAACTACGTTCTCTTAGCTTTATCATTAAAACACTTCTTTAAAATTATTGTTTTTCAATGTTTTAAGTGCCGCTGAACCATTAGTTAATAGTGGTTTATGAGTATCTTTTACGTCTGATGACTTATCGATGATGATAGTTTGTGTATAAAATTAATACATATTGATTAAAAAATACACTTGAGATATAAAGGATGAAAATAATAATAATAAATTTGGAGAATACTGGTGTTTGAGGTAAATAAAAAACTATGGTCATTTAATTTTGGCTGTCTAATTGCAGGCTCACTAATTTGGTTAGTTCATATTGGTAATTTAGCGCCTGTACCTAGCATCCTTCACCCTCATACCGATTTTATTCTTGATTATTACCCCGGTTCAGTCACCGCTATTACTGCCAGTATCGTCAGTTTATTATTACTGGTTTTTATGCATAAAGGCTTTAAATTGTGTGCCAGTGAACATACGTTTTGGTTACTGTTGCCAACACTATGCTTTATCACCTTAACTCTACTGATTGCCCAGTTTATGCTGCCTGCCATTATGTTCGCGGCAATTCCAAGTTTATTCATTTTAACCTTCAGTGCGATTGTTTTTAAAATTAAGCATCGAAAGCCATTAACTATTTAAAGCTGATTAATCTAGCTGTGAAGTAAAACTAAGCTAAACAAAACAAAACAAAACTAAATAAAACACAGTGAAGCAAAGCTAAAAAGTTAAGTTGAATCCAATAGAATTAAGCAAAATAATGATCTGAAATAAGGCGTTTTGTGGTGAAATTTGTTTTACTTGTGACATAAAGCATTTTTATACCAAATTGGGCTTGAAATTATATGAATAAATACGCAAAATTTTTATTACTAGCACTGGCATGCTTCTTTCTATTTGTTGGTGTTAAAAGCTCGATGGAAACTAAGCCATATGCCGAGTTGACTGATTTGCAAATCTTCAACGGTGTGATCCATAAACTGCATTGTCCGTACAAAGGCGCAGCGGCATTATCTTTAAAAGAATCTGAATTAACTTTTAATTTAAGTGTTAATTTCCGCGCTGATTATTGTAGCGATAACACCTCTCAGCCATTACTTGGTAAAGACGTGCAGTTAATCGCTCGCCAAGCCAATGGTGATTTTTATCAAGTTTATGAAATGAAAACCGCAGGAGAGGTGATTTTAACGCCAGAAGACATTGAAGCAGAGCAAGGTAGTTCAACCCTTGGTATGTTCTTCTTAGCTTTTTTAACGGTCGCTTTTGTGGTTTATAAAAGCCGTAAGAAGAAAGTGAGTTAATAACTTTTAATCACTTATCGTTAGTTATAAAAGGGCAGTGAACCTGCCCGCATATGCTCTCGCTTTCTCGGTCATCCTATTTATCTAAATTCTTATACGTCGAAATATACTATGTTTATCGCAATATGATAGTGAAATAGTTGCAGAGTAATGAAGTGCCATACCAAATAATAGTGATTCAAACTTAAACGGCTAAAAAGCCAAAGTAATAAGACTTTATTTTGAGCACATTGCTAGCTTAGCTGACGTTAGTAATTACTACTTTCCCCTATTTTTTTAATAAATGAATCATGTATATTTGTGAGAACTCTCAGTAATACACATCTACCAGTACGACTTTTCTTTAAGTAATTGAAAATAAAATAATTAACGTGTCATTTTTATAAGGTTATTACTGAGACATCTCAGTAATAACCTTATCTGTCTATAATAGATGTTTGTATTAATGCAATAAGACTTTGAAATTAAAAAGTATTGAGTTATTTTATTCAACAACCAAGTAGATGGAATTACTGAGACGTCTACATAATAAGCTGTTATGTTTTTCTGGAGCTCTTCGTATCTCATGGAGTCAATAAAGTTAATTAAGAAGTACATCAATAAGTTGAATGCTACAGAACCAAGTATCATTAGGGAACAGCTTAAATCTGAATTACCTATAGAGCATGGTGTGTATATGTTTATGCGTAAACGTAGTAAACACATTGATTATGTTGGAACTGCTACAGGGAAAAATGGATTAAAACAAAGAGTAAAACAACACTTGTCACCTAGTTACGATAAAAGTGTATTTAGAATTAAATTGAGTGAAGATAAATCCATCCCCTCTCTAACAGAGCAAGTTGAACATTTAAAACGTCATTATTTATTGCTGTTTATTCCCATAATTGAGCATAAGTCAATCATAATGGCTATAGAACAAGTCCTGATATTTGAAAAAGGTTCAATTTATAACAATGAGAATTTCAAAACATAACAAGTCACTTAAAAGGACAAATAACAGTTGGTTTTTGCTCCTTCGTCGCTTATTTTAACCAACTACTATTTGCCTCTTAGTGAGGCGTTATAACTACAAGGAAGTTTAGGTGTTGAATACATATGATAAAAGAATAATTGCTGCTGATATGTTAGAAGAGGCAATTTTAAAATTTAAAGTTGCTGAGACTGATTTAGATTATATCCAGTGTATTTTGCTTACGGGAGCTTCTATAGGGATCACTAGCCCTTTACTTTCTGAAGCACAAAAGAAATCTTCACACGAGAAGTCTGCAGAGAATGTAATAAAACTTCGAGAACATTCTCTAGGTCGTCCACTTAACGAAACTGAACGGAAGCAAATTTTCAGTGGTTCTTTGAGGTTTAATAAGCAGGCTTACAATTCACTGAAACATGCAGGAAAAGGCAATTCTTTGGCTGCATCGGATGATTTAGAAATTAATGCTGACTTCTTCGAAGAAGCAGAAGAGTTACTTTGGGCTGCAATTGAAGACTTTAGAAATTTACCTATATCGCCTGAGTTTTTAATTGATAATGGCAAGAATGAATTTAGGCTGCTAATAGGTCTGAGTGATCCATTAGGTACAATTCCTGAAATGTATTGCCGTCAAAAAAGTTAGTTGTAAAAGTAGTTATAACAAGCGCTTCAACAAGGACAAATACTGGTTGGCTTTTGTCGCTGCGCTCCAAATTTTAGCCAACCACCATTTGCCTGTTAAGCGGGCGTTAGCTGTACAAGGAGTTTTCGTGAAGTCTTCAATATTATTTATCCTTCTCTTTTTTTCAAATCTTGCAGTTGCTGATAAATGGGGGCCTCCAGATTTAACCTCAGCTATAAGTGAAGACTCATCAATTGTTGTAAGAATTATTCCTGGAAAAGGCTTTTTAAATAACGATATAAAAAGCCCAGATAAAACCTTTGCACAAGCTAATTATTTTAAATGGAACGGAAGTGACGGCTACGATATTTACCAAAACATAATATTACAAAATCCAGCAGCACCAATATATTCCTTCATCACAGATGACGGTAAACTCGTTACAATTGATAACTGGTATTCTAAAGGCTCAGGTAAAGTTGTTGTTATTTACTCTCCTATTGGTGAGGTCATAAAAGCATATGAATTAGACGACTTGTTTCCCCTAAAAGCTGATTTTGATAAATTAGGACGTAGTGTTTCTTCTATTAACTGGCAATGTTATGAGTTACAACCTGATCTTCGCCACGGTTTTCTATATGTGCCGCATGCCCTTGGTGGCAGTTTACGCTTTGATTTATCCTCAGGTGAGTTAAATAAAATCCAACCTGATAGACATTGTAAATAGTACAGCTAACAAGCCACTCAAGCAGGACAAATAACAGTTGGTTTTGTTCGCTTCGCTCTCTATTATAACCAACAATTATTTGCCTCTTAGTGGGGCGTTAGGTGTAACGCCACGTATCTTAAATTAATTGTTTAAAATAAGGTGCTTCCCACTCAGTTTTGTATTTGTTTCTTTGGTGTGTTTTCGCCAGGTTCTTATGTCACTTACGCTAATAGAATTTACTTATTTAAAAGCATAAGTTGTAAATTCATTAGCTATTCAAATTGTAGTTTGTGGCTCAAAGCTAACACTTGAGTTTAACGTGGCGCGTGTTACATTAAGTTTTTGTATTTGCTTGTTTAATTGTGGTTACTTTTAAACTTCACCTAACAAGCTAATCAACGCGGACAAATAACAGTTGGCTTTTTGTTCACTACGTTCACTATTTTAAGCCAACCATTATTTGCCCGTTATTAGGGCGTTATGTGCAAAGGATAGCTGTGAGAATAATTCTAGTTTTGTTTACTCTTTTATTAAGTTCTTGTTCGTTAACCGGTAACGCTGAGTTCGCATCATTTAGAATTGGTAGCGACTCTTTCGATTCTCGTAAAGGAGTTTTTAAGCGCTCACTTTGTCTCGAAAACCAAGATAATATAGAAGTTGTTTTACCCTTTAAAAAAACTGAAAAGCAACAACTTTTCCGCTTAGCCAAACAAGACATACGCGATGGTAATTCTGGTTTAATTGATCTAGAAAAAATATGTGTTAGTAGTTACACATATGAAATTAAGTATGGTGACAGTAAAGGTGAAATCAAAACAACTTGTTTTTCACCTCTACGAGATGATGAAGCTAAATTATCAAATTTTGTGTACGCCATTGAAGCTGTTCAAAACTTGCCAAAATCAAATTGCAGGTTTTATTAATATTTGCACATAACAAGCAAATTAACAGGACAAAAAACAGTTGGTTTTGCTCCTGCGTCGCTATTTTAACCAACTATTTTTTGCCCATTATTTGGGCGTTAGTGTGAACAAATGAAGCTATTGAGAATACTGCTAGCCTTTTTATTAATTCAAGGCTGCAATGAAATGGAAAGTAGTAAAATGCTATCAAATGGAAGTGAAGTCAAAGAGGCTCTGCTAGAACTCAAATCACAGAAAAAATTCCTTGAAAATTTAACTCTATTTTATCCTGGAGCACCTGACGAATTAATTCGAATCGAAGCAGAAAATGTTATAAATTCAGCTTTGGTAAAACTCATAGAGTCGCCATCTGATAGTTTTACTGAAAATGACTTTTGGTTAACTTTAAAAGTTGCAGCAAAGCAACTTTCTAAAATGGACTCAGAAGAAATGGATCGTGGTTTAACTTATATGGAAGAAATCATGGATATCTATAAAATTGAATCCTCAAATGGTAGGTTAAACGAGTGGCGCTACGGTTTTGAGCCAAGTTCACACTAACAAGCCAATTAAGCGGGACTGCTAACAGTTTGCTCGGTTTCGCTGTGATCTTGCACCACTTTGGTAGACAGTAATTTAATTTATTGTAACCAAAGAGGTT
>OJGT01000031.1_pt1 | contig 77251 bp, 79 predicted proteins | sample 1595031 | NCBI WGS metagenome assembly OJGT01 (sample SAMN05416857, study PRJEB24817) | seawater metagenome | isolation source: Sea water | place: Canada:Atlantic | collected 2013-11 | reverse complement strand
TACCTAGGCTGTAGCGATAAGTGTTACATTATGACGGAATGTCCCCAGAACCCCAAAAAAAAACCGAATCAATTGATTCGGTTAACGTACAAGACTTAAAGCCTATAAATGGGGAAAAAATAGACTTTAGGTATCGTCTTGCAGGTGATTCATTATAATTATTTAAAATAATTTGAGTATGAGTTATGTCACATTTATGAGAGTTTACTAATATTATTTGCTAGTGTTTCTGCACAGCCGGTGTAGCTAGCAGGTGTCATTTCAAGCAGTAATTGTTTGGCATCGTTAGGAATCTCCAAAGTTTCGATAAAGGCTTTCATGGAGTTTTGATCTATGCCTTGCCCTCGAGTGAGTTCTTTTAATTTTTCATAGGGTTTTTCAATACCATAGCGACGCATCACCGTCTGGATAGGTTCAGCAAGAACTTCCCAGTTGGCATCTAAGTCAGCTAATAGTTTTGCTTCATTGATTTCTAGTTTTGAAATGCCTTTTTGTAATGATTTAAAGCCAATTAAGCTGTGTGCTAAACAAGTGCCTAGGTTTCTAAGCACAGTAGAATCGGTTAAATCACGTTGCCATCTTGAAATAGGTAATTTCTCAGAAAAGTGGTTCATTAAGGCATTAGCAATACCAAAATTACCTTCTGCGTTTTCGAAGTCAATGGGGTTAACTTTATGTGGCATAGTTGATGAGCCAACTTCTCCAGCAATGGTTTTTTGTTTGAAATAACCGACTGAGATATAACCCCAGACATCTCGTGAGAAATCAATCAGGATAGTATTGATTCTTGCTAGGACATGAAAGTATTCAGCAATATAGTCATGAGGCTCGATTTGGATAGTGTATGGGTTAAAGGTTAAACCCAATGATTCAACAAATGCTTCTGCAAACGCTGGCCAATCAACGGCTGGATAGGCTGAGTAATGTGCGTTGTAGTTACCCACGGCACCGTTTATTTTACCCATGATATCTACATCTTCCAGTTGCAATAATTGGCGCTCTAAGCGGGCAACAACGTTAGCAAACTCCTTCCCCATTGTGCTTGGCGAGGCAGTCTGCCCATGTGTTCTTGAGAGCAATGGCGCTGCCGCATAGTCAAGCGCTTTCTCTTTAATGTCATCAATAACATTTGCGATCGCAGTGCCTATTACTTCGTCGCGACCTTCTTTAAGCATTAAGGCGTAAGATAAGTTGTTAATATCTTCAGAAGTGCATGCAAAGTGAATGAACTCGCTAATGGTCAGTAATTCGGCATTGTCAGCGATTTTTTCTTTAAGAAAGTACTCAACTGCTTTTACATCGTGGTTTGTTGTGCTTTCAATGTCTTTTACACGTTGAGCATCGTCCAATGAAAACTGCTCGACGATACTATCAAGTAAGGCATGAGCAGTGTCCGAAAAGCGATTAACTTCAGAAATTTCATCGTGTTCTGATAAGGCTTGTAGCCAGCGGACTTCAACGGTCACACGTGCTTTAATTAAGCCAAATTCTGAGAAAATAGGGCGTAGTTCATCAACTTTGCTGGCATAACGGCCATCAACTGGGGAAAGGGCATTTAGTTTATTTAATGTCATGAAATTATAGTGAATTATGAGTTTATAGTGGAAGTGGCGTCTATTATACCGCCACCAAGGCAAACCTCATTGTTATAAAAAACAACAGATTGACCCGGGGTCACGGCACGTTGAGGGTCGTCAAATTGTACTAGGCAATGATCATCACCAATCAGGGTGACTTGACATGCTTGGTCTTTTTGACGGTAGCGTGTTTTAGCGGTGCAGCGAAAGCTGTTTGATACAGCTTGACCGCTAACCCAGCTGAGCTGTGATGCGTTGAGTGTATTGCTTTGCATTAAGGTATGGTCATGCCCTTGAGCGACTACTAAAATATTATTTTTTAGGTCTTTTTCAACCACATACCAAGGTTCTTCGGCAGCGGATTTAATGCCGCCAATACCGAGCCCTTGACGCTGGCCCAAGGTGTAATACATTAAACCTTGGTGTTCGCCAATGGTTTCACCTTCTGGTGTGTTCATAAGGCCTGGTTGAGCGGGCAGGTAGCGTTGTAAGAAATCTTTAAATTTGCGTTCACCAATAAAACAAATACCGGTGCTATCTTTTTTCCGACTATTAATAAACCCCGCTTTTTGTGCAAGTTCTCTAACAGCCGGTTTTTCCATATTCCCAATAGGAAAGAGTGAGCGACTTAATTGCGTTTGCCCCAATGTATAAAGGAAGTAGCTTTGGTCTTTATTGTTATCCAAACCACGCAGGAGTTGGAATTGATTGTGTTGTTGAGCAATTTGTGTGTAATGTCCGGTTGCTATGTAATCAGCTCCGAGTTCAGTGGCATAATCTAAAAAGGCTTTAAACTTAATTTCACGGTTACATAAAATATCGGGGTTGGGTGTTCTACCAGCGGCATATTCGCTTAAAAAGTCTTCAAAAACGTTATCCCAGTACTCAGCTGCAAAATTGACGGTTTTAAGTTCAATACCCAATTTATCACTGACCTGTTGGGCATCGGCTAAATCTTCCTTCGCTGTACAATATTCGCTGCCATCATCCTCATCCCAGTTTTTCATAAATAAACCGGTTACCTCGTGACCTTGTTCAAGCAAGCGCAATGCGGCTACAGAAGAGTCTACCCCACCTGACATGCCGATCATTATTTTTTTATTGTCCATTTAAAACAGTAGGTTATAGGTTTTATTTAATGTAAGATTTAATGATTGAAAGCGGGTAACTAACCCCTGACAGGTAGTCATTAAGGCTTTCTAAAATAATAGGGCTACGTAAGCGATCGGTATTTGCTTTGATTTCATCGAGACTCATCCATAACGCACGAATAATGCCTTCATCAAGTTCTGTTGAGACTTCTTTATGACACACGCTGCCAGCATAAGTACTTCGATAATAGGTGGTTTCATTATCAGTGTTATGCCATAAATACGAGCCGATAATTACTTCCGGTGTAAAACGGTAACCCGTTTCTTCTAAAGTTTCCCTAATGACAGCGTTTTCCATACTTTCGTTTGGGTCTAAATGTCCAGCAGGCTGGTTAAGGACAGGGCCGACTGGGGACTCTTCCTCAACCATCAAAAATTTTCCGTCAAGTTCAACAATAGATGCGACGGTGACGTTTGGTTTCCAGATCATCGGGTGTAGTAAAAATTATTTAGAGTACGTATTTTAATTGAATTAATTGAAGAGTGCTTCAATTGAATTAAACTTATGGATTTAACAGTGCTAATGTTTTGAATTTAAAAATATTTATTGTTGAATAAAGCTATGCTGTATTTATCAACCTTGAAAAAAGCTGGGGTCTATTAACTCAAGAAAGTTTTTGGCTGGTAATGATAATGACCCTTGTCTTTTCATGGTGACACCGTAGTAATAATCAGGAAAGTATTTTGACAATGGTTTTGCGATGAGCTGTTCGTTGCCCGTTAATGACACGCTGGTAACGATTGATAAGCCTAAACCTAATTCGACGTATTTTTTGATGATTTCCCAACTCCAAGCTTCTAATGAAACCCGATAGCGTAATTTGTGTTTTTGTAATACGTCATCAACAATACGCCATGTATTTAAGTGTTTAGGTGGCAAAATAAGGTCATATTGAACAATCTCATGCAGGCTAACCTCGTCGACCGAGGCTAGCGGATGACCAAATGGCATAATCAGCACAGGGACAAAGCGATAAACTTGCTTGTATAGAATATCGGCGGGGACTTCTAACATCGGGCCAACAGCAAAGTCTACTTCATCATTTCTAATGGCGTCTATGCTGGTGTTTCCTGATACCTGATGCAACTTAATATGTACATGAGGGTATCGTTGTTTAAAGCGTTCTACGATATTCGGTAATAAATAAAGGATACTCGCCTCACCAGCAGCGATGTTAATTTCAGTTGTTTCTTCTGGGTTGTTGGCGGCAGTGAACCGTGTTGGCAGAGTATCCATTTGCTCAACAAGTGGTTTTGCCAGTTCCAGTAATTTTTTCCCCGCATCCGTTAAGGTTATTTTCGGACCATTTCGAGTAAATAACTTAGCGTTTAATTCTTTTTCTAAGCTTTGAATTTGCAGTGATACGGACGGTTGACTTAATTGTAATAAATCAGCGGCCTTTGAAAAGCCACCAACTTTGGCGGCCATACAAAATGACCTTAATTGCTTATGACGGTTAGACTTTATCGTATGTTCTTCCATTGGATTGCATTCTATCATTAATTTAATTAATGATAGAAATAGCTTTATTGGGATTGTACGGTGGTATAAAGTTAATATAATGCACTGCACAAACATTATTTTATAACCGACTTAGGAGGTTTAAATGAATGCATTAACGTTTAAAGGTGAACTGTTACCAAGTTATGCCAGTATTTATAACGATGAAGCAAATGCTTTTGTGTCAACATTAGCGGAAGAGTTTTCCCCTCGTGTTGCAGCGTTACTCGAGGCGCGTAAAGTAAGGCAGGCCGAAATTGATGCGGGTCAATTGCCTGACTTTTTGGCGGAAACAAAACATATACGTGAGGGTGATTGGCGTATCTTAGGTATTCCAGATGACCTACAAGACAGACGAGTAGAGATTACCGGTCCTGTTGATCGTAAAATGATCATTAATGCTTTAAACGCCAATGTAAAAGTGTTTATGGCCGATTTTGAGGATTCATTGTCGCCGACGTGGGATAAAGTCGCTCAGGGCCAAGTTAATATGCGTGATGCAGTTAATGGGACTATCTCATTAGATGACCCTAAATCAGGCAAACACTATGAACTAAATGATGACCCTGCGGTACTTGTTTGCCGCGCACGAGGTTTGCATCTTCCTGAAAAGCACATTCATTTAAACGGACAGGAGATTCCTGGTGGTTTAATTGATTTTGCATACTATTTTTTCCATAACTATAAAACCTTATTAGCAAAAGGTTCAGGGCCATACTTTTATATTCCTAAATTGCAATCGCATAAAGAAGCTCGCTGGTGGGCTGACTTAATGGATAAAGCTGAAGATTTGGTAGGGTTAGAGCGGGGTACTATCAAAGCAACTGTTTTGATTGAAACACTACCAGCTGTCTTCGAAATGGATGAGATTCTCTACGAATTTCGTGATCATATTGTGGCACTTAACTGTGGTCGTTGGGATTATATATTTAGCTACATCAAAACGCTTAAAAATTACCCAGATCGTGTGCTTCCAGACCGCCAAGTTGTGACCATGGATAAACCCTTTTTGAGTGCATATTCGAGGCTATTAATTAAAACTTGTCATAAACGCGGTGCTTTAGCAATGGGCGGAATGGCAGCGTTTATACCCGCAAAAGATGCCGAGGCTAATGCCACTGTCTTAAAAAAAGTCGTTGGCGATAAAACGCTAGAAGCAAAAAATGGCCATGATGGAACATGGGTCGCGCACCCAGGTCTGGCAGATACAGCAATGGCGGTCTTTAATGAATATATTGGTGAAGGCAAAGCAAACCAAATGGACGTATTGCGTACTGAAGATGCCGACGTGACAGCAGAGGATTTATTAGAGCCTTGTGAAGGCGATCGAACAGAAGAGGGGATGCGGGCTAATTTGCGAATAGCTGTTCAATATATTGAAGCATGGATCCAAGGTAATGGTTGTGTGCCGATCTATGGTTTGATGGAAGATGCGGCAACTGCTGAGATTTCACGCTCATCAATCTGGCAATGGATACATCACGGCAAAAACTTAAGCAACGGCAAAAAAGTAACCGTTGAATTGTTCCGCGAATTAATGCTTGAAGAAATGGAAACTATTAAGAGTGAGATTGGTGAAAAGCGCTTTAAAGAGGGCCGTTTCAGCGAGGCGGCAAAAATAATGGACCGCTTTACCACATCTGAAAAACTAGTGGATTTCTTAACGGTACCAGCTTACGAGTATTTGTAGTTGCTAGGAATCAGTCACGTTAGGTTGGGCAATACAATGTCCATATATTTTAACGCTATACATGTTTACTTTTTACGTCATTAATTGAAAGGAGATCTAAATGTCATCTTATACAAATGATATAAATGCTGTTTCAGAGTTAGTCCAAGCTAAGGGAGATTCTTGGGCTGCCATTAACCCAGAATCTGTTGCACGTATGCGTGCACAGAATAAATTTAAAACGGGCCTTGATATCGCGCAATATACCGCTGATATTATGAATGCAGACATGGCGGCCTTCGATGCAGACAACACGCTATACACACAATCATTAGGTTGCTGGCACGGTTTTATTGGTCAACAAAAAATGATTTCTATTAAGAAGCACTTTGGTGGCAAGACGGATCGCCGTTACCTTTACCTTTCTGGTTGGATGGTGGCGGCCTTACGCTCTGAGTTTGGTCCTTTACCCGATCAATCAATGCATGAAAAAACCGCGGTTGCTTCATTAGTCGAAGAGCTTTATACATTTCTTCGGCAGGCTGACGCGCGTGAATTAGGTGGCCTGTTTCGTCAATTAGATACGGCTCGCGAAGCAGGTGATGAGGCTACAGTCGAACAAATCCAAGAAGAAATTGATAATCATGTGACCCACGTTGTGCCGATTGTTGCTGATATTGATGCGGGCTTTGGTAATGCGGAAGCGACTTATTTAATGGCCAAACAAATGATTGAAGCGGGGGCCTGTTGTTTACAAATTGAAAACCAGGTGGCGGATGAAAAACAATGTGGTCACCAAGATGGCAAAGTCACGGTTCCTCATGCTGATTTTCATGCCAAAATTCGTGCATTACGTCACGCATTTCTAGAATTGGGTATCGACAATGGGCTAATTGTTGCTCGTACAGATTCTGAAGGTGCTGGCCTAACCAAAGAAATCGCGGTGGTTAAAGAGCCTGGTGACCAAGGCGATCAATACAATTCTTTCTTAGATGTTGAAGAAATTGACGTAGCTGATATGGCTGAAGGTGACGTATGTTTTAATCGTGACGGTAAACTTGTTCGCCCTAAGCGCTTACCTTCTGGTCTATACCAATTTCGTCAAGGTACTGGTCCTGAACGTTGCGTATTTGACTCAATCGAAGCTATTAAAGCGGGTGCCGATCTTCTTTGGATTGAAACGGCAACACCAAGCGTTAAAGACATTGCAGACATGATGAACGAAGTACGTAAAGAGATTCCTAATGCGAAGTTAGTGTACAACAATAGCCCATCATTCAACTGGACGCTTAATTTCCGTCAACAGGCTTACGATCGATGGGTCGAAGAGGGTAAGGATGTATCGGCTTACGACCGAGAAGATCTGATGAATGCTAAATATGATGCAACGGAATTGGCTGCCGATGCAGACGATAAAATTCGCACGTTCCAAGCTGACTCGTCTCGAGAAGCAAATATCTTTCATCACTTGATTACATTGCCGACGTACCACACAGCCGCATTGTCTACAGATAACTTGGCTAAAGAGTATTTCGGTGAGGCTGGAATGCTAGGCTATGTAAGGGACGTACAGCGAAAAGAAATTCGTCAGGGTATTGCCTGTGTTAAACATCAAAATATGTCGGGATCAGACATGGGCGATGACCACAAAGAATATTTTGCAGGTGAAAATGCACTGAAAGCGGGTGGCGCGAAAAACACCTCCAATCAGTTTTCTTAAATACCTAGAGAGATGCGTTAGCTAAGCGTATTTGTTGAAACTTATGTACTTTAAAGGCGGCTTTTTCTACTGAAGTCGCCTTTTTATTTGGCTGAGTTTAAAATTCGACGTAAGGTTAGTATAGATAGAAAGGACCATTAAATGCGTGAGATACCCCATTATTTAAAAGATGCCAACATGCTTCTAAGCAGAAACGGTTTTATTACTAGTCATGTTTGGTATCACGGTACCTCCTCATCTTTAGTTGACTCTATTTTGTCTGCTGGCTTAAAACGTTCAGGTGATCACCTTATGAACGAAGCAGCAAAGAGCACCATGGCGACTATTGGAAATACTTATCGTGAAACGACTGAACCAGTTTTTTTAACACCCAGTAAAGAACTGGCCTATTACTGGGCTCAGCAAACTGTACGCCGTAGACGTTTACGGGTTGACGTTGAAGAATCGCCGGTTGTTTTTGCTATTGCATTAACGCAAGAACAACATCAAGCTGTTCGCCCTGATGTTGGCGCAGCCAGTTTGTTAATGATTAAGGACGGGCAGGACTACCTTGAGTATGTTGCCGCGCTTTATCAACACTGTCAGGCCGGAGAACTGCGTATAGAGTTGAAGAACGCACCTCGTTTAGACTATTTAAATAAGCTCGGAATGGCCTATATTAATGAAGATATTAAGGCAGACTTTATTTCATTGGTGTCTGAGTGAAAAAAAGGGTTGAAGCGATTAATAGGCCTAAATAGTGTGCTGTAGGAGTTATCAGTACATGTGTTTATAAAATTAAGTTGAGCTGTTTTTTCTAAAGCATAAGGTGTTATAAACACAAGCAGTGCACTTATGTGAACGTGCGGATGATTTAAGTTAACTTGAAAAATCATTTCACAGGCACCATTTAGTAAGTTAACTGGAGTTTGTAGCAATAAAATATAGTGGTGTTAAAAGGCTGTTCAGATTTGAAGCAGATGGTATACCATTGCTCAACGGCCTGATGAAAAAGTCTATCTATTTAGTTCGACTATATAGAACAAGATGATGTTTTTTCTGTCAAAATGACATAACTTAATTTTAATTATTGAAACGTATGCCTGATTTACCTTTTGAAGATGACCAAGACGACGGCAATTTAGCTGTTCAAGAATCAAAACCGAAGTTGCAAAAGCCGCCGATGTATAAGGTGTTGTTGTTAAATGATGATTTCACGCCAATGGATTTTGTGGTGTCTATTTTGCAAACAATTTTTTATAAAGATAAAGAAGAGGCCGTTAGAATCACCATGAATGTGCATACTAGTGGTATTGGTGTATGTGGTATTTATACTAAAGATATAGCGGAAACAAAAGTGCAACAGGTCATAGCGCATTCTCAAGAGAACCAGCATCCTTTGCAGTGCACATTAGAAGAAGTGGAGTGAACAATGCTTAACAAAGAGTTAGAACAGTCATTAAACGATGCGTTTAAACAAGCGCATGAGAAACGTCACGAATTTATAACAGTAGAACACTTGCTGTTAGCGATGATGAGTAATAAGTCTGCGTGTGAAGTGTTTGAAGCATCTGGTGGCAATGTAGAGGCAATGACCAGTGATCTTGAGGCATATTTAGAAGAGTCTACGCCGATTATTCCAAGTGATGTCGAACGTGAAACTCAACCGACACTAGGTTTTCAGCGGGTTCTTCAGCGAGCGGTATTTCATGTTCAGTCGTCCGGTAAAAAAGAAGTGACTGGTGCGAATGTACTGGTGGCTATATTTAGCGAACAAGATTCACAAGCGGTATATTTAATGAGCCGCCAAAATGTGACTCGGCTTGATGTGGTTAATTTTATATCTCATGGTATTGCAAGAATTGAAGAGGACGACATGTCTGACTTTGAGGAAGTTCCTGCATCAGAGGGAGAAGAGGCTTCAAATGATCCACTAACAAAGTATGCAGTTAATTTGAATGAACAAGCGAAACTTGGAAAAATTGATCCCTTAATTGGCCGTGAAAAAGAGTTAGAACGTACGATTCAAACCCTATGTCGGCGTCGTAAAAATAATCCTTTATTGGTTGGTGAGGCAGGCGTTGGTAAAACAGCAATTGCGGAAGGCCTAGCGTTAAAGATTGTTGAGGGTAATGTTCCTGAAGTACTTGAAGAAACCACTATTTATTCATTAGATATGGGCACATTAGTTGCCGGAACAAAATACCGAGGCGATTTTGAGAAACGACTAAAAGGTTTGGTCAATCAACTTAAAAAACAAGAAAAAAGCATACTATTTATTGACGAAATACATACTATCATTGGAGCAGGTTCTGCCTCAGGTAGTGTGATGGACGCTTCAAACATGATCAAACCAGCTTTGGCATCGGGTGAGTTGCGCTGTATTGGTTCTACTACCTATAAAGAATTCCGCGGTATTTTTGAAAAAGATCATGCCTTAGCAAGACGTTTTCAGAAAATTGATGTCAATGAGCCATCAGTTGACGATACTATTCGTATCTTAAAAGGCTTAAAACCACGTTATGAGGAACATCATAATATTGAATACAGCGCTGAAAGTATCGAAACGGCAGCTAAATTAGCAGACCGTTATCTCAATGATAGGTTTTTACCGGATAAAGCAATTGATGTTATTGATGAAGCTGGCGCAAAACAGCGTTTGTTGCCTGAAGCGGATCGGCCACCGGTGATCTTAACTAGCGATATCGAAAAAATCATTGCTCAAATTGCGAGAATTCCTGAGAAAAGCATTTCATCTCAAGATAAAGACAAGCTGAAGGACTTGGCGCGCCATCTTAAAATGGTTGTTTTCGGCCAAGATGAAGCGATTGAGAAACTGTCTGATGCTGTTATTTTAAGTCGAGCTGGGCTTGGCCAAGAAGAAAGAACCATAGGGTCATTTTTATTCGCTGGTCCTACGGGTGTAGGTAAAACAGAAGTGACCAATCAACTAGCCAAAATAATGGGTGTCGATTTAATTCGCTTTGATATGTCAGAGTACATGGAGCGTCATACGGTCTCTCGTTTGATCGGTTCACCCCCAGGTTATGTTGGCTATGATCAAGGTGGCTTACTAACAGAGGAAGTGAACAAGCACCCGTATGCAATTTTGTTGCTTGATGAAATTGAAAAAGCCCATCCTGATATCTTTAATTTATTACTGCAAATTATGGATCACGGCACGTTAACAGATAATAACGGCAGAAAAGCAGACTTTAGAAACATCATGTTAGTGATGACGACGAATGCTGGCGCGCAAGAAGCGAGTCGTGCCTCAATTGGTTTTACTGAACAAGAGCACTCATCAGATAGTATGCAAGTGATTGAAAAGTCATTTTCACCAGAATTTAGAAATAGACTCGATGCGGTTGTTCAATTTAAATCACTAGACGAAGACACCATTATTCATGTGGTAGACAAGTTTATATTTGAACTAGAGTCTCAATTACATGATAAGAATGTATCGTTAACATTGGAGCCGGAAGCACGTAGTTGGTTAGCGAAAAAAGGCTACGATCCTAAAATGGGCGCAAGACCGATGGAACGTACTGTGCAAGAACATATCAAAAAACCATTGGCTAACGAACTGTTATTTGGTCGATTAACCAACGGCGGAACAGTGAAGGTTTACGTAAAGGATAATAAGATTGATTTTATTATCACAGAAGCAACGAAAGACTTAATTGAGCAGCGTTAATAACGCTTACCAAATGATAAGGTTCTGATCGGGTATGAGTTAACGGGGTGTGTCCCCGTTAAGTAATACGTATAGAGTGATGCTTATTTAACTCGGTAGGTGATTCGGCCTTTTGTTAAATCGTATGGTGTCATTTCTACTTTAACGCGGTCACCCGTTAAAATACGAATATAGTGCTTACGCATTTTTCCTGAGATATGCGCTGTGATAATGTGACCATTTTCCAACTCAACACGAAACATTGTATTTGGTAGCGTATCTTTTACTACGCCTTCCATTTCAATTTGATCTTCTTTTGCCATGATTTCCTTTAAAAAATAATAAACTAAACACTTGATTAACAAGCTAATGCGGCGCGATTTTACACTATTTGAGCGGTGTTAAGTACGAATTGGTTTAAAAAGTTATTGGGGAGTCCAAAGATGCGCTTTGATCGGGTAGCTCATCATCTTTAGTGTAACGACGCCATTTTCCTTCAATTAACATCTCAAGGGGCATGAAATTAGTTTTATAAGCCATTTTTACTGAATTTTTTATGTAATACCCAAGGTATAAATGCCTTTTCCCGCGGTTTTGAGTGGCCTTGATCTGCTGCAAAATTGAAAAGGTCCCCAGACTTCTAGCTGAGTATTCTGGGTCGAAGAAAGTATAAACTGCAGAGAGGGCATCACCAAAAATATCTGTTACTGAAACAGCTAATAGTTTTTCACCCAAACGGGTTTCAAACATCAAACTGTTACCAAATGATTGACATAAAAACTCTTCGTATTCATTTTCACCGAAACTTTCCATAGAGCCACCAGGGTGTTTAAAAGCTTGGTATCGGCAGTATAGCTCGTAGTGTTCTGTTGAGAAAATAGATTGCACAGAGCTAACGCTTAGGTCTTTATTTTTTGTTAACACTCTTCGTTGGCTTTTTGATGCGTTAAATGTTTGTACATCCACTCTCGAAGAAATGCAGGCACGACAACTAGGGCAGTGTGGGCGATATGTATGTTGTCCGCTTCGCCTAAAACCGATGCTAATAAGGTATTCGTAAATGCTAGGTGTTACTGTGACATCAGGCGAAATAAAAATATTTTGTGATTGTCGATCCGTTAAGTAATCACACGCTTGTGGTGTTGATATATAGAGTTGTAACTGTCTGCCAGCTGGGGAGGGTGAGCTCATGAAAGTAACCACGCGTTTGTCGACGGTTTTTTTAGACAATAAACTGCAAGTTGTTCAGCAAATTCTTTTCTCGGTATGGTTGATGCGCCCAATCGCTCTAGATGGTCAGAGTGGACTTGGCAATCTATCAGCTGAAACTCCCATTGACTTAACTGTTTGCATAAAAAAGCAAACCCCACTTTGGATGCGTTATCTAACCGGCTGAACATTGATTCGCCAAAAAAAACCTGCCCAATGCTGACACCATAAAGACCACCAACTAGTTTTTCGTCCGCCCAAACTTCAACTGAATGAGCGTGACCTAAAGTAAACAGAGTTTGATAAGCATCAATCATTGAATCGGTAATCCAAGTGCCTTGTTGATCCTTTCGACTCGTAGAGCAGGCCACGATGACCTCATTAAATGCCTTGTCAACGGTGCAGCTATATAAATTTTTATTGATACATTTTTTCAGGCTGCGAGAAATATGTAGATCATCCGGTTTTAAAACTAACCGAGGGTCAGGTGACCACCAAAGAATAGGCTGATCTTCATCAAACCAAGGAAAGATACCGCAACGGTAGGCATTTAGTAAGCGCTGGGGGTTTAAAGTTCCCCCAGCTGCTAGTAAGCCATTTGGCTCCTCTAATGCGTAATCTAGAGAAGGAAATGGTTCAGCATCATTTTCTATATCTAACCAGTGGAGCATGATAGATTACAGATCTTTATGCATCCTCTAAAGCATCAAGAAAACGCTCGGCGTCAAGCGCAGCCATACAACCAGAGCCTGCCGATGTAATGGCTTGCCTGTATATAGAGTCAGCGACATCCCCAGCGGCAAAAATACCTGGAATACTGGTTTGTGTTGCATTGCCTGAGCTGCCACGTTCAGTATGTAAGTACCCATGAGACATATCTAATTGGCCGTCAAAAATTTGAGTGTTAGGTGAATGACCGATGGCAATAAAAACACCTTCAAGGTCAATCTCTTTCGTACTATTATCTTGAGTGTTTTTAATGCGAATACCCGTGACACCCATATCGTCGCCGAGTACTTCACCTAATTGGTTAAACCATTCGACTGAAATATTACCATCGGCCACTTTTTTCATTAATTTATCGGATAAGATTTTTTCTGAACGAAATGAGTCACGTCGATGAATAACTGTAACGTGTTCTGCAATGTTAGATAAGTAAAGTGCCTCTTCAACGGCAGTATTGCCGCCGCCGATAACAGCAACACGTTGGTTCTTATAGAAAAAACCATCACAGGTGGCACATGCTGAAACACCTTTTCCTTTAAATGCTTCTTCAGACGGTAAGCCTAAATATTTTGCAGAAGCACCGGTGGCGATTATTAAGGCATCGCAAGTGTATGTGCCTGCATCGCCCTTTAAAGTGAATGGGCGTTGTTGTAATTCGGTAGTATGGATATGGTCAAACTGAATTTTTGTATCGAAGCGTTCAGCGTGTTGCTTCATTCTTTCCATCAAAGCTGGGCCTTGCAAGCCTTCTACATCACCAGGCCAATTATCAACTTCAGTAGTTGTCATCAGTTGGCCGCCTTGTTCAATACCGGTGATTAATAAGGGGTTTAGGTTGGCTCTAGCAGCATATACAGCAGCTGTGTAACCTGCAGGGCCGGACCCTAAAATAATTAATCGATGATGTGAGTTGTCGCTCATAAGTGGCTCCTAAATAACTGTGTTTAAACTATGCTTATACCCAAGGGGGTATGTTTGAAAATGAGCGCTGGCTCATTTAATTTAATTTTAAAGCGCTGTAGTATGGCGATAAGATCTAACTAGGTAAAGTATTATGCTGATGAATATTGGTATTCCAAAAGAGATTAAAACAGCTGAAGGGCGTGTTGCATTAACGCCAATGGCTTGTCAGGAACTCATTGCGAAGGGGCACCGCCTTTATATTGAACATCAGGCTGGTGTTTTAAGCGGCTTTGATGATGACCAATATAGGCAAGTTGGTGTGATTGTTTGCCCTACAGCGCAAACGCTTTATAAGGCAGGCGATTTAATTGTAAAGGTAAAAGAGCCGCAAGAGGGGGACCTTCAATATTTAACACCTAATCACCTTCTTTTTTGTTTTCTTCACCTTGCTGCGAACGAAGAACTAGCGAGTAAATTATCAAAAATAGGCCTGACGGCTGTTGGTTTTGAATCGGTGCGAGATAATAAACAGCTGCCAATCCTTAAACCCATGAGTGAAATAGCCGGAAAACTATCTGTTCAGATAGGTGCTACTTTATTACATCAATACCGCGGTGGTTCTGGTTTATTGTTAGGCGGTTTGCAAGACGATGGTGTCGAAAAAGGGCAAGTATTGGTACTTGGGGCTGGTTCTGCTGGAAGGCAAGCAGCCTTATTAGCAAGAAATATAGGCGCGAAAGTGTCTGTTTATGATAAGTCACTTGAGGCACTTGCATCAGTCACTCAACTGGATCCTTTAATTAACCCTATAAATAATCAAGAGGAATGTTTGTCGTTAATGGCTACCACAAAATTGTTAGTGGCTGCTTTGCATGTTCCCGGGAAGAAAGCGCCGCATTTTATTAACCGTTCCCATTTAAAATTAATGATGGAAGGTTCTGTCATTGTGGATATTTCAGTGGATCAAGGGGGATGTGTTGAAACAACTCGTCCGACAACGTATAACGAACCGACTTTTGTAGAGGAGGGAGTTACTCACTTTTGTGTGGCTAATATGCCAGGAGCTGTACCTAGAACGGCTACGCAAGCTCTTTCAGAAGTGTTACCCGCATATATTCATCGATTTGCACAAGAAGAGTGGTCTGAACGAGATGCGGTTATGAAATCGGCCATTAATGTCAAAGCAGGAAAAGTACTTATTGACCTGCTTTAGACATTAATGACGAGATCAATATTTTACTTAAAGCGTGCCTTCAAGTAATTTTTTATTTAACTCAGCCCAACCTGTACCAGATTTAGCAGCGCCTTCTAAATAGTGCTCTGGTGCTGTCATGTAAGGAGGGCGGCATGGACCTGCTTTCATCCAACCAGCTGCATTAATACGCGCTTTTTCTAACTGAATGTTATATTTAGAAAATTCAGCAAAGCCTCCAGGAGGGAATAAGCTAGACAGTGCTAATGCCATTTGTGGGTAAAGCTCGTCTGGTCTACTCCAGTCACCTGTTTTAGCCGCTTCTCTAACACTGTCACGCCAATGAATGGTTAGCTCAGGGCCTGTACAAGCAAGTGGTGACCAAAAAGCAGTGTTGAATTCTGGATCCATTTTAGCAGCATCTGCGTGATCGATTTCTAGTGGCAAAAATCTAATTTGCTTTTTTGAAACCATCGTGTGCAAGTGTAGTTGACCAATATTTATGTACTTGCAAGTGATGACTTGTGGAATGTTAGCAACTTGAGCCCAAAATGGAGCTGGGAAATCAAATTTAAATGCTTCTGGGTTAGCGTAAATAGCGATTGCCATTTCAGGCACAGCTTCAGCAACATCTTGATAGAAACGAACAGCTGCAGGTACATCAATTTGCTGCCACATTGGTAAGCCTAACATTGTTCCGTCAGCACCAATATCTCGTGCATGACGTAATTGACGAATAGTCTCGCGAGTATTCATTGTTGTAACACCAACAAAGATAGGTACTCGTCCGGCTGAAGTTTCAACCATGACTTCCATCATTTTTTTCTTTTCTTCCCAAGTAAGGGTAGCGCCTTCTCCAAAAGTTCCTTGACTCATGATGGCGTCAACACCAGATTCAATAAGGCCGTCAACAGCTCTAGCGATTTCGTCATAATCAACGCTGTCTTCTGTTTGCCATTGATCACCAGTTTCTATCGCTGGTGTAGGAATGATTGCCCACGCACCATTCACATCTTCTACTGTTAACCTGTCTTGTCTTCTAGCCATAATTATGTCCACCTATTTGTTATTTTTAAAATAAATATGAGAGCGAGAATTGTATATTGATAACATTTTATATACCAAGGACTTTTATCAGTTTTTTCTTATATACAACATGAACCTGACAGTCGAGGTATTTAATACGCATTTTAATTTTATTCTAACTGTATAAAAATCTTAATATTATTTATTAAAGTGCGCAAAAAAATTAATAAATTGGGCCTAAGCGGTGACTCCATGGGATTAATTAATCGAATGTTTTATATTAAGCTTTAGCTATTTTATAGAACATGTTATTTAAAAAAGCCCCGCGTTGATCCACATATGCACATAAATACTGGCAGCGTAACCGAGAGCGATAACAGGTGCCCATTTAAGGTGTGAAGCAAATGTATAGATACCACGTGCTTGCCCCATTAGGGCAACACCTGCAGCAGAGCCAATTGATAATAAGCTTCCTCCAACTCCAGCGGTTAATGTAACCAGTAACCATTGACCTTGAGACATATCGGGCGACATGGTTAAAACGGCAAACATCACTGGAATGTTGTCGACAATGGCAGACATAAGGCCCAGTAATACATTTGCGGTAGTTGGTCCTAGGTCGCCATAGATGAATTCGGAAGCCAGACCTAGGTAGCCAAGAAAGCCTAACCCTCCTACCGCCATGATCACACCATAGAAGAAGAATAGGGTGTCCCATTCAGCGCCTGCAACCTTGTCGAAAACATCAAATTCACGAAAATCAGTCTGTGCGTTATCTTTACTGCCTTCTTGAAACCTTTCTTCAAAACCTGGTGAGTTTCGTGAATGCTCGCTAATTTTAAGGTAATAACTAAAAAATTTGAGGTAGGCTAAACCGGTCATCATGCCAATGGCAGGAGGTAGGTGCAGGAAGTTATGAAAGCAGACAGCGGTCAAAATGGTTAATGCAAAAAGCATAACAATAGTTAGACCGCCTCGTTTAATAAGCAATGTTTCATTATCATCGACAGAGTTAGGCATTCCAGCAGGGATGAAAGCACTCATAATGGCTGCGGGTACTAAATAATTTACCAGTGATGGTATAAAAAGATTAAAGAATTCAGTAAATTGAAGTAAGCCTTTTTGCCACACCATTAACGTGGTGATGTCGCCGAACGGGCTGAACGCACCACCTGCGTTTGCACCAACAACGATGCTGATGCAGGAAATAGACACAAATTTAGGAGCGTTTTTGCCAACGGTAAGCACAACAGTACACATGATAAGTGCCGTTGTTAGATTGTCTGCCACCGGTGATATAAAGAAGGCTAGGGTACCGGTTAACCAGAATAGGTTTTTATAACTGAAGCCTTTATCAATTAACCAGCCACGGAGCGCATCAAATACTTTGCGCTCTATCATCGCGTTTATATAGGTCATTGCTACCAATAAAAAGAAGAATAATTCGGCATATTCAAGAAAGTTATGGCGTAAGGCGATTTCTGCAGCATGATCATACCCATGGGTCTTGTATGCGATTGCGATCATGATCCAGATGAGCCCAGCAGCCAATAAGACCGGTTTGGATTTACGTAAGTGAAGTTGCTCTTCAAAGATCACTAGTGTGTAGGCGAGAGCAAAAACTAATAATGATAAATATCCAACTATAGTGGATGTAAGGTCTATCGGTTGGTAAGTAGCTGAGGAGGACCATGCAAGGCAGGGGGTTATTAGCAGCAGTAAAGCGGCTAGTATCATAAGTATTTTCATCTAAAGTGCTCCTTATTATTAGCACTGTGTTAAAAATGCTAAAAAAATTATCGAGTATGAAACGAAATGAACGTAGATATCTGTTCTATTAAGGTAAAGGTTCCCACGATTGATCGTGGGAACCCAGCCTCACCGTTATAAGGTTTAATTTAATGTTGAATGGCCTTAAAAATCCCAACAAAACTGGAGTCACTTTTAATGTTTATCTGTAATTGAAGTGATCTAGCAATGTCGCTGGCTGAAATGATTCCTCGAATTTTGTGATGCTTATGGTCCACAACCAGGCAGTGTCGGTAACCGCTGTTTTTAAGGCTACCAATAACATCTTTGATAGAGGCGTGTGCCAGATCCGAATAATCAAAAGACTTTAATTTATTTCTCGGTCTCATAAAGTCAGTAACAGACAGTTCTTCTCTGTTTTCACCTTTAGATACACGCTTAAGTATTTCCCGGCTATTTAAGTCCTCTAGGCTAACGACACCTAATAAATGATTGTTACTATTAACAACAAACTTTAAGCGAACATGTTCTGTTTGCATGAGTTTTTCAGCATCTATGGCAGACATTGAGGAGTTTATAACCATCGGTTGGGTTTTTTCAAAATCGGTGAAGATTTCGAGCGCTGGTGACTTCAAACTAATTTGTTTGTTTAGCTCTGGCCAAGCTAATTCATCGAAGGGAGTAGTATCGTAAAATGCTAAGTCTTTCATCGTTGTGCTCTCCGGTTTTTAAATGATATGCCATGGGAAGGCAGAAAATGACTTTAAGGGAGGCGTGTTGTCTTACAGTATTGCATAGCTTGTGACGGCTATTGCGAATACGCAGCTATTAGGCAGCCCTTAAAAAATAGTTGTTTTTGACCAGAAAAGTCTAGTCTGTATAACGTTAGCCGATGAAGGAGGGAGGGGCGCGGATAGAAAATTTGCCAGCAATATTATGTGCTGAAACGTAAATAGGGTGTGAACGGTCGCTATGAGTAGCGTGTTTTTTGTTGTGATAGACGTGCGTTGATAAAAAATCATCAACGTTATCAAAAGGATTGTTTTCATCTGATAACTCAAACTCTACAAGCGAAGAGGCAGGCTTAAAAGAGCTGTCTGAATATAGGTGCTGTGTATCACCTAGAGCCGCCGATGAGACGGCGATCAGTGTTAAAGACAGAAAAAATAGACCTATCTTTGATTTCTTAATTAACATGAGGAATCTGATGAGGTTAGTCCAACTTAAATTAATGGCCAGTGCGTGTAGATTGCCTAATAAGGAATATTGCTGAAGGTTAATGATATTGTCAATGGAATTTGTATAAAAACCTTTGTTGTTCGTAGAGCCTGCTGTTTACATAAAGAAAAGAATAATTAGCTCTCAGTCGCCATTAAAATCGATTTATCGCATTCGGTTGATGACTGGATTGGCTTTCAGTTTATTGATGATGAACTGGTTACACCTGAAAATGAGTTTGTCACGCTGGGTAAAATTCGCGCTCATTAATACCTTAATCTTAATGTGATGATTGATTTTAGAGCTGACGAGAACACCAAGCTAAAAGAAGATATCGAACGTTTAACGTCGCCTAAAGCATTTTTATATAACTGGAAAAGTTTTCCATAGCATCTGAAGAGTACACGCTGTAATCCTTAGCTTTAATGATATTGCCGAATATCATACTTCGTATAATGGGTGATTATGTTAAACGAATTTGTTTAAATGGTAATCACTGAAATAAAGGGAAGTAGCTTGTGGATAATCGATGCGTTAAATCTGTTTTTCTACAGGCTCGTTGCCTGACCACCCACCATTTCAATCATGTTCTTATGATTGGCCTCAAAGATGATGGCCAGGCCCTTATCTTTAATTGCCGCTTTAATGCTACTGACGGTTTGTTCAAATTTTTGAGTTGAATTGACCATAACGGGTTTAGTGTCAGAGGCCGCCTGTGAAAGAACGGACAAGGCCAAGGATGCAATGAGAAAGACGTAACGTATGAATGATTTTACGGACATAGAAAACTCCTATTTTTTTAATTGATTTAAGATTGTACGTCGTCATTGCATTGACACTATTGCAATACTCGCAGTACCGTACTCAAAGGATTCTATGTTACGTACAAGGGTACTGAGTCAAGCTGATTGTTCGTTTTTCTGGCCCATTTCTTAGAGCGAGAACAGTGATGAGAATTTTAAAACTCTTCGGTAGCAGAGCGGAACTTCGAATAAGAATATGGGAGCTAGAAGTAAGGTTGTGGCGGTAGAAAAAATAGTCATAACACCTGCATATTGCCATGATAAGTACTCTAAATCACAGCATTTGCAGGAAGAAGCCCCATTAAAAGAGTGGCTCATCAAAGAGCCACTGTATTCTGGTTAAATCTAAATCAAATATTAGTTATTGCTACCAAATATTTTGCGCTTATACACAATGGCCTTGTGATCATTATGAACGGAACTAGCTTGACGAACTGGTTGTTTATAATTGACGTCGGCGGGAAGCTTAGCTTCATCAAAGAGCCAGCGCTTGTATTCATGAGCAGTAAGCCCCATTTTTTTAGCTACTGAGGTTTGAACATGCGTTGGTTTTGACAGATTATTTTTTTCCCACAAATAATCGCCGCCCTGGCTAGCGAAGCCAGTCATAGGGAGTAAGAATGCGGCTAGAAATATAGCTTTTTTTAGATTTTTCATAATAAATGCCTCGGAAATATGTATGTTAATAAGTTGTTTTTGGTTTACAAAGTTGATTGAAAGATACTCATTTTGAATAACACTAAGCTCGAGGAGGTTTAAAAGGCTTGCTTAAGATTCTACTCGTTAAACTTTCTGAGTACGGTGTTGCTAGGTCCACAGGATATGTGCTCATTTGATCTAACGGGATGGTTGAGACCAAACAATTAGCGCATAAATTGCAATTATTGTTGCAATATGTATCGGAGCAAAAGCTTACTTCAATATTTTCAGAATGAAGGTAGATTTTCCACTGATCATAATATTGAGCGTCGCGTCCTTTACTACTTACCGCTAGGTTGATGAAAGAAAAGTAGTTATGTAGGTCTGCACTTTTGGCTTCGTCATTAGCCTGCGCTATGAAGGATGGCGGATAGAGTATTAAGAAAGACAAAGCTAGAAAACTAATTTTCAGATTCATTTAATTGTCCCTCATGTCCTTTTGGATCGACTTCAACATTTAATTCATAGTTGTAGGCCGTCATTGCAATAAAATATTCTTTACCTCGACACCATAAGATTAACTTAACCTGCGTATATTGGTACGGAGTCAAGGTGAATTATTACTAAATTTACAATTTGTATTTCGACGTATATGCGCCCTCTAACAGTAAAATTCTCACGGATAATGAGAACATTATTTGTCGATATAGTTAGAGTTTTTTGAGAAATAATAAATCAACACCCACTACAGGTGTTGAACTTACAGGAACTGAATAAAGTACTCTTTTGTGTCTTTCACGATTGGGAACGTTTGGACTTCGAATTCTTCGTATAAATCGACTGAGGGCAACAATAAGGAGGTCTATCTTTAAATTCCTAGGGGATAAGGCAAACCCTTAATGAGGCATCTAGCGTACTGTTCTCGGATGACGATCCGATAATCTCAATAATAGATTCAGCTAGGTCTATAGCGGGATTAATTGATACAGGTTCAGTGTCACTTCGATTAAAGATAAGATCTCCCTGATCTGTTTTCAAACAGGCCTTCAGTCTCATTGAAGAAAATGTGTCCATCCAATGAATGAGAGCTGAAAAGCTAAAAATCTGGGAAGTTGTAAATGACCAACTCTGGGATTCAGGGCGGAATAGTTCGTCACTTGATGTATCTCGATCAAACTGTGACTCGGCAAAAGACTTAGACCTCGCTCTTGATGCAAAATCATACTTAGTGTGACCTCGACCTAACCATGCCAATGAAAAACGACTCTTTTTTGTAACAGAAACATGTATTTTGGGGTGAGAGAGCGAATCAACAAGAGACCAAAAGTTTTTAATGTGAGATGGCGAACATAAATCTGCTTTATTTCCCAGTAATACATCAGCCACTTCAATCTGCTCCATAAAGTGCTCATGAGCAAGATAACGCTCATCAGATAACTTTCGCGGATCTACCAATGTAATGATACTTTGTAAGCTTATAAATGCGTGGGCTGACCGATTTTGCAGTATATTGATTATTGAGAGGGGATGGCCAAGCCCTGTGGGTTCAATCAAAATGCGGTCTGGGCGTGTAGCTCGAACTAATTCGTTCAAGCCAACCTGAAAGGGCAACCCAGTCGCGCAGCAAAGACAACCACCTGGAATTTCTTTAACACTAACACCGCTTTGGGCAATTATTTTTCCATCAATACCCCTTTCCCCAAATTCATTAACCAGAACAGCCCACTTCTCGTTTGCAGGTTTACGCCCGATGAGATCAAGTATTGCAGTTGTCTTTCCGGCACCTAAAAAGCCAAAAATGATATTTGTAGGAACGTTTTCAATGATTGATTTGACTGGCATATTGGAATATTCGTATAAATTATTTTGCTAGTTTGATAAAAATAATGAAGTAGTCAGATGTCTCAGCCATCTAGATGAAAAAACGCGGCTTAGTCACAGTTATATAAAATCTCTCGTTGTGGGTTAATAACCTGGACTCAGCATTTTTATTACGGCCTTTAGATAAGGTCTGTACGATGTGTTAAATCGAAGAGTTTATGCCGCATTCATATTTTTTATTACATTCTTTGCGATACTTAACGCGCGATCACAATAGACACCATTGAATTTCTCTGTAAGGGTATTATTAAAGTGGTAAAGCCATCGTTCATAGTGTACCTCCTGAAAAGGCTGCGAGGCCTGTATATCTCGATGAATTTTCATCGTATTATTGGTGTAATCCTTTGTGCCTAATAGCATTTTTTGCCAATATAAACTAACTACCGGAAGGTGTGTCGCTATACTAAAATTTGCATGATTTAAAAATATTGGCGATAGCTTCTCATCCTCAACAATCTTCTCGTAAAACAACGCGACAAAAGTATCGATATTTCCAGGAGTATCCAGATCAAGTTGGCGCATTCTCAGTCGATTCCTAGTGGCGAGTTTAATCTTTGAAGTGATAAAATGAGCGATCTAGATTGTATGATTAGACTAGAAGCACTTTGCAAGTACATACCAATCTATAAGTAAATATAACCTACAAGCGTAAGAAATGTTGTTGCAGTCTCTTTTCGTTCTCTTATCCATCGAATTACTCAAATAGTATTTTCCTTTTTGATTGTTTTCATACTCAGGCTTGGATGAAATAATTATTATCGAAAAGCAGATCATAATTATTGTCCGTTAAGATCAGGCAGGCGAGAGGCCGATGCGATGGGATAACGGGTGAGTGGTTGGTCATAGGTCTTGAATAATACATGGGACGACACTCTTACCAGGTTACCCATTCTGAAAATATTCACGTGTTCCTTTTTCTTTGATGGCGCCGGCAATCCTGGCCACGCCATGAATATAAGCGGCTGTTCGTAGACTCAGAGCTTTGTCCCTGGCCAGATTAAATATGGTTTCAGCTTCTCTTACGATCCTGAATTTAAGACGCTCGTTAACTTCACTTTCTTCCCAATAAAGACCGGTTTTATTTTGCACCCACTCTAAATAACTGACGATCACGCCACCGGCATTGACGAGAACATCTGGGAGTACAGTAATGTTATTGTTAAAGAGGATATCATCCGCACCTGCACTCACTGGTCCATTGGCAACCTCAAGGATAACTTTTGCCTTTACCTTGGCCACATTTTTTTCAGTAACTTGATTTTCTAATGCCGCCAACACCAACACATCGACATCTTGTTTAAGTAAGTCAGCATTGCTGATCTGTTTATACTCCGCTTCGTCACAAACTGAGGCATCGCAATACAACATGGCTTTTAATTCGTGACGTGTTTTTTTGTGGTGCATGATGCGTTCAGGATCGAGACCATCCTCTGAATAAATGCCACCCCTGGAGTCTGACAGCGCGACGATCTTAAAGCCTGCCTGTTTAGCCAAGCGTGCAAAATGGAAACCTGCGTTGCCAAAACCTTGTACTGCGATACGTGTATTTTCGGGCTCGATATTCTGACTTTTTACCCAGTGCAACAAGGTATAGAGCGCACCCTTTCCCGTTGCTGCCTCTCTGCCCAAAGATCCATTCAAATGAAGCGGTTTTCCGGTGATCACGTCCGGCCTTTGCTCGCGGACGATCTCGAAGTATTCCTCTGCCATCCATCCCATAATGGTCGAATTGGTATTCACATCAGGTGCCGGTATGTCACAATTGGGCCCGATCACATCCGCCAAAGCGCGAATATACCCCCTTGATAGTCGTTCCAGCTCAAGATGCGATAACGTTTTCGGGTCGACAGTGATGCCCCCCTTTGCGCCACCAAAGGGTAGACCGGCCACGGCACACTTTATCGTCATCCAAAAACTTAACGATGTGACCTCATCCAAATCTACAGAAGGATGAAACCGAATTCCCCCTTTGGTGGGCCCGCGCGTATTGTCAAATTGCACACGATAGCCTTCAAAGACTTCTAGGCGACCATCATCCATTCGAACAGGAATGCTGACCAATGTGGTCTTTTTTGGATATTTCAGTCGCTTTTGGATATCTTCAGAAATATCAATATAGGAAAAAGCAGCTTTCAAATGAGTTTGTGCGTCTAAAAACAGAGTATTCATTTTGTCTCCAAGTTTGCCACATTGCGCTTCCATTATCGCAATGATGTGCACATAAACGTGGTTAGCAACAAAGCGCCAAGAGGACAAAAAGCCCAATAAATAAACACAGCAGCGCAATGTCATCTTTTCGATCTGTTACCCAGTGAACGATTTTCATGGTGTTATCCCTTTGTCGCTAAGTTTTCAGGATTGAGGTGTCGGGCGTTTTGGATAACTGCGAAGAACAACAGTCCAAGCGCCAGGAGCAATAGTTCGGTTTGATACACATTGACCGTATACTGAATTTTGAAACCCATCCCCGAGACGGCGGACGGAAACAGAATCGCGATAAAACTTAAGACGGTCGGCAGCAGGGGGGTGCAGCACAAAAGAGGGCTCACGATCCCAATTAATATCCCGCTTGTCGCGGGTGCTGCTCTACAATGAGATTTTTCTCGCAACAAACGCACCCATAAGTTAATGAGTATGGTCTCTAATAAAGCAAACGAAAACGCAAACAGAACTATTTTCAGACTCAGGTATTGAAAGGAACGTAAGCCGATATCGGGCCCCAAAACATGCGCTGGTAGAATCACCAAATGGGTGACCAATAACAGACTAAAAATCACCATCGTGCGTAGTTTCAATTGAATGCTCTCGGTAGACAACTGAAATGCAAGCAGCACACGTGGCAAAAGATTCTTAGAATAGTGAGTGATGCGCTTAACTATCGCACTCATTCTTTTTCTACATGCTCTGCTGTTTTGTAGGTCCCCCAGAATACCTCCGGCAATACGCAGACCAATGGCGTACCGATCAATAAAATGATCCCCAACCCCTTAAACGTCAGCCATTGTATCCATTGCAATCCAGTCACCAAAGCAAACACGGCCGCCCCCAAAAAGAATGGGCCGCTAAAAAAACAGTGCATCCGGCCACATTGACGCGCATTTCTTAAACAGGCATATCCCATCCAACTTAAAGCGATCGCCCAGATACTGCCGGTTATCCACGGTGCAAGTTGCATCACGCCGGTAATCACTATGAGTATCGCTGGCAATACCCAGGTGAGAATAAATCGGCCTTTACTGGCTACCCAGTCGTGGGGTCCGGTTTCACATTTTTCTGACATCGTATACTCCTTTGTTATGGCGATCAGGCCAGTTGACGCAGCTCCGACAGCTGTGAATCCAATGCCTGCAAGTATGCCTGGCGTTCATCAATTTTGGTTTGCAATTCGCGCATGGCCGCTTCACAGGCTTGCTGGTCGCCTTCGTTGATGGCGTGGAGCAAGGGTTTTATATCCAAAATCAACAAACCTGCCGCACGTGCCGCGCGAATGAAGCGCAGCCGGATTAAGGCGCATTGATCGTATAAACCGAAACCACCGGCGGAATGCTCAGGGCAAAGTACCAAATTTTCCAGGACGTAATTCCTGACGGTATGGACTGTGGTTTGCGCGGCTTTCGCCAGTTGCGAGATCGTTAAGGGAAACTCAAGTGTTTGCCCTTCGTTATCCATGAACGCCGCAAAATCATGGATCACCTCAAAGTATCGTGACACATCTTTTGACACGGTGGCTTTTGACATAGGTTTGTCTCCATTTGTTTCAAGCATGATGGCTTGGCCACAGCGTTGCCGTGGTTATGGCACCAGATGGCCGCGCCAGCCGAAAGCCCTGTAATACATCACAGCCAAGCTTCTCTAAAAGTTGTTGCTGAGCGGCCGTCTCAACCCCTTCCGCGACGATGGATAAATTCAGGTTATGCCCAAGGGTGATGATGCTTTCGGTAATCGTGTGATCTGTTAGTTCGGTTGTCATATGTGAGATAAAGGTTTTATCTATTTTTAGACGAGTCACAGGGCAACATTGTAACCGCGCCAGCGATGAACTCCCGGTCCCAAAGTCGTCAATGGATAAGCGAACACCCAGTGATCGGCAATGGTGCATATTCTCAATCAAGGTTGTTGTATCTTCCAGAGCGACAGTTTCCGTCAACTCAAGTTCTAGTGCTTGAGGTGGGAGTCCCGTATCTCGCAAAATACTGGCGACGTTGTCCACAAAATCCGCTTGATGGATTTGTAATGCCGAGATATTCACCGCAACAATACCATGTGATAAACCATGCTCGCGCCAGTACATCATCTGCTTGCAGGCTTTACTTAAGATAAAATCACCTAGCCGCAGAATAAAGCCGCTTTGTTCAGCAACAGAGATAAAATGATCGGGTAGAATCAATCCCTTAGTTGGATGTTGCCATCGAATAAGTGCTTCTACGCCTTCCCAGCGTTGCCGGCGTACGTCCCACAAAGGCTGATAAAAAGGGACGAATTCATCGGCAACTAGCGCAGCAACCAATCGTTCAATCGATGGGTTTGAAAACGAACTGGTTGCCGGTAACGAACTCATACGGCTTTACCTACCCTGCACAACAGGAAAGTTCTTTAACATCCTTGTTAAAGGTTTGGGCACAGAGCTTTATGCCCTCTACCATAGTCAGGTAAGGGAAAAGCTGATCAGCAATATCATTTACTGTCATTTGGTTTTTGATCGCTAACGCCGCGCTTTGAATCAACTCACCACCTTCGTGAGCCAGAATTTGTGCGCCTATCAGCAGCCCCGTTTGCTTCTCTGCAACTAACTTAATAAAACCATCAGTTTCAAAATTGGCTAGGGCTCGTGGTACATTCTCCATATCCAATACGCGACTTTGTGTCTCAATGTGCTCCGCGTTGGCTTGCTCTTCAGTCATTCCAACAGTAGCAACTTGAGGATCAGTAAAGATCACTGCGGGCATAGTCGACAGATTTAAATTAGCGTCTCCACCCGTCATATTTATTCCTGCACGACTACCAGCAGCTGCCGCAACATATACAAACTGAGGCATGTTTGAGCAATCACCGGCCGCATAAATTCCTGGAATATTCGTTTCCATGCGTTCGTTAACAACGATTTCGCCGTTTGTGTTGGTCGTGACACCCACCTCATCTAGATTCAGCTTATCTATATTTGCTTGCCGCCCTGTAGTGATCAACAGCTTATCGCCGACCACTGTGCCAGTATTGGTTTCAAGACTAAACTGTTCGCCATCATAAGAGGCGCTTGCCGCTTGAGTATGGCTTAATACTTTGATGCCCTCTTTTTCAAAGCACTTTGTTAAATGTTCTCCTAGTAGAGTGTCTTCTCGATATAGTAAAGTATGTCTTGCCAAGACCGTCACTTCACTCCCTAAGCGTCGATAAGCCTGGGCAATTTCAAGCGCGATGACAGAAGAGCCAATGACAACAAGGTGCTTTGGCAATATCTCTGAAAACAGCGCCTCCGTTGAGGTCCAATAAGGCGTTTGTAGTAAGCCATCTATCGGTGGGATGCTCGGTTTGGCGCCAGTGGCAATCAGAATACGATCAGCATGTAGCTCCTCTTCTGCACCATCTTCTTTCGTGATAATCAAGGTGTTTTGGTTTTTAAAACGGGCATAGCCACGCAACAGGCTAAGTGCGGGATTGGAATCCAGAATGTTTTGATATTTTGCTGCTCTTAGCTCCTCGACACGCGCCGTTTGTTGTTTTGCCAACAAAGCTCGACTCAATTTAGGATCGTTATTTTCCAACCCTTCAAATGGGTTTCGACGTTGCTGATGAGCCAGTTGGGCTGAACGAATTAAGATTTTCGAGGGTACACAGCCTACATTAACACAGCAGCCTCCGATTACATCAGCACCTTCAATCAAGGTAACGTTCGCGCCGCCTTCAGCTGCTTTTATAGCGCAAGCAAATGCACCGGAACCGCTGCCAATAATTGCAACATGTATCGATCCATTGCCGTTTAATGTTTCATCGCTGTTGGGTGTTTCATTTTCAGTTGATGTAAAACAATCACTCATGAGAGTCTCCTGTATTGATTACTTCGTTCGTTGCTGTTTCGATGTTAGGTTGAGGCTCGCAGCAGTTCTCAGCATCTCTCTTCGTTTTACGGTAAAAAGCATAGACCGTAATACCTATGAAAATTCCTAATGCCGGTAACAATACAATATCCAAATAACCGGTCAGCGCAGACAGCCCCACTGCAGAGAGTAGCAATACCAGTGCAGGTGTAAAGCAACAAAGCGCCACAAACACCGTACCGATAACACCGAACCGAACCAAAAACTTTTCTTTATTCATAACGACTCCCGACTTACTTATTTTTTGAGTGAAGATGGGTAGCCAGCGTTCGTCGTGGATTCAATTAGTTGCTCGACACTGGTTTTATCGTCATCGAAGGTAACCACGGCCTGCCTAGTCGCTAAAGTAACATCGGCGTTGCTGACGCCCTCGACATTCTTTAAAGCCCTTTTCACGGTGAAGGGACACGTCACACAATTCATACTCGGTACATCCAAGGTTACTGTTTGCTGCTCAGCCCACGTACCAACACTAAACAAAGCTAAAAGGGACAATAAAGCGATTTTTTTCATAACATTTCTCCAAAAAAAGGTGGTTTTCTTACGGTCTTCATTAAGCGAATAAAATAATCCAATAATTGCTGGTCACTAATACCAATGCAGTCAGTGCAGTTAACCAAAAAATAATTTGCCGACGTTTGCGTACTTGAGGAACCGCACAGGCGGTACCTGGCTCGCACGCCTCAACAGGGCGATAGACCTTCCAGCCTGCATAGCCAAATAAAGCGATAACGAATAGGATAAAAATGGGCCGGTAAGGCTCAAAGAACGTCAGGTTGCCAATCCAGGAGCCACTGACACCTAGCAGCAATAAAATGAATGGACCTGCACAGCACAAGCCTGCGCCGATGGCGGCGATGATTCCACCAATAAGTGGTAGGTTAGTTTCTTTTTTTGACACTGCTTACTCCTCGTATTAGTTGTCGATTGAATAAGTCTATGAGCCGTACCAATGTACGGAGTCAAGCGTTATTTGTGACAAAATAAGAAAAAGTCACTAGGGTTGTAGGGAGTCGATAATAGGACAATAACTATCATCGTCATTGCTATTACATTGTGTTAATAACTCCATTAGCGCACTTTCTAACCGTTTCAGGTCTGCCATCTTTTCTTTGACGGTGCTCAACTTATATTCTGCAAGCTCTTGAACCTGTCCACATGGGTGATCATTCAAACTCAAGAGGTTGGCAATTTCATCTAGCGTAAATCCAAGCACTTGTGCGCGTTTGATAAAGCGAATTCGACTCACTGTGTCATCGGGATAGTGGCGGTATCCCACTTCGGGTTTAGTCGGTTGCAGAATTAAGCCTCTACGCTCATAAAATCGAACTGTTTCAACGTTTATATCGAGCTCTTTGGCAACTTTGCTGATACTTCGTGTCATTTTTCACCTCCTCTTTTCACAAACGGTACCTATGAGCTATTTTTACACCCACAAAAATCTTGGATGGTATTATTGTCGACAATTGACCTCCCACTATATAGCTTAGTCCTTGTTAACCGGTATTTGAAAGAGAAAACTAGGCAGGTGTTAGTTAGACCGATATCTGTTTTCCCTCAATGAAAAGTACTAAATTCTGGGGCTTCTAATTAGTTAGGAAAATTATTGGTTGTTCCAATGATGCTCAAAGATAGGTTTAGCTGAGCTATCACCACGTTAAAAGTGACTAAATTAGACCCTGTAGGGCTTACTACTCGATCAGTGTCACCTTATCTTCCCAAAACCTTAGATAGAAACAGCTATGGCGCCTTGTATGGCATGCAGACCCAACTTGGCTTACTTCGGCGAGAAGAACATCGCCATCGCAATCGGCTGCAATGGATTTTACGGTTTGCGAGTGGCCTGAGCTGCTACCTTTTCGCCACAAGCCTTGTCTTGAACGTGACCAGTAGCACATTTTCCCTGTTCTCAGTGTTTCATCTAAAGACTCTTTGCTCATCCAGGCAAACATAAGTACCTTCTTTGACTTCTCATCTTGAGCAATCACAGGAATGAGCCCATCGGCATCAAAGTTTAGCTCTGCTATCACCTTGTCTAAGGGATAGCTCGTGCCAGTCGCATCGTTTTCAATTGATTTAAACCAGTGTTTCATACTACTTACTCGTGTGCGTTCTTAAAAGTGGCCAGCAAGAGAAGTTGCGCGAGTATCTCTCTCGGCTCTCAAAGTACATTGCTTGCTGTGCAATTTTTATTAGGCAAGCAAGACAACCCAATAGTTACTAGTCACTAACACTATGGCAAATAATACGGTTAACCAAAAAATATACTGTCGACGCTTGCGAACTTGAGGCACGGCACATGCATCACCTGGGTTGCAATCCTCAACAGGGCGATAGACTTTCCATCCTGCAAAACCAAGTAATAATATAACGAACAGGATAAAGATGGGCCGGTATGGTTCAAAGAACGTTAGACTGCCAATCCAGGAACCACTGACACCCAGCATGAGTAAAATGAGTGGTCCTGCACAGCAAATGCCTGCGCCTACGGCAGCAATAAATCCGCCAATAAGTGGTAGACTTGTTTCTTTTTGGGACATAACTTACTCCTCGAGTGTTAGTTGATGGAGAAAGTCTAAATGCCGTACTAATGTACGCTGTCAAGTGTTTTGGTGATTGGGGTTCAAGTTAGTACTGTGAAGGGAACGAGGAACAAATTGCTTCTAGCTGAGATTATATTATTACAAATAAAGACTTCAAGTGCCTTTGTAATGCGTTTGAAGTCTTCTGCTTTGGACGGTGCTACTGCCGGCAGAATTTTATTACCCATACTCACGTGGCAAGAAATTCAAATTCATAAGTCATGCAAATGTACACATCGACCTAAAATGCCGAGGTTGCTTTAATAGAGATCATGAAAAAAGCAATGCCTCTCTTAACCTTCCTATTTTCACGGAACTCCTATTATTTTGATACGACCGAGGGGTAGCCTACATTTGTTGTCGCTTTGGTTAGCTGTTCAATACTGACACTATTCTCATGATAGACAACCTTCGCCGTTTTATGGTCAAAATTCACGTCGGCATCTATTACGCCCTCTAAATTGGTTAATGACTTTTTCACTGTAATTGGGCACATGGCACAGGTCATATTTTCAACCGCTAATGTTGCAGTTCTAACGTCCGTACTAACACTTTCCTCTGCCTGAGCGGCATTGAAAGACGTCCCAAGAAGAACGGCAAATATAAAAATATTAAGGTACCGTACGAAATCAGTCGTTATCTTCATCATAAAAATCTCCAAGTTAAGTGATAATAAATTCTGCATAGTAGGGGAAAGTCAGCAACAGCATAATTAGTACTGACACGACCCAAAAAATAATACGTTGATTCCGCTGTACTCTCGGAATTGCACATAGCTCACCTTCATTACATTGACGTGGTGCGATATATAGTTTTCTGAACGTCCACACTAACAAACCAAGCGTTATCAAAATAAATATAGGTCGTACGGGCTCAAACGCAGTCAAGGTACTCGCCCAGCTTCCACCAACACCTAACGTCAGCAAAACCAATGGGCCAACACAACAAACTGAAGCGCCTATTGCAGTTAGACTGGCTACCAAAAGTGACTTTTTGGATTCACTGCGTTGTATCATAAATAGAATTCCATCGTTATTTCCTTCAGTAAGATTGGTACAGCTTTGTAGGTTCTTAGTCTATTATTTGGGTTGAAAGTTCACTGCCAGAGTGACCTTTTTCTATTTTAATGCTCTGGGATACTTGACTCAGTACCGTGGTACCGAGTTTATATTCACGCACGTTTGTAACAATCAAACTTAACCATTCTTAAAGGAAATTAGTATGAAACATACCCGCTACATCACCAAGATTGCAGAAAGTCTGACGCCAGCCAATCAGCCCCAAGGCTTCGGGGAACTGTTCGTCGTGCTGCTGCGTGAGCTTGCCAAGGGGCGTCCAGTTTCACGAACGACGCTTGCCAAGTCTCTCGACTGGCCTGCTCAGCAAGTGAATGCGGTACTCGAACGGACGACTAGTACCGAGTACGATAGTGATGGGAATATTGTTGGTTATGTCCTCACCTTGCGCGAGACTTCGCATATCTTTGAGATTGACGGCCGCCGTCTATACGCTTGGTGCGCACTGGACACTCTGATGCTTCCGGCCCTCATCGGCCAGACGGCGCGCGTGACGTCGCATTGCGCTGCAACCGGGGCGCCAGTTTCCCTCACGGTTTCGCCGAACGAAATCCGGGATATCGCACCGACCGACGCCGCAGTGTCGTTGGTACTGCCGCAGGAAACAGCGGACATTCGTCGGTCATTCTGTTGCCACGTCCATTTCTTTGCATCGGCCGTGACGGCGAAAGATTGGGCCTCCAAGCATGAAGGAGTGGAGATCGTAAGCGTCCAAGATGGCTTCCGCTTGGGCCAAGAGCTTAATCGACATCTGCTGCAGACGATTCCATCGAGAAAATCGTGATTGGATAACGATTCTACAGCTAGGTATTCGCTTCCTAGGTGCGGATTGCACTCTGCGAAATCTACCCGGGTGGCCCAGTAATGCAAACAAAGCCGGTGTCAAATGGTCCCCACACGGAATCTCGTCTGGCCCACTATGCCGGCGTGAGCATCGACCGGCGGGGGCGGGGTCTTGCCCGTCTCGGGCTTGCGCCATCCCGCGCGCGTTTCCCGAGTCGATCGGGTCTTTGGTGGTCGTCCGGTGCAGCGGTTCGTCCTGATCCCTTGGGAACTGCGGTTGCAGGACTGCCCCGCGATCCTGCCTCGCGGCGAGCAGCGCAGGCAAAGGCGACTTTCGCTTCCCGAGATCAAAGCCATGCTGCGGGTTCTGCTTCCGCTTAGAAAGCGCCTTCAGCTCCCGCTGAAAATCAACATTCGATGTAACCGATCGAGCCGCGCTTGCGAACTTATGGTGGTAGGGCGCCTGTCGGCGGCGTCTGGAGCGCGAGGCCGCAGACCTCGCTCTGAAATAACACTTGAACCTGTAGGTGCTACAGGCCACATCTTGAAAAGATCGAGGAGACAAGGAATGAGTGAGTATGTTCGAACGGCCCCGGCGCGGCTGACCGGCAAACCCGAAGCAGGGACGTCGCAGGGCGGGCAAAAACTGTTGATGGCGGGCGGCGTCCTGGCCGCCGTTGGCGCATCGTCCTGCTGCATACTGCCGCTTGTTCTGTTCAGCATTGGCGTGAGCGGGGCGTGGATCGGAAACTTGACTGCGCTTGCGCCTTACCAGCCCGTCTTTGTGGTCGCAGCGCTTGTCTTTCTCGCTGTGGGCTTCTGGCGCGTCTACCGCCAACCGAAGGTGGACTGCGCGGAAGGTAGTGTTTGTGCTCGCCCGGGCGCGAGCCGGATTGCCAAAATCGGGCTGTGGGCTGCGACCGTGCTCGTCTTCGCAGCGATGGCGTTCCCTTACGCTGCGCCGTTCCTTCTCGACCTCTGATGCAACCTTTCAAACCAGGAGACTTGTGACCATGAAGACCTTGATTCGCACTGCAGTGACCGTCGCCGCCTTGACTCTCGCCGGAGGCGCTTACGCCGCCCCTCGGACCGCCACGCTTGCGGTTGAGAATGTGAGCTGCGTCACCTGTGCACCAATCGTAAAGAGAACTCTCTCGCGCATCTCCGGTGTCAGCCAGGTCGCGGTGGTCGTGGAGCGGGACGGTCGGGCCACGGCGACCGTGACCTTCGACGATGAGAAGGTCACGGCGGAGGCACTGGCCCAGGCGATCACGAATGCAGGCTATCCTTCGACCCCGACGGGCGTGAAGAGCGCGGCTCTCGCGCGCTGACGTGACCGCAATGAATAATCGCGCCCTTATGCGAACGGGCGTCATCGGTGCGGTCGCGCAGCGCTCTGCTGCGCGACCCCAATACTTGGAATTGCGCTGGGAACGATTGGGCTTTCGGCGCTGGCGGCCAAGGCCGATTACGTCCTCATCCCTATCTCGCCGATGAGGGTATCAAGGTCGTGGGTGGTCTGACCTACGAGTCCGTCCGTCGGACAGAGAACGGCGTCGCACTCACGGTGGTTCGGGACGGACGCCCTGAGACGCTTGCGGCCGAGCAGATTCTTGTCGCAACCGGTCGCGCGCCGAACACGGAAAGCCTTGGCCTAGCGGAAGCTGAGATCGCCCGGACGCCCGCGGACACCATTGTCGTCGACGACCGGATGCGCACCTCCAAAGTTGGCGTTTACGTGGCCGGCGATGTGACGGGCAAGGACCAGTTTGTCTACATGGCGGCCTATGGCGCGAAGCTCGCGGCAAAGAACGCACTCAACGGCGACAGCCTCCGCTACGACAACTCGGCGATGCCCGCGGTAGTCTTCACCGATCCGCAGGTGGGGTAATCCCCCCACAAAAAGAGCGCGTTTAGAAGTAGATTTTCTACTTAAACAGAAAGCTCTACATGAAGACGTCCCGCTTTACCGACAGCCAGATCATCGCCATCCTGAAACAAGCCAAAGCCGGCAGCCCTGTACCGGAGCTGTGCAGCGAGCACGGCATCAGCAACGCCACGTTCTACGAATGGCGCGCCAAGTTCGGCGGGATGGACGCATCGCTCATGGCACGCATGAAGGAACTCGAGGATGAGAACCGTCCTAATTGCGCCGCCGTGTGGGTGCCGGACAGCCTCATGTACCAGATCGTACTGTTTCCGTTCTCGCTTATCGGTGGCATCTTTGCATCGTGGATGTGCGACGTACTAATGTCGATCTGCTGAGAGTCGGCTTCACTGTACTGTCGGACGCGGGATGGCTCTTTACTGGGTCGACGGATGACAAACATCGCGGCTTAAGCAGGTCGGCGACGGCAGGGAATTATGAGCGGCTAGAAGCGGACTTGTTTCCACATTTACAAGCATAATGTGCGACACTCAGCTCTGCACGGTCATACATGCCAGTCAGCTTTCTCTCGAACGACCAGCGCGAAAACTACGGCCGCTACGTCGGTCCGCCTTCGCCCCACGACCTCGCCCGGTATTTTCACCTAGACGATACCGATCATGCATTGATCGCACCGAAGCGCGGTGCGCATAATCGGCTGGGCTTCGCCGTCCAACTCGCGACGGTGCGCTACTTGGGCACGTTTTTGGAAGACCCGCTGGCAGTGCCTCAGCCCGTGCTGCGGACACTGGCCAAGCAGCTGCGCATCGAAGCGCTGGACAAGGCAAACCCTTACAGCGCCGGCGAGCAGCGCTGGGAGCACGCAACGGAAATTCGCGCTTCCTATGGCTACGTCGAATTCACGGAACCTCTGATCGCCTTTCGTCTGACGCGGTGGCTCTACGCCTTGTGCTGGACCGGCACCGACCGGCCGAGTGTACTTTTCGAGCGCGCCACAACATGGCTCGTGACGCACAAGGTGCTTCTGCCTGGATGTACAACGCTTGAAAGGTACGTCGCGCGCCTGCGTACCCGCGTCGAGGAGCGATTATGGCGCTCGCTTGGAAGTGGGATCAGCCTCGACCAGCAAACGCGCCTCGAAGGCCTCCTCGTATCTTCAGGCGGCAGTCGCAATTCCCCGCTTGACCGCCTGCGCACCGGGCCGGTGGTGGCTAGCAGCCGATCAATGAGCCTGGCGCTGATGCGACTGCAAGCAGTCCGCGAGCTCGGCATCCGTTTGCCCGCCGCTACACGCATCCCAGCAACGCGGGTCGCAGCGCTGGCACGATTCGCGGACGCCGCCAAATCCAGCGCGATCCTTCGCCTACCGGTGCTGCGCCGTCTGGCCACCCTGGTAGCGTTTGTGCACTGTCTCGAAGCATCGGCACAAGATGACGCTTTGGAAGTGCTCGAAGTCATTCTGCGGGAGCTTTTTGGTGACGCCGTGAAGGCCGACAAGAAATCGCGCCTCCGCTCGCTCAAGGACTTGGACGAGGCTGCGGCCACACTCGCCAGCGCCTGTCAGATGCTGCTGGACGACACGGTGCCGGATGCCGAGCTGCGCAAGCAGTTGTTCGCTCGGATTTCGCCGGACGCGCTCGCGCTGGCCCTTGCCGGCGTCAACAAGTTAGTTCGACCGACTGACAATGTGTACTACCAGGAACTGGACGCGAAGTACAAGACCGTGCGGCGCTTTCTGCCGGCGCTGGCCGAGCACATCCACTTTGGCGCGAATGCCGCTGGCGGGCCGTTCATCGCCGCCTTTGCTTGGCTTCGCGCTAACATGATGGTAAAGAGACCCGACAACGACGCGCCACGCGAAATCATCACCAAGCCTTGGCAACGCCATGTGCTGCGCGAGGATGACGCCATCGACTTCCACGCTTACACTTTCTGCGTTCTTTCCGAATTGCGTATCGCGCTGCGTCGGCGCGACGTGTTCGTAGCCCCGAGCTGGCGGTACGCCGATCCACGCGCCGGCCTGCTCGATAGCACTGAATGGGAATCTACGCGTCCGATCATTTGCCGCACGCTGGGCCTCTCGGCGGTACCGGGGCCGACATTGACGGCCCTTGCCGATGAACTGGACCGGACCTACCACGCCGTCGCCGCCCGGTTGCCCGACAATCCGGCCGTGCGGTTTGAGAAGGTGGGCGACAAAAAAGAACTGGTGCTCAGTCCTTTGGACAAAATGGATGAGCCAGCTTCGTTGATCGCGCTGCGCGCCAAGGTCACAGGCATGCTGCCGCGCGTCGATCTGCCGGAACTGATCCTGGAGATTGCAGCCCGTACCCGCTTTACTGATGCCTTCACCCACATATCGGAGCGCACGGCGCGCGCTTCCGATCTGCATGTGAGCATCTGCGCTGTGTTGGGTGTCCGACAATATTGGGAGGAAAACAGCCCTAGGATGACTCTAACTGGTTGATAGAGTTACCATTAGGCCCCTCTCTTTTTTCAAATTTCGGCATGTTTTCGATCTTATGAGTACACGTGCGTTGTTCCCTTACTATGTTGTCAATGATAATTGCTGAGCTTGTTTAATTTCTCAACTTAAAAAATTAAGGTAGTGTTACTAAAGGCTACTATTTATTTTGTACTTGATTTTTTGTAAGGATAGTCTGACAAACCAGGTGCAATATTTCTGCTTTCAACATCATAAAGAGTAGGATGGTTTTTTAGCCATAACTGATAATCGTAACCTTGCAAACTATGATCTTCTGTACAGTCAACGCTCCAGTGATATAACCAATACCCGGCAACTACAGCTCTAACGTTTATGTTAAGACTTCCTTCTTTCATATTAAAATCATGCTCTACAGTTTTTGGATTTTTAACATTCGTAGTATTAGGGTGAGGCACTAATTCTAAGCTGACCATTCGATTCCACTGGTGATCATTGTTGACACCACCTGTTGATATATCAATTTCAGAATTATCGTCAATATCTACCTCAACTATTCGAGTTAGGGCATAAGTACGATATTCTTTCTTTAATATATCAAATGCCCTGAGATACCAATGTATGCCATTATCAAAAATAGCATGCGCCCTAATAGTTTTATCTGATCGTCCATTTTTAATAGAGCGGTAAACCATATGAAGTGGTCTTTTGCTAGATATTGAACGAGTGATAGTCGACAGAAAATTTACTTTAGGTAGGGAGATTCTAGGAGGGCACATTATTCCATCGAACTCTGACATACCCAATGCATCTGATATTCTAGAAGTTCTTAACTTAGACATTGCTGATGATATCTGTAAATCAAACAATGGATCAAAAGAGCTTTCAATTATTTCATATTTTTTGGTGCTTTGATTTAACTCAAGATTAGACTTAGCAAATTCTCTATATTGACGTATATCTCTCGTTGCGGCGGCCTCTCCGATACCAAACCTTTCTGTTAAGTCGATTCTTGAAACCCAACCCCTAAACCTAAGCATGAATTCAATATATTCTAATCTGTCGTAGATGTTTTTAGGTAATTCACTTATTTTTTCATTGTTCACGTTTAACCCCTATAAATTACGCCACCAAGACTAATTTAATGTAAGGATATCACAGCAGCATACTAATCACTATGTAATATTGACATCATCATTATGATGAGATAATATAGGATTATTAGCGCTCTAATTGTTAGATCGCAACAAAATTGATGGTAAACATTACGATGGCAAAACTACAGAAAGAATTTCGCGTCCTACATGACGCGATTAAACTTGGCACTTATGATGAGAATGCAACATTACGCCAAAAAAGAGATTTGTTGATTGATGAACTCAGAGATAAATTAAAGGATGAAAAAATACCTGGCACTGATAAAAGTTTAACGTTTACTAAATATGATCAAGGGTCATATGCAATGAACACAGGAGTAAAGCCTAAAAACGATGATTTTGACATCGATGTTGGGATAATTTTTGATATTACAAATGATGATTATGATTCTCATAAACTAAAACAACTCATTTTTGATAAGTTGGATACACAACACAATCGGACGGTTGAATATAATCGACCTTGTATAACTGTTAAATACTCCGATGGGTATCATGTTGATCTTGCTATATATTCAGATAATGATGACGATATTCATATCGCATGGGGGAAGAAAAATTCAAAAGAAAGATTGTGGTTTAAAGCAGAACCAAAAGAATTGACCGACTGGGTTGCTGATGTATCAGATGAATGTGAGGAATCTAAACAATTCAGGTGTAATGTCAGATACTTGAAAAAGTGGAAGTGGAGAAAATTTAGCAGTTATGGAAACGCGATGCCTCCATCTATTGGCATTACCATACAAGCTAGAGACTCATTCATATATAAAAAAGATGATGATTTAGCAGCGTTAGTTCACATTGTAGAATCTATGATTAATGAATTTGATGATCGTTGGTGTAAAGATTCGTTAGAATTCAAAAAGTGTATTGTTACTAAATTACCAGTGGCTCCTTATAAGGACGTTTATTATAAAATGTCATTAAAACAGACTGATGAGTTTTATAGGAAACTTGAAACTCTTTTAGAGGCTTTAGAAGCGGCTAGAGATGAAGCTTCAGATTATAAGGCGAGTAAAATTTTAATAAAAATATTTGGTGATGACTTTCCGGAAGCTGAGGATGTTAGAAAAAGTTACATTGTTCCAGCAGTTCATGCTGGCGATAATGCATGACACCTTCGGAACTTGAGGATGCGGTAAGTAAGGCTACAGCACATTTCATCATTGAATATAAAAAACATAGTGATACGAAATATGACTTTAATCTAAGAGGCAAGAAAAATTTTTGGAATGTAAGGCTAGATTTTTCTTCAGGTTTTCCTTATGCATTACCAACCATAACACTCTTGGATTCAATATTTATTGGCTCTGTTCCTCACGTCAATATCAAGGGTACTGTTTGTATACAGGAAGGTGATTCACTAATAATTGACTATCAACGACCCACTGATTTAATCTGTTATTCGCTTGATCTAACTCTATCAGTACTCAGCAAGGGTGACCTTAAGATCTATGAAGATGAACTGACGGATGAATATGAGGGTTACTTTCACACTGAAGCGGCTGAAGTTAATTCATTTTACGCTGCCAAAGATAACGTAGAGCATTTTTATTTAAAAGTAATATACCCTAGTAAACAGAAAAGAAAGCGCTCTCACCCGGTACTTCTTTTTGATAAGAATAAAAGCCTGCCAAATAGTTTTAGCGATATTAAGAATAAATATACCTATCAAGTAATAAAAGCGATTCATCTTCCATTTTTATCCCCAACTCTACCTCCAAAAGAAGGACGGCCTATAACCATCGAGTATATAAATGAACTACTAGATGACGTTACTGATAAAGCCCGCTTAAATAAGCTTTTATTAAAAGAAAAGAAGAAGAGGCAACACTACATATTGCTCAGTTTTCCGAGAAGTAAAAAGGGTGAAAGAACCCAGATATTACTTAATTTTAATTCTGATAAATCATCATTACACCCACTTATTGATCGAACTGATTGTTGGGACATAAAAACATACTTATTGAAAAGAAATAATCAATCATACCTGCTTGAACGAGGTGGGGGTGATAACAACCTATCGAACAAAAAAGTTACGATAATTGGTTGTGGCTCCGTTGGTGGGGAAGTTGCTACGATGCTAGCTAAATCAGGGGTTGGAGAGCTAATGCTAATCGACAAGGACACTTTAGAAACTGATAATATTTACAGGCATAGACTTGGTGGAGCATATATACCCTTCACGCCTAATTTAGGAAGTGGGGATGTTCCTCGTATTGCCAAAGTATCTGCATTAAAAAATTCACTAGAAAAAGATATTCCGTACGTAAAAGTTAGTTGTAATTTGAACCCCGTTCAGACAATCATCGCAGAGAAGGGATTGCACTTTGCGGATGTCGTAGTTGTAGCCGTTGGTTCACCTTCGTTAAGCCTATGGATTAATAAAGAATTAAAGACCCTTGGTCACAAAAAAGTCATATTTTGTTGGAATGAAGCCTCTAGCTTAGGAGGGCATTCTGTTTCAATCAATCTCGAAACATCCTGCTTTGAATGCCTGTATACAGATACAAGTGGTTTTAAATTAAATAACGATTTGAGCTTTCTGAAAACAGGCCAAGGTCTAACAAAAAATTTAACGGGTTGTGCGGGTGTTTTTACACCGTTTTCATATCTAGATTCATCACAGACCGCAGCATTAGCGACTAAGCAATGTTTGGATATGTTGATATTAGATAGAGATTCTACAGCTATGAGTTGGAAAGGTGAAAACAGAAGCAATCTAAAGGTGACCCAAAGGTATGAAGAGTCAGAATTAAAAGAAGAGGTCGTAATTAATTCAAAGGACGCGTGTCATGTTTGCAAGTGATTTTGAATGGGAAATAGAAATTTTAGATTTTGGTACTGTGAGAGTTTCGTCAAATCTATTTAATAAATTAGTAGAGTACCGTCAGCTCACTTCGTCATTTCTAGAATCTGGTGGGGTGCTGATAGGAAAGCATTTAAATGCTAATGGTGTTTTGTTAATAGATGATTTTACTCCACCTCTACCAAACGATAAACAATCTAGACATAGGTATTATCGCTCACAAGCTCATTGCAAAGCTGTTAGAAGGATATGGAAGGATTCAGACCATGAATCAACTTATGTAGGTTTGTGGCACACACATCCAGAAGACTCCCCGAATTATTCATCCATAGACAAAAAAGATTGGCTAAACGCTTTAAAAATATCTAAGTTTGAAGGTACAAGATTGTTTTTTATTATTATTGGGAAAACACAAATAAGGTGTTGGTTAGGTTCTTTAAGTGCAATTTGTAACCCAATTAATCTTGTTAGTGAACTGAAAATCGATAGCTAAAAATAACTTCAAGAATAGGATAATGATGAAATTTGCTGATGGAATACAAACAAACTACCCTGCGTTAGAAAGTTTTGTGGACATGAAAACTATGATGAAGGGTTTGGAAAAAACAATTTCATGGTCTGATGTAGGGATTCTTTTCGATAAACAAAACAAGTCAACTTTGATTTTACTATTAGATGAAGAGTTTATTGTTACTGGTGTGCTTAGGTTTAGCTTAAAGATTGAAGAAAATATTGAAGCTGTTAATCTTTTAAAGCGAGGTGGCGATGTTTTTTTAGGGGGTTCTGATAAAGAGTTCACCATAGAAGAAATACGTTCATTAGACGAGTTAAATACTATTTGGAAATCACTTTCTCCACTATATCCAAAAATTGATAACACTAAACTTAAAGAGTTTTTTCTCCGAACAAGAGTCAAAAAAAACAAATCTGGAAGAGGTAAGGATTTTAGCCAGAAAACGATAAATACGGTTATATTTGAAAGCCACGGTTACTGTATGTTTGATGGTTGTGGAGAAGATTTAACAAAAGACGAGCTAACCGGTGAGAAAGGAAATTATTCTTATTTAGCGCATAACATAGCTTCATCTGAAAATGGTGCGCGGGGCTTAACTGTAATGTCAGAACTTCTATCTGATGATCCCAGTAATGTGCTTTTGTTGTGTGATAAGCATCATCGGCTTGTTGATAGAATTGCTACTATAGATTACCCCTCTACACGCCTTTCTAAAATGAAATTAGATTTTAACCTAGCATGTAGTTACCTATTAAATTCTCTCTCATATCAGTCAATACCAGCATTTTCAATTTTATGGCCTGTTGCTGGACATAGTGTGAGCGGTCCATCAGAAGTAGAAATATCACAATGCTTAAGCACGGTGCAGTCTAGGTTGTTGAATCAACTAAATACAGTAAGTGATAATGACCCAATTTTAAAAGCAACGTCAGACGATGTTGTATGGTCAATGATGCCAAGAGCAATAGAGATTGCTGCTAGTGGAATAGTTATGCAACTAAGCGGCTATAACTATAAAGCGGCTTTATTTCCATTTGGTCCAATGCCCTCCTTAATTGCACTTGGAGCAATGCTTGGTAATAAAAATGGAATTATACCCATGTTGCGCTATAGGGATGGAGGACGATGGACATGGCCATCAGATAAGTCCTTAGGGTGTTTTTACAACATAAACGGGATAGAGGCACTGACCGCTTCTGAGAATAACATTGTTATTTCATTAGTAATGACAAGTGATCCAGAAAACATTCAAAATGCTGCACAACAAATATCTGAAAAGACAAGTGCAAAAGTAATTGAAATTAAGTCAAAAAAATTAGGTAATGGTGCTCTCGCTCACCCAGATGATGGAATCGCATTCAGTGCAGATATACAGAGGTTACTTCATCAATTAAAAGATAATTATGGAGTAAAAAACATTCACTTGCTTCCTTGCGCTTCAAATGCTATTTGCGTGTTTTTTGGGCAAGCCTTTGATAATTATCACCCAAATATAACTATTTACGATTTCCATAAAAAAACCATGATTCCAAGACTTAGAATCGAAAGTGAGAATAACGAATGTAAAGTCAAAGCAGCTTGTTAAAGCACATGCATTTAATGGAATGAAGTTTTTGACTATTAGTAATAATTTTACAACCAGGTATCAGAGTAGATATCTTACAAAGGAGAGTAACTGAGGTGTACGGACTACATAGAATTATTCAGATAGATGGGTTTATCCCAGGTATTCGCACCGTCATTGAACTTGATGGGCATTCAATAATTAACGGTACTAACGGAGCTGGAAAAAGCTCGACGTTAAAGCTTCTCTCCTTTTTTTATGGAGGAGACCCCAGTCAGCTTGACTCACATGCCGCAGGGCGCGACCCCTTTACGCAGTTCTACTTACCAAGGCAGACGAGCCTTCTGGTTTTTGAATATGCTCGTGAAAGCGGATTATGCTGTGCAGTCGCATATAGACATAAGAGCGGTACAAAACACGTTTATCGCTTTCTTGAAGGTGGTTTCTCAGAGGAACGATTCAGTCGGAAAGGCTCTACTGGGAAGACTGTTTATTGCAAAGGGCATGAGCTCAAGATGCATTGGCGAGAGCTAGACCTTAGTTGTTCACAGCAGATTGAGATTGTTACTAATTATCGGGCGATTATTCAGAATGATTCAGCACTTATTAATAGGCTTTCAGATAGTAAGACATTAAGACGTTTGGCTGGTAGTTATTGCTTGGGTAGTCGTAAAACACATATGCGTTATATAGATCGCATATGTGCAGCTATTATCAGTCGAAGTGGCAATATGGAGCGGATGAAGGACATGCTAGCTGATATTATGGCGGAAGATGGCGTTATTTTCCCTCAAACACCCATTCATCCAGCTGATGAAAGTTTGGCAAAAGAAATAAGCTCTCTGAAGGCTTTTGAGAGAGAAGTTCCGCGAATGAAGAGCGTGTTATCTAGGCATTATGGTCGCCTTGATATCGAAGCGAGGCTCTCGGCCTATGGTGGACAAGTTAAGCAAGCTAATCTTGATTTAGCTGCTGATGATCAGAGAACGAATGATCGGCTTTCAAAAGTATCAGAGCGCTTAGCTGATCTTCAATTGGGGTGGGACTCTGAATATGGCGTTATTAACAAGGCACTAATTGATGCAGAAAATAAAGTTGAATCTTGTGAAGGGAAAATTGATCGGCTTGATCGGCAATATGATGATTATGAAAATGCGGACATGGAAAAAAAGGTATTCGAATTTAATAACCTTGGACGCTTTATGGATGACGCTGAACAAACCAAACAACGTTATAAACTGCTGAGTGAAGAGGTTAAAGAAGAAGATAGTGCGCAGAGCCATAAGTTAAACGCAGAATATCAACGCTTCGAGCGAACTAGATCAGAAATACAACTGCAGCTTGATGCAGCAAAAGAGAAAGCTGGAACAAAGTCTCTTGAGCACACATCAAGTCGAGAGGCGCTTTTAAAGCGAGAAGCTACCGAAGTCGAAGTGGCTCGTAGTAATGCGTCACCCGATAAAGAGCTACTGATTGAGGCTAAAGCAAGAGCACAGGCTACTGCCGACAATGGAGGTCCGACAAAAGAAGAGCAATTGAGTTTGGCCATTATTTTGGAACGAATTGATACCATTGAGATTGAAGAGGCTGAGGCTCTTAAAGTGTCTCAGGAAAAAATTACTGAGCATGAAAAGGCCCTCAATAGAAGGAGTGTGGCTCAAGAAGAGTTTGAGAGTAAGACAAAAAATTATCATGCAAAACAAGCTCGCCGCGACGAACTGCATAAGATTGCATTTGCAGAAGATGGGACGTGGTTAAAACGACTGCGAGAAAAGGACGCTAGCTGGGAAAACCGATTAGGCAAGCTCATTAATCCAGACCTTTTACATCGAAAGGATCTTTATGCTGAATATGCTGAAGGTGAACTTGATACGATCTTTGGTTGGTCAATTAACCTAGATGCCATAGCAACACCTCAGCATGCTGAAACTGAGGCGCAGTTGCGCTCGGAATTTTCAGTGCAGGAGGATGCTGTAAGGTGTGCTAAAGAAGATGTAGACCAGCAAGAAATAGATTGTAAGAAAGCCAACATGAAGTTCAAAGAAGCAGAGCTATTAGCTAATGAAGCTAGGTTATCACTGGATAAAAAGGGCGAGCAAAAAGAGCTTGCAAGAAAGTCTTATAGAGCTAAAGAGAAAGACATTAATAACGCAATTTTTGAGCGACGGACGACAGCAAAAAAAGAAGTAATTAACTTAGAGGAAAAGGTTTTAAGTTTTGATAAAGAACTTAGTAATCGAATCCTTGATATTAAAGAGCGACATAGAGAGGCTATGGATGAACTGCTTGGTGCATTTTCATTAGAAAGCAGTCGTATCGTAAAAGAAATTGAAAGGCTTTCTAGCGATTTAAGTGGCAACATTGATAATTTTAATGATCGAAAAAAACAAATTAAAAAAGACTTTGAGCAGGCATGTAGTGACAAGGGGATAGATAGTAAAACAATAGAAGGTGCTAATAAATCAGCTGATAATGCTCAAAAAAAAGTACAGTCTATACGTGATAGTGCCAGTCTAGTTAATGCATATATAGAGTGGCTAGGAGCTGAATGGGAAAAGCGAGATTCGTTAATTTCTAAGCTGGGCGACTTAAAAGCACTAATGGAGCAAGCTGGTAATAAAAAAAAGGATCAAGAGCGTCTATATATTGGCAGAAAAGAAGAGCTCAACGATGAAAAGAGCAAAGAGCTCTCTTACCTAACAATGCTGAATGAGAAAAAAGAGCAGCTCAACATAATACGTCCACGGTTCCTTTTTTACATGGATAATTCAGAAGCGATCGCCCCATCAATGCCATTTGAGCTACTGATCCAGGAGGTACAATCGTTACTAGATTCCAATGAAAAAATGAAAAATCAACTTATTGAAGATGTTCAATGGATTGACAGCAAAATTATGGGGTTTGATGAAACCCAAGTAGGACAGGCGTGGCTGCGAGCAAAAGATAACTTAAGACAAAAACTCAATTATGATGATCCGTATGACCGAAATTTTCTAATTAACCTACCACAGGCTTTAGAAGTGTTTCTGGATGAGGAGATTAAGAATATACAGGCCGCCAGAATTGAGTCATTACGAGGTGTTGGTAAAGGCCTGACTGATTTCTTCGAGCATCTTGACGCTATTCATAAGCGTATAAGAGAGCAATCAAGAAAAATAACATCTGTTATGGCTGAGAGCATGAAGATAGATGCCTTATCCTCAATGGGAATTTCCCTAACTTCTAAGATTGATTCGCTTGACTACTGGAGGTCTCTGCAAGATTTTTCCAAGTCGTGGCAGCAGTGGCGAGAATCGGGCGAATACGGACTTCCAGAGCAAGAGCTTCTTGATGGAATGTCAGCGTTGATAGGTACGCTTAAAGGCATTAAGTCAGGAAATCACCTGCGCAACTATTTCGACCTACACATTAGAATGGTTGAAAACGGTAATGAGCGAATAATTAAAAATGATTACCAGCTTGAAAATTCAACGAGTGATGGACTGAAGTATTTAGCTCTGTGCGTAATATTCGTTGCCATATCTAGGCTACTTTGCCCTGATAAAAACGTCCTACTGCACTGGCCTATTGATGAGCTAGGGATATTGCATGGAGACAATATTGCCAGACTCTTTAATATGCTAAATGATGGAGGAATCGTCATGGTTGGAGGTTTCCCAAGTGAAGATCCGGTCATGCTTCGGCACTTTAAACATCGACAGGTAATCGACTTTAAAACAGGGGTTAGAATAATGGATATTCCAAAGTCAACACTTAGAGAGCGCGCTTTAGCGCGTCGTAATCTAGAGCTAATAAAGTGAGTGCATATAGTGATGGAGATGCCTTTTCTCAGGTAATAGAAAAGCTACTGACTGGTGAGATAATATGTGAGATTACAGAAGAGCAGCTCTACAAATACTTAAATGATCCTAGTAACCTGAAAGATGTTGATAGTTACCTTCGGCGTATAGGTCGCATATTAAGGTCTTCACAGGATAGCTCAGGATACTATGCAGCTTATAGAGATATATCTAACGCATCAGTTAAGCTTCAAATTAAAAAGAAGTTTAGTGAGGTTATAAATGATTTAGAACCCTTTATTAGGTGGCTACGATTAGCATCATCTGCAGAGAAAAGCGGGGCACCGATTAAACCAGGAGATACGTTGCGTGGAAGTCTGTTACTCCAAGCTATAGAGAGCGCTCCCTCCTTGGTAGATGAATTAGATCGTCTATCTAGAACTAAGCTTTTTAGCAATACCAGCGCTGGCCCGAAAAAGCAGTTAGATTCGGTTCTTAAGCGTCTATGCGATAACGGATACCTTGTATCAAGAGGCGCTAGTGGATCAGTATTTATTGCTACAGGAAAATGGGCGCGATTATATGAAATCTTACAGTTTATTGCTGTACATGAGCAATTAGACAGTGAAGAAGACACTCCGGAGCAAGCGGAGATTCTGCATTGATGTCTCGCGATGAGCTAAAGCGGGTCTTTAAGCTGTTACGAAAGCACGAGGATATACTTGTATCAGCCTACCTTGAGGGAGGAGGTGTAATTGATGAATCGGAAATAGATATTTCTGCAATTGAAATGTTAGTTAATACTCGACTTCTTTGGATACCAGCAAGCGATGAACCAGTACGTCTTACCCGTGAGTTAACCGGCCTTTTTGACCGAGTGTTGCGTGACCCTCGCCGATTAACGTTGGATGCGGATATTGGTGGGTTTGTTAATAACATTGAAAGTAGCGTCAATCGATATAGAGAAGCTATACGCTTAGGATTCAGTGACGATGCCTCTCATTACCTAAGTCAGATTGAGCGACTTGTTGATGAATTAAGAAGTAGTCTACTCGATAGTTCAGGGCAACTTTGGCAAAAAATTAATTCTGAATTTGGATATGTTGGTTCTCTTAATCTGAAAATCAAAGAAAATGAAACAGTATTAAATCAAGCTAAACTTCTGAATGACCGATTGGAGCTGATCAAGGTTCGTGAGATGGATGAACTAGCAGGCAGTGATTATCAGCTGAGAAGATATCTAAACCACTGGCTATTAGGTGCTGTTGAATTGTGCCGGCGAGAGACAGTTGATGCAATTCATAAGCTTAACGAGCTTCTATTTGAGCACCGTAAACAACAGAGTTTAGGGCGTATTATTGATTCATTTTATCGAAGGTTTCAGTCAGTCAATGGCTATAAGCCGATCGATTATGCAAGTATGGGCGATATACCGCAGGTTTTTAACCAAGTTACGCCTATAAATCTTACTGCTTACGAAAATGCTGATGACCCATGTCAAGAGGTTACGCTTACTCAGATTATTTCAGGCTTACGTAAAGACCTCCTCAAGATAGAAGAGCCAGAGCCTGCATTGGAGATTGATGTGCTTCCTGAAGAGCCTCCAATAAAGAAGTCTCTAGCAATATTAGGTCAGGCCGTTGAGGATTTCTATTTAAAGGCTATTGAATCAGGAACCACCCTCAGTGCAATTAAGTGCTGTCCTGACGTTGAGATTGAACCAGATATGGAAATTTGGCTTTACGCAGTTATAGCGCGTTTCAATAATATGGAGCAAAGTGAGCGAGTACTTTTCAATATGGAGTATAAGCAGACCGAAGACCCTATTTTTAATGGGAGGCACCTTGTTCAAGATGTTCACGTGTCTGTAAACTTAGCTGATGATTCTAACTTCAATCCTTAGAGTTGCCCCGTGACCTTATCAAAAAAATATTACACTGCTATTCAACAGGTATTGCGTAATCAAAAGTCTAGTGTGTCGCTCAATACAACCTGGAAGCACATACACGATGAATCCGGCATAGGAAGCACATCATTAAAGCAGCTTTTCTTTACAGCTCAAGATCATGAAGCTCTTAGGAAATGGGTTTTACTTGAGGTTGGTGTAGATCCTCTAATCACAGAAGTTAAAGGCGATAGGCTTGAGGTAGCATCGCTAGTTCAAGATGAGAAGTGGGCTACGAAAAATGTATTCTCAGGAATGGTTTATGTCAATATGCGCTCCGGTGAAATTCCCATATCTCAAGGTCGTGTAGCTACGCCTTCAGGAACGCTTCTTTATGTGGCGGCTGGTGATATTCTAGTTAATGAGATTACAGCAGTAGTTCTGATGGAGAATGGAATTGTTGCAAGGAATTGGTACAAGTGTCGAGTTCCTGATGAATTATCAAATGCTTTAATGGTATACAGAGGTCATGACAGCGAAGCGGAGGCTGTAAGTTTGTGGCTGAAAAGCTTACCTTTAGAAGTTAAGAAGGTTGGCTATTTTGATTTTGATCCTTCGGGACTTGGTATGGCAATAGACTATGGTGTAGACGCCATACTTATTCCTGATCTTCTCGATGATGAGTTAGTAAAGGGGATTAATAACAAACAAGAAACACATGTTGAGCAGTTATTGCATCGCCCTAATCTTGGAAGCCAGCTTCCAAAGAGTTGCTATGAAATATGGAAATGGATGACGACAGAAAATAGAAAGTGCGCAATTACTCAAGAGCGATTAACGGTACTGGGTAAACATTTACGTTTACTAAATATCACAGATTTGTAGAGTTATAGTTAAATTGATGACCTATTAAAAGTGATATTGTTCACTTCATAGTGTGTCCAACAATACCTAGTATTAACGAGACCCTATGCCTCATTAAACATTTACATTGATATTTTGCATCTGAACTAGCGTGGCCTTAAATGACTTTGGAGGTTTTCCATCAAAATCATATACGCCATGCATATTCAAATGCTTCCAAGCAATCACTGAGCCACTGGCTATTGAATCCAACACCATTTTTCTTTCTTCTTTGCCGTTGAGTCCATGGTAGTAATCAGACAGGAAAAGGTAATTCCAAAGAATAATAGTATTTTTCAGAAGGGTAGTGCATGCCATCACTTTTTGAATTTGATTATCTGTTCCAGCATGAAGCTGTCCTTTACGGCCAAAAAATACAGCACCAGAAAGCTTTTGACCAAGTTCAACACGGTTAAGTTGTTTCTGGATAGACCTTCGTAGCTCTTCGCTCTCAATATAATTCAGGATAAAATGCGATTTTAGGAGTTTTCCAAGTTCTTTAATTGCTATGTATAGTTTACTCGATCGACCAGTACTGGATAGCATTTTGAATACCTGTGATGCTGAGCAATAACCTAGTTTTATAGATGCCATGAGGTGCAAAATATCGTCCCAGTGGGAAAGGATCAGTTTTCTATTGATACTATTTTTAGGAGCAATCAAATAATTGGAATTCTTTTTCAAAGATTTTGCTTCATAGGCATATAAAGTTTGTCGATGAACATTTTTGATCCGTGGTGCAAAGGCAACATCCAGGAAGTGCAAACCGGCAAAAATAGCTTCTGTGTATCCATGCGTATCTGTCGAGTGCAAGTGATTTGATTCTCCTTCACGAAACAAAGAGTGCTTTGCCGATACAATCCCATCCATCATATGAGGGGCCTCGCGATCCGAAGCCGTTAGGACGTTCACATGAAAAAATGATTGTTTTTCATCTAAGAAACTATTGACGCTCACCCCTTGCTCTTTGCCATAGTACTTGTAGGAGTAGTTTGCCAACAACGAGTTAACTGCAACGACCACTTTTTTGCCATCGCTGCTAGTATGTAGCGTACCGTTTTTATCATTAAATATGGTTGGTAACGGTAGAGACTGTATGAACTGAACAATCGACTTATTCGCTTTTTCCAAGTTGTCGTTAGACAGCCACAACTTCTCTGTGTCTCGTAGCTGTTTTTCGGAGATATTACGGGCAGCTTTATCCATATCGTTATGCCCAAGATTGGTTCCCAGACTCATAATCGTTGCATTGATAAGCTTTTTATTGATTTCCTTGTTAGCTCCTTTGTTCGATCTGTGTGTAAAGGCCTCAGAAAAGCCTGTATATGAATCTACTTCGGACAAAATTTCATAGAGAAGTGTCGATTTTTGGTTGTTGAGCATTCCCGGTATATATTTTGATGCATCGTAGTCAGCGTCAGGGCCTCTGACTCTCCATTCACCTGTTTTTTTAATATGAACAAATGGGTTCTGCTTCGCCGTAATACCTTTATTAACACGCTGATAGGTTTGTGTTAAAGACCTTCCCATATTATGCAAAGTGACCTTACCATCCCAATATTTCTCCAGTTTTGCGGCTGAAATAAATTGCAGCTTATCCCGCTCCCAAACGTCAGAAGGAATCAAATAGTGCTTGTTTGCCCGAAAACGATACGAGTGTTCAAGGGTTAATCGTTTTTCCCGTATAGCTGCGTCTATATGGATGAAAAGAAGGGTCTTGTATCGAGAAATTACCGCTGTTTGTTCATCGGAAAATACAATAGTACGATCCTTCTCTTTTAAAAAATCAACGGGCGCATTACTCATTGATTGACCGTCTACTGCATAGTAGTTAATGGCCTCAAGTAACGATGAGTCTGAGTTGTTTTTATCAAATACTAAGACACTCAGCAGTGGCCCCAAAGTTCTTTGTAAAGAGAGGTGACTGTTAAACAGATACTCGTAAAAACTATACTTTAACTGGCTGTTGGTCAGTCTCGCATCCATTTTAGAAAAGTGTTCATTGAGTTCAGGGTTTTCAGCTTCAAAATAGGACTCAATTAAGTTAATAACCTGCTCATTACGTTGTGAGTATGTAATGGAGTGATCTTGAGATATATTAAGGGCCAACTTTAGAATTTGCTTTGAAGATTTAGCAGAGTCCAACACGGATTTACTCGACAACTGTTCTTCTTTCTCCATGCTTTCTTTTTGCTTTCGATCATACCCCTTAGCAGAATTTACAGTGCTGCGTATGACTTTCAAAAAAGCGTCAACAGCGTAATCCTGGCGTAGATAAAATTGATCTTGTACAAAGGCAGCTAGGTAGAGACATTGCTTTATAGGATTTTGTAGCTGCGTTATCTGACGGGTACTGGATTTATAGACCCAATCTGCAAAGTATTTGGTGCCTTCTTCAGTTAGGGCGAGCTCTTTTAGCAATGGCTCAATAACAAAAAATATATCGCGGAAATACGCCAAAATCTCGGCATTCTTTTTTAAGGCTCTTTGTGTATGAGCTTGGTCAATTTTCTTTAAATCACCAAAACTCACAGAGTTCTTTGTGTTCGAAAGCAGTGAGAGTAGAGCGTCCGTCATCTTTTCGTCAAGTCGGGCTTTAGTACGTTTTAATATCGTATTCTCATATTGATTAAAACTGTCAGAGACAATATTGGAGAATTGATCATAACTAGGTATTTCAACCTTGCTTGCCCAGCAAAAGTCCAACAAAGCAAATAGAACATCTTCACTGGATTTTCGTTTATCGACATGGAGTAGGGCATGTGCGGCGAGATCCTCGTGATCTCTGTTGCGGAAGGCTTTCCATTTGAAACTTTCAAGAATAAGGTTTTTGTGTTGAGTCTTGGACTTCATTGAGTAGCCAGCTAGGTCAACAGGCTTTTTGAGTCCTAACGCCTTTTCAGCAAAGCGCAGATCTTTATGTTTGAATAGACTCTCATCAAAAAAACGACCTTTAGCTTGAAAATAGGCGCGCTGCATTAAAAACCCGACTTTATTAATATCTGTACGTAAGGTGTTGATCACTTTACGCGTATCAGCATCAATCAAAAAGTAGCAGTGTCGTGCATTTGACGATAGCTTAGGTGCATCATTAAATGTTCGTTTTCGAGCGGTAGAAAGAATTTTAAGGTTGGGCATAGGCTTTTGCTCTTAATTTGTTATTATTAGAATCGCGCCGTATATAATCGCGTAATACCGTTTTTATAACATTTTATACAGTATTAGCTATTTGATATAACCAAAAGCGCAAATATTTGTAGTGTACACTACACGTTTTCGTGTTTATGGTTATAAGAACAGCCTTTTTTAATTCCTTTTTGTTATTTAAGTAACAATCCTCTCTATCTTCAAAATGCAATAAATTGCTAATCCCTGTATTATTTATTGTTGTACAGCGACCATAATTCAATATTATTGAGCAATTAATGAACCCTACCTCTGAACTTTATACATCACTGTTGGATGCCTATGAGCATTTCAATACAGCTTTATTTGGAGGTAAATTACCGAGCGTAATTTTTACAGTACAACGTAAAAAAGGAGTCATGGGCTATTTTGCACCTGAGCGTTGGGGAGATATTAACGGTACTAAATGCAGCGAAATAGCGATTAATCCAGCGTATATTGCCAATTCAAGACTGATTGAGGTGATGCAGACGTTGGTCCATGAAATGGCACATTGCTGGCAGCACTGTTTTGGTCATCCCGGCCGTGATTATTACCATAATAAAGAGTGGGCTCTAAAAATGATTGAAGTTGGGTTGATGCCTTCCTCGACAGGAGAGCCGGGTGGACGAATTACTGGCCAGTTTATGAGTGATTACATTATTGAAGATGGGCCATTTATCCGAACTTTCCAACAGCTATCTGATGAAAAAGGGTTTCAGTTGAAGTGGATGGATAGACGCTCATTGCCACGTCTATTCGAGCCGGTAATAGCACCCATGGTCAATTCAAATGGGACTGAGCCTGACAAAGTCTTAACTTCTGTGCCTGTTAAAGCAACGCCAACACTGTCGGAGTTAGTTAAACCCACTGATTCACCCATATCAGATTTTTTGATTCCTGAAGCGGCGAAGCGTCAAACCAGGTATCGTTATATCTGTTCGGGTTGTGATACTAAAGTTTACGGTAAGGCGCAGTTAAATATCGGCTGCGAAGACTGTGATAGGGTGTTTGAATGCAATGAGTAATGCTTTTGCGATAAACCTGAAATATAAAGTTGAATAGTTTTTTATGGCATGTTTGCCCATGAACCGCCCATTTTAATGACTCGTCTTAGGGTGTCAGGCAATGTGATGTCGACTTCAACCCATTTTTTTACTTCAATAGGGGGGGGGCTGATTCGGGCGCCTTTATCGTCTAATTGAACGGTGGTCACAAAGGCATATTGTTTACCCATGCTCACACGTCAGCACACATCGATGACTTCTAAATCCTTTTCTACTATTCCTTCCATGTTTGCTTCCTTAGTATCATCATTATGGCGCATAAAATTGCGCTTCCTTTTTAGGTCCTATTTGGCAAGCAGGAACGAAACAACACCACTACTGACAACGCCAACTAAAAACGAAATAACAACTTCTTTAGTTTTATATTTTGATTTAAAGCGTGTTAACTTCGCTACCTTTTCAGGATCTATCAATGTAATTATTTCACTAAAGAGCTGAGCGGCTTCATAGTATTCAGAGATAGAAGCTGATGGGTCATTGCCTGTATTGTTTAGTTCTTTCTTCCTAGCACTTCTCGCGGTTTGTTCGGCTTTTTGAAATTTTGTAATGAGTTCACTTTCAGAAGCTTTAGATGCAAATGCTCGCATGTCTGGGTCTAGAATGATTTTTTCGGCCCTTTGTCTATACTCAAGCCACATGATTTTTACAGCATCCAAAGATGCTCGTTGCAGATGGCCATAAGCTTTTTCAATATTTTTTTCATAAAGCTCATCATTCGTCTTCGCAACAGCAATATGAGATAAAGCGGCCTCAAGCTCAAAAGCGATTTGTTCAGGTTTACTTCCTAAGATGGCAATTAAGTCTGCATATATAGGTTTAAACGTTTCCTCATGAAATTTATATAATTCTAGTTCCGTCATAGTTTTATATTGTTAAAAAAAAAGCTGGGTAGCCCCAGCTTCTTGTATTAATTTATTGAGTAGTTATATAGAAAGGTAAGAATCTATTTTTTCATCAAGCTTATCGTCCCGTTTACGGTACTTAAAAATGTTGCCGCGTGTAGGAACTGCGCTCGACTTGTATGCGCGTATGTGGAGTTTTTCATCCTTTATGGATTCAACTTCCTTATTCACTTCCTCTAAGTTAGCTTGAGAATCGACACTTTTGCCAATTAGCCTACTGAAAAAGCTTCCATAAATATTATTAGTCATATCTCTCAAAATATTAACGTTGAAATTGAGCAATTTACATCAATATGTAGAGTGTTGCTCAATTTTTAGCTTGTTTGCAACCTAGCATAATTGCTAAGCGATTGATATAAAAGGTGTTATTTCCTTTAACTTTGGGCAGTTTAACTTTATGATCAAAGCCTGTCAAGGACCGTGTAAATAAGGAATATTTGATGACCTCTAAAAATCAGGGGGGGGTAAGTAAGAAAATTCTTATATCCAAATTAAAGGAGTTTTTTAATAAAAAACCGAAACTAGGCCTTATGGGGGGCTCGTATGAATTGGTTGTTTTTACTTTTTTTTCCGAATTTAGTCGACAGTCTTGAGTAAGTTTAATTCTCAATCACAGTTTTCATTTGATCCAATGTCTGTTTAAAACCTTCGAGGCCATTATCAATCTCGTCCATATAATCTAGTTTGTACTTACTCATACTGGCTGTGACATGAGGATAATCTTTCACCATAAGACGGCGTAAAATTAAAATGTTTTTTTGCAAGTACCTTGCCTGCTTTTCCAAACTCTCGAATTGTTCACTCTGCTTGTTGAGTTGTTCAAATTCGCTTTGAACCGACGATAGTCGATTCTTATTCTTGTTTAATTCCTTTAATGGGTCGGCACCGCTATGCGCAGAAGCAAAAGCAGAAAAAAGTAAAAACGTTAAGGTAACAGTTAATTTGCCCATATGGCTTCCTCTTAATTAATTTGAATAGGACTTCAAACCTATCACTGAAAATAAATTACTAATTATTTAGAATAAAGCTCTACAACTAAAGATATCATTGATATCCGAAGGTAAATCACTACGTGTCAGCATTGTGTTAAATGTTCCTTCAAATTAGGCATGATTAACACTTATTCTAATACGAATAATAATCATTCTTATTTATATTTGCAAGAGCAAGCAATGAAGAAGGTGGGTATACAGTATTTGCGGATTATTGATAACAACCTAATAAACAAGTGCCTCCTGTAGTTTTTTGGTGTACTATTAAAACAGCTATGAAGATAAATCGTCACATCGTTATCCACTGTTTACTGGCTTTATGCTTGTTTATTCTGCCGTTGCAAAGCGCATGGGCAATGACGAGTATGGCTTCGTTTGGCATGGATATGGGGCCTCATCAAATGTCTGATATGGATATGAGCGATCATCATGAGATGATGAAAACATCTTCTGTAGCGGATATGGGTGTATCTAGAAAAAACATTTTAGTCGAGCCGCCCGTGGCTGCTCAATAATCAGGAATTTACAATGTTAATTAAAAAATTATCCCCCCAGGGAAACATCAATTTACCTCGCCGTCGTTTTGTCACCGGAGTTGCAGCTGGTAGTGCGCTTATTGGCTTAGGTATTTCTCCAGCGGTGGTCGCTGAAACACGAATTAAACAACAGTCGAAAATATTGCGTGGCAGACAGTTTGACCTGACCTATAGCCCAATACCGGTCAATTTTACCGGAAAAAACCGTTTTGCTACGGCGATAAATGGCTCTGTTCCAGCGCCTACGTTACGCTGGAAAGAAGGTGAAGAGGTCACTCTAAATGTGACCAATCACCTAGCAGAAGACACCTCTATTCATTGGCATGGGATTATTTTGCCAAGCAGTCAGGACGGTGTACCTAATATTAGCGAAGGCTTTTCAGGTATTAAACCGAGTGAAACCTTTCAGTATAAATTTCGAGTCAACCAAAGTGGAACCTACTGGTATCACAGTCATTCTGGTTTTCAAGAACCCACGGGTGCCTATGGTGCCATTATTATTGATCCTATTGAACCGGAGCCATTTAACTATGACCGCGACTATGTGGTGACACTGTCTGATTGGAGTGATGAGAAGCCTGACAATATTTACGCGAAACTTAAGAAACTATCGCATTACTATAATTATCAAGAGCGTACGGTTTTTGATGCGCTAAGCGAAGTTGGTGAAAAAGGCTGGGATGGTTTTTGGTCCAGTCGTGGCATGTGGAATGAAATGCGGATGTCGGACCGTGATATATCAGATGTCACTGGATACACCTATACCTATCTAATGAATGGGCAAACGCCCGAAGATAATTGGACAGGAATTTTTAAACGCGGTGAGAAAATTCGTTTGCGTTTCATCAATGCAGCAGCAATGTCATTTTTTGATATTTCTATACCGGGGTTGAAAATGACGGTGGTTGCAGCAGACGGCCAGTACGTACAGCCGTTTAGCATAGATGAGTTCCGCCTAGGTGTCGCTGAAACCTATGATGTGATCGTAGAGCCTAGCGCTGAGCAGGCATACAGCATATTTGCTCAATCGATTGATAGAACAGGATTTTCAAGTGGCACACTGACACCTAATGCAGCAATGAAGGCAATACCACCTGCAATGGACGCATCACCTATTCTTGGTCATGGTGATATGGGCATGAGCATGGCCGGTATGGATCATGGCAAGATGGCTGGCATGGATCACAGCAAGATGGCGGGTATGGACCATAGCAAGATGGATCATAGTGGTCATGATATGTCTAATATGACGCCTAAGCCTGAATATGGCTCAGGGAAAGCGGGTTTTGGTAGTAATAGGCCGGTTATTCATAAAAGTACTGAATTTGGGCCACATGTTGATATGCGTGCCGATTCGCCGGAGTATCGAATTGATGACCCAGGTATTGGTTTACGAAATAACGGGCGCAAAGTACTGACTTATGCTGACCTCAGAAATTTACATAAAACGCCTGACCCAAGAGAGCCTGGGCGCGAAATTGACTTACATTTAACCGGTAATATGAGCCGTTATATGTGGTCGATGAACGGTATTAAGTTTGCGCATGCAAAACCATTAAAATTTAAATATGGTGAGCGTTTACGAATAAATTTCATCAATGACACGATGATGAATCACCCGATGCATTTACATGGTATGTGGAGTGATTTAGAAACAGGGGATCCTGATTATATTCCTCGAAAACATACCGTTATAGTGCAGCCAGGTTCTAAAGCGAGTTATTTAGTGACAGCAGACGCAATGGGGGGCTGGGCATTTCATTGTCATTTGTTCTTCCACATGTTGGGCATGTTTAGAAAAGTTGAAGTGAGTTAAGGAGGCTATGATGAAAAAATTATTCTTAATTATCTGTATTTCTCTTGTATCAATGGCATCCCATTCAATGGGTCGTGACGACCCTCTACTAACTAAGGTGATGGTTGGTCAATTTGAACTACGTAATACAGAAGGAAGTGATCCAATTGTTTTAGAGGCACAAGGCTGGGTAGGTAAAGACCTCAATAAACTTTGGGTGAAGGTGGATGTTGAAAACGTCAGCGGTAAAACAGACGAAGCTGAACTGCAGTTTTTATACAGCAAAGCTATCGCCCCATACTGGGATGTTCAAGTGGGTTGGCGTCATGACAAAATGCCAACTCCTAATCGAGACTGGTTCGCGGTTGGTTTTCAAGGTCTTGCACCGTATTTCTTTGAAATTGATGCAGCCGCCTTCATTGGAAATAATGGTCAAACCGCGCTTCGCCTTGAGGCCGAATATGAAATTATGCTAACGCAAAAGTTAATTCTCACGCCTGAAGTTGAAATCAATGCATACAGCAAAGATGACGAAGCAACGGGTGTGGGCTCAGGTCTGTCTGATATTGAGCTAGGCTTACGACTTCGCTATGAAATACGACGTGAATTTGCACCGTATATAGGGGTGAATTGGAACAAGACATACGGTGATACAGCAAACTTTTCCCGAGATGAAGGAGAAGATGTAAGCGACACTCAGTTTGTTGTGGGAATACGAGCTTGGTTCTGAAATTAAATTTTAAAAGTAAAAAGGAAAAAATAATGTTTAACAAAATAATCTATATCTCAATGTGGCTAGTACTCGTAGCCTTTACAACAACATCTATAGCGGGCGGTGAGTCTACACATGTTCATAAACACGGTGCTGATGAGTCGGTAAGCAAACCTATGCAAATGCCATCCGAGGAGCATTCTGGGCATCAGCATGATTCAGAAGGCAGTGCGGTGGGTCAACCAGCTACCGAATCTGCAGCGACAAAAACCATTGCCGTAACCACCTTAGACACAATGCGTTTTACGTTTTCATCACAGCCCGATCTGAAAGCGGGGGATATCGTGAAGTTTGTCATTACCAATAAAGGAAAGCTTCCTCATGAATTTTCCATAGGAGATGAAAAAGAACAGCAAGCACATCGGAAGATGATGCGTCAGATGCCCGATATGATTCATCAAGATGGCAATACGGTAACTGTTAAGTCAGGGGAAACAAAAGTACTGACGTGGGAATTTAAGAGCGGGGATGTAGTTTTTGCGTGTAATGTGCCAGGTCATTTTGAAGCAGGTATGTTTCACAAAGTATCCTTAAATTAACTAAATATGAGTGGGATATGCATTGAGCTGCCGAGTAACAAGGTAATCGGTTTTTAATATGAAGCGGGAGTTAACCAGATGATTGTTGAGGATATTATGACAAAAGCCGTTATTTGTGGGCAAATGACGGATTCCGTTGGAATGCTCGAACAACTAATGAACAAGGCGGGCGTACAGTGCTTGCCGATTATTGATAATGCAGCTCAGTGCATAGGTGTAATAAGTGCCATTGATTTAATTCAGCTACATGCTATTCAAGCATCACTAAGGGGTGATGTCCAAGCGTGGGAAATTTGTACCGAACCTGTTGTGGAAATTAGTCCTTACCAATCCCTTACAGAAGCAGCAGAATTAATGGTGAGTAACAAGTTACATCATCTGGTTGTCACCGGCGCTGAGGGTCTCTTGGGTATTGTTTCGTCAATGGATATTTTAGAAAAGAAGGTATTAAGGCAGGGGGCTCGTTAATTCAACAGTTATATTTATTACATGCTCACAATCATGACCTTATGTAATCAATAAAAATTACGGCTAAGAAATGATCTTAAAAAAAGGGAATTACCATGAAAGAACATATGGATAACGACCGAGCAACAAATTATCAAAAAAACAGCATGTCGCCTATAGAGGGGATTACAATGCCATAATGTAAGCTATTTTTTTACATATAGCGCATCAATAATCGAGCATTCTGCTACAGAGCTATCGGCCCCTTTGCATTGAGAGACCATTTCATTGAGTGCTAACTTGAGTTTCTGCAAGTCATCAATTTTTTGCTGAACCTCAGTTGCATGTATCATTGCCAGTTCTTTTACCTCGCCACAATAATGATTGGGCTCATCAATAAACGTAAGTAGTTCCTTAATTTGCGCAATGCTAAAGCCAAGTTCACGACAACGGCGGATAAAACAAAGTCGTTTGATAAGCTTTAGATCATAAAGCCGATGGCCTCCTTCTGTACGTGGCGGGTCTGGCATCAGGCCCGTTTTTTCATAGTAGTGCACGGTTTCTATTTTGCATTTTGCTCGTTTAGCGAGTTGGCCGATTGAGAAAAGGGTTGTTTCCATAACAAAAACCTCTTGAACCTGTAGTAACTACAGGTTGTATGATAACAAATGTAAAGAACAAGGAGGTGTAGATGAAAAAGGTCATTCTTGATTCAGAACTAATATGTCCTGAGTGTGGACATAAGGAGCTTCTTGAAATGCCAACAGATGCATGCCAATGGTTTTATGAGTGCCCAGCTTGTGAAGTTTTGTTGAAACCAATACAAGGAGATTGCTGCGTGTTCTGTTCTTATGGAAGTGTTGCCTGTCCTCCCATTCAGTTACAGCAGATGGGCGAAACAACGGAGGGCCCATGTTGTGGATAAGCTTAAATGGCAATCTAAGACAAAACTACGGTGGTTAACGCTGTTTATAACCAGTGGCACCCTATTGTGTTGTGCTTTGCCGGTTTTGCTTGTGTCACTTGGTTTTGGCGCGGTAGTAGCCAGTTTGAATTACAACATTCCAGGGCTATTCTTTCTTGCAGAACATAAATTATGGGCACTTAGCATATCCGGATTATTATTAACCTTTCTCGCATGGGTTATCTGGCGACCTGATCAAGCCTGCCCCATTGACCCTAAAGGAGCGGCGGCTTGTAGACAGTCAAAAAAATGGAATAAACGTATTTTTTGGTTAAGCGTGGGCATTTGGATGATTGGCTTTTTCTTTAGCGTTTTATTGTTACCGCTGCGTCAATTATTGAATTTGTAGAGGAGATAAATGAGATGAAAAAAATATTTAATCTTACCCTTGCGATGAGTTTAGTGGTCGTTTTGGGGATGCTGCAAAGTGTTCAGGCCAGAACTGTAGAGATCGAGGTTTATGGTATGACCTGTGCCTTTTGTGTGGATAGTTTAGAACGAAAATTTGGCGAAATGCAAAGTATTTCAAACGTTGAAGTAAGTCTGAAACAGAAAAAAATACGCCTTCAAACTGAGGGCAACCAGCCCAGCATTGAGAGTATTAAAAAAGCCGTATTAGACGCAGGCTTTACCCCCGTAAAAATTACGATACTGGCAGATGAAAAATAACAATATTACCGCGCAGATAGCGATATTGTTATTAAGTTTTGGTATCAGTAATACCGTATATGGCATGGGGCTGCGCTCATTTGTTGCATTACCGGTTGAAAAAGACGGGGCAGTGGTGCGGCTAGCATTTGAACATACAAAGAAGTCAGATATAGATAGCATTACGACTAGCCTGGCATACGGTTTAAGTGCAAACCAAACTGTATTACTAGGCCTGCCTTATCGGCTTTCACCAGCTGGAAAAGATAGACAAGGGGATGTGTCAGTTTTGTATCGCCATATTGCCTGGAAAAACGATAGTTTTATGGGCACGGATCGTTTTGGTGTTTTGGCAGGGCTTGTTGTGCCAACTGAAAATGATAGGGATACTGCAGTTCAGGCGGGGTTTGTATTTACACACTTCAAAAACCGTAATGAAATTGATGTCGATTTTTTGTATCAACTAGGAATTGATAATCGTCTCGACAGTGGCCGCTATGATCTGTCATGGCAATACCGATTATTTCCCGTAGATCGGCCTAATTGGGGCTTCGCATCAGAGCTAAATACGGTGGTGGAATTAAATGGTCGTTGGGCTGAAGATAATACCGTGACTCATCAATTGACCCTAGGTTTGCAGTGGATTCATCAAAAGGTAGTCATCGAGGGTGGAATGGTTAACGACCTAAACAATGCTAATGAAACACGCTTCATACTGAGTACTCGGTTTCATTTTTAACTGCAAAATAATTTCTCAATGGAAAAGCATCGACACTAATTAAAGATAACCAAGATATAGATAAATATATTCAGGCCTGACCCAAGCAAACCATTTGGTTTAGCAATAACACTAATTTGACAAGCTATAATTCAAAAGGTTAAAGTTCACGTTAATGTTTCCGAAAAAACCTCATCGTGCTTAAACACGTAACCATACTATTAATGATTCTTAGCTCGCTAAGCTATAGCAGCGTTTGGGCAATGAACAGCCATGATGATATTGCTGGGAAACACCAACAGGCCATGTCACAACAAGCTGATTTACACAGCATTGATCTAACTAGTGATCAAGACAACCACCTAGATGATGATCACTGCTGTCATGCAGGCGCTCATTTGTTAGGCTTGATTGGTCTCTATACAAAAGTTTCGCCTCACGTGACTAAACGTGACACCTTGACATATAACTCACTTTTTCAATCACACCAAACCAGTCCGCTCCAACGTCCTCCCCTTAGCTAATTCCTAATAATTTTGTCGGTTCTAACCGGCTATACCTACACGATTCATTAATTTAGATCGTCTATGTTTTATTTTATTTATAGGAATTTCCATGAGATTTTTAAATGTCATTAGCCTTTTTGCATGCGCCTTATTGTTACCTTCAACAGTTGGCGCTAACGAGCAACAGAAGCTCGAAAGTTGGCTAAACCAAGTAGTACAACATCATCCTAGATTACAAGCAGCTCAAGCTTCTGCTGATAAAGCAGCAGCTGAGCTTCGTGCTGCCAATCAACCTTTGTTCAACCCAGAACTTGAATTTCAGTATGAACGAGCAGGTGTTGACACAAAAACAGCCGGCATCACTCAGACCATTGACTGGGGTGATAAACGATTAGCGCAAACACACCTTGCCGATTTCAAATTGCAGCTTAGCCTTACTGAATTAACTGTTGCACAGCAAAAATTAACTGCTGAAGTTTTATTAGCATTGGTTACATATCAAGCCAGTATTGATACGCTGAAAATAATTGAAAAACGTTCAAATTCGATGTCACAGTTTTTCAGTATTGCCAAACAGCGTTATCAAGCTGGAGACCTTACCGAAGTTGAACTGGCTCTAGCCCAACTAGCAAGCAGCGAAGCGAATTTTGAGTTAGCTGATGCTCGTTCTGAGTTAATTATCAATAAACAGAATCTTTATGTGGTATTAGGGAGCGGGAGTAACTCTTTACTAATGTCATTACCAGTAATGAGTGACATACCTAGCAGCTCAGAATATCCGGTAAAAGATTCAAATCAAATACTTGATCGCTTACCAGAGATGCGTCTTGCCCTTACTCGAATGAACATTGCGCGTGCAGAAATTAAATTACGTCAGCGCGAACAACGCCCTAACCCAAGTATTGGAATAAAAGCAGGTAAGGAAGGCAACGATAATTTAACGAGCCTTAGTTTCTCAATGCCTCTGTTTGTACGAAATAATTTAAGCGCTGAAGTAGAAGCCGCCCAATTACTGCTTATACAGCGTGAATATGAAGCAACAAGTACGAGACAAGCATTACTCGCTCAACTGACTTCAGCAGAACAAACACTTCAGGTTAATCGTCAAGCATGGGCTCAGTGGGAAGCGACCGGAGGTCAGCATTTATTACGAAAAGAAAAACTGTTAGGCCGTCTATGGAAAGCAGGTGAATTAAGTACAGCCGACTATTTGGTGCAACTCAAACAATCACTTGATACCGAAGAAAGTGTCATTAGGCAGCGCGCTCAACTATGGCAGTCTTGGACGCAATGGCTCATTGCCTCTGGCGATATTGCTAAATGGATAAGCCCCCAAAGTAGCCTACAAACAAACAGCATCCCTAAGAAATTAGGCAGTGGAGAATAATAATGAATAAGTTTAATACCATTTTTTTGATCACTCTTTTAACTCTATCAAGTGCTCAAACCATCCATGCATCAGAAGATGACCATGACCACAAAACCGCACATACTGAAGAAGATCATGATACGCATGAAGAAGACGGTGATGCCCATGAAGAAGATCATGATACGCATGAAAATGACGGCAAAAAACATGAAAAAGGCGGTGATGCACATGAAGAAGAGGAAGGAATTCATTTAACAGCTGCTCAACAAAAAGCAGCAGGCATAACCACTACGCCCCTCCAGTTAACGAATATAGACCTCAGCATTAGTGCACCAGGCGAAATAACCCTAAATGCTTATGCAACCAGTCAGGCTGTATCACTCATTAATGCTCAGGTTGTTAAAAGACATGCAAAACTAGGTGATTTAGTGTCTACGGGGCAGCCATTAGTCACGTTATCTAGTGTTGAAATGGCACAGGCACAGGGCGACCTTTTAGTAGCTGCTCGAGAATGGACCCGTGTTCGAAAGTTAGGACAAAAAGTAGTTTCTGCGGCTCGATACATACAAGCCAAAGTAAACAATGAACAGGCTCGTGCAAAAGTGCAGGCATATGGCATGAACCAACAACAAGTTGAGGCCATTTTAAAAGCGGGTAATGCCAGACTGGCCAACGGTCGCTTCCAACTATTAGCGTTGCAAAGTGGCACCGTAATTCAGGATCAATTTACATTGGGTGAAGTAGTTAATGCAGGTCAAATGTTATTTAAAGTTAGTGATGAAACGAAACTTTGGGTAAATACTCGACTAACCGCAAAACAAGTTACAGACGTGCAAATAGGAGCTATGGCCAATGTCATTTTTGGTAAAAAAACATTAAAGGGAACCGTTATTCAACGTCATCATTCTTTGGATGAAAGCACACGTACTATTGGTATTCGTATCGAAGTAGCAAACCCTGATGACGTATTACACCCAGGTGTTTTTGTTGACGTAAACATTGCTGCAAATAACGCAGAAAAAGTACTGTCTGTTCCTGCCGATGCGGTTCTACGTAGCCCTGATGGCGATTGGATGGTATTTGTTGAGCACGAAGACAACCAATTCGAGCCTAAAGAAATCAATGTATTACGAACAAATAATGGAGTGACGGTAATTGATGGTATTGATGCAGGCACTCGCGTCGTAACTCATGGTGCATTCTTTTTACAATCAGAATTAGCAAAGTCTGGTTTTAACATTCATAACCATTGAGGCCACAACCATGTTTAATAAAATTATTGACCTCGGTATTAATAATCGTCTGCTGGTAGTGCTTTCACTGCTGGCGACTCTTGTTGGCGGAACATTAATATTACCTTCACTTAATCTTGATGCCTTTCCGGACGTAACCAATGTTCAAGTACAAATTAATACTGAAGCTCGTGGTCTTGCTTCGGAGGAAGTCGAGCAACTAATCACCTTCCCTATCGAATCCGTGATGTACGCCTTGCCTGATGTTGAAGAAGTTCGCTCAATATCTAAAACAGGGCTATCTGTTATCACTGTCGTTTTCAAGGAAGGAACCGACATCTATTTTGCCCGGCAACTTATTTTTCAACGCCTGCAATCGGCACGTGAGCAAATTCCAGATGGTATTGGAACCCCTGAAATGGGGCCAAATACTTCAGGGCTTGGGCAAATATATCAATATATTTTGCGTGCTGACGATCCTGAAAAATTTGATGCTATTGCCTTGCGAAGTCTAAACGATTGGGTGGTCAAGCTGCTATTAATGCCTGTTAGTGGGGTAACCGAAGTCTTATCATTCGGCGGTGAAGTTAGGCAGTACCAAGTGCAAGTACATCCCAGTAAATTACTGTCTTATAAACTAACCATTAAAGATATTGCTGAAGCTATTGAAGAAAACAACCGTAATGCAGGTGGCTGGTATTTAGACAGAGGTGCGGAACAACTCATTATTCGTGGTGTAGGCTGGGTACGAAGCGACAAAGAGGGTTTACGTGACATCGGTAATATTCCGTTAAAAAATATTGACGGCGTATCAGTACGAGTCAGTGATGTGGCAATAGTCGATTTTGGCCCTGAAATTCGTCAAGGCGCTGTGACTATGTCGACTCGTGATGTTAAAGGAAACCCAGTTGCAATGGGCGAAGTAGTAGCAGGGATCGTAATGAAACGCTTAGGCGCTAATACAAAGGCGACTATCGATGGTATTAAGGCAAGGCTACCCGCGATACAAACGGCATTACCGGACGGTGTGACTATTGAACCTTTTTACGATCAAGCAGACTTAGTCAATCAAGCTGTTAAGACGGTAAGCTCAGCATTATTACAAGCATTCGTATTGATTATTGTTGTCTTAATGCTGTTTTTAATGAACATCCGTGCCGCTTTTTTGGTGCTCATCTCAATGCCAATATCGGTTGGTTTAGCACTCATGTTTATGGCCTATTGGGGTATTTCAGCGAACCTGATGTCGTTAGGTGGTTTAGCCATAGCTATCGGTATGATGGTCGATGGTTCGGTTGTGATGATGGAAAATGTTTTCAGTCATTTAAGTAAGCCTGATAGGGAGCACGAGCAATACGCTCAAACAGTGCTAGCGGAAGGTGCACCCGATCCATATAACGTAGCTCAAGACCATCATGGGATTTCGCTTCGAATTCTAATAGCTGCCCGTGAAGTCGGCAGGCCGGTGTTTTTTGCGGTGATGATTATCATCATCGTATTCGCACCATTATTTACGTTGGAAGGTGTCGAAGGCAAGTTGTTCCAACCAATGGCTATTTCAATTGTATTGGCTATGTTAGCTTCGTTATTAGTTGCGCTTATTATTGTGCCTGCGCTGGCAACATACATGTTCCGTCACGGGGTTAAAGAAAAAGATAATCCAATTGTTACCTTTTTTGACAATATGTACCGCCCGCTGTTATCACGGGCTTTAGGTGCACCTCGTAAAATTGTCTTCGGCGCCGTCATCTTGTTTATTGGCTCACTCGCTTTAGTGCCTTTTCTTGGAACAGAGTTTGTGCCTGAATTGGAAGAAGGCACCTTAAACATTCGTGTCACACTAGCGCCTTCATCTAGCTTAGAAACCTCATTAGAAGTATCTGGCAAGCTTGAAAAGAAATTGATGACCTTCCCAGAAGTTCTATACGTTTCCAGTCGAGCTGGACGTGCTGAAATTGGCGGTGATCCTGAACCTGTATCCAACGTTGAGATATTTGTTGGCTTGAAACCTGTAGATGAATGGACAAGCTCATCCAACCGTCAAGAATTACAAAAATTGATGGAGGAAAAGATGTCAGTTCATCCTGGTTTGCTATTCTCATTTTCACAGCCCATTGCTACTCGCGTAGATGAGTTACTGTCGGGTGTGAAAGCACAATTAGCTATAAAGCTGTTTGGCCCAGATTTAGCCACGCTTGCAAGCACCGGTAAAAAAATAGAAGGCTTGGTGCGCAAAATTGAGGGTACTCGCGGCGTTGAAATGGAACAAATTGCGGGTGAAGCTCAATTGGCTATTCGTCCTAATCGCGATTCATTAGCACGTTATGGCATTCCTGTTGCGCAAGTAATGGATCTAGTCGCCAATGCCATTGGTGGCATGGAAGCAGGTCAAGTCATTAACGGCAACGAACGTTATGATATTACTGTTCGTTTGGATGCAGGTTATCGCAACAGCATAGAAGCCATTCAAAATATCACCTTACAAGCACCAAACGGTGCATGGGTTAAATTGGCTGATGTAGCTGAGGTGAAAATCGAATCAGGTCCACCACAAATCCGTCGAGATGATGTGCAACGACGAGTGGTCATTCAATCCAATGTTGAAGGCCGTGATATGGGTGGCCTTGTAGCTGAAATAAATCAGCGAATCAATGACGAGATTGATTTACCCGCTGGTTATACCGTTGTGTTTGGTGGGCAGTTTGAAAACCAAAAACGAGCACAAGACAAGCTGATGATTGTTGTTCCCGTTTCACTGGGAATGATATTTTTAATGCTGTACTTTGCATTCAATTCTGTCGGGCAATCCTTATTGATTATGTTGAATGTGCCACTGGCAATGATTGGCGGTATCGTTGCATTATTTATCTCTGGCCAATACTTGTCTGTACCGGGTTCAATTGGCTTTATTGCCTTGTTTGGTGTTGCGGTATTGAATGGCGTGGTGATGATCAATGCCATTAATCAACGCATTGCAGATGGGCTTTCTAGTCAACAGGCCGTGTTTGAAGGTGCTGTATCACGTTTACGTCCCGTGCTCATTACCGCCGCAACCACAGCTCTTGGGCTTATCCCAATGTTACTAGCGACAGGAATTGGCTCAGAAGTACAGAAGCCACTGGCAACGGTTGTCGTTGGCGGGCTTTTCTCAGCAACCTTGTTAACGCTGGTGGTAATACCTGCGTTATATGCGTATTTCTCAAAGCAACATAATGAAGGGTAGGAAATAGAAATGGCCGGGTGTAATAGCTGTTCCAGCGATAAAATAGAAGCGGCAACGAAACAACAAAAACGCGTATTAATCTTAGTGTTATTAATAAATGCGGTGATGTTTGTCGTTGAATTTATTGCTGGTATGTTAAGCCACTCCACCGCATTAATGGCGGACTCATTAGATATGCTGGCCGATGCTTTGGTGTACGCTCTAGGGCTATTTGCCCTAGGGCGTGCAACTCATTGGAAGAGTCGCGCGGCATTAACTAGCGGTATATTTCAGATGATATTGGGCATAGGAATTTTAATACAACCAATCTACCTACTAAGCACTAACAATATACCTGATGCCTTCAATATGGGGGTTTTTGGCCTATTGGCACTTATCGCTAATACTATATCTTTCCTCTTGTTAATGGCCTATCGAGATGGCGACATAAATATGCGAGCCACATGGGTATGCACGCGCAACGATATGATTAACAACGTCGGTGTGCTCATTGCAGCCGGCTTGGTTTATTGGTTCTCATCGCCGTTACCTGACATTATTATTGGCTTGATCATTGCCATAATCGTTATGCATTCTGCTTGGGGTGTTATTCGTGAGGCTAAGAGCACTTTAAACATAGACTTAGAATAGCTTTAAAGTGAGTACGAAAAATAAGTCTAGAGGCTCATTAACCGCAATCTTTTCAGGTACTCATGGATGACATTGGGAAAATAATATATCTTCACCAGTAGTGATAACACTTAAAGTAAAAGGTGGTTACTTATTCCCCGCATTGAAAAAAAACACGTTGGGTAAGCCTATTTATAGGTACAAAAAAACAACTCATATAACAATTGAGTAATTCAAGAAGAGCATTAATATGCGAATTCAATCATTAATTTTTAGTCTAATTATCTTTCTTTTTCCATTAGTAGGTTTTTCTGAAAGCTCTCATGACCACGGTTACGGCACATTACTGTAATGATATAAATAAGAAACTTATAGAGGGTTTTAATTACAACAATTTTGTTGTAATTAAATAAACATTACTTGAAAGCTCATTTCATAATAACTGAAATTAGAAATATTCACGGCCAGAAAGTAATAAACTTAGACAGGTTGCCGAGATTAAAAAACAGCCTTCTTCATCTGTCCAGCTACTTCAATGTGTCGTACATTTCTATAGCGAAGAAGGCTGTTACTTTTAAGCCTCTCGATTACTAAATGCAAACGTTCTCTTTTCGATGCAGCCAGTGATACAAAACCGGTAATACCAATAATGTTAGTAATGTCGATGAAATAATGCCACCAATAACAACAGTGGCTAAGGGACGTTGTACTTCAGCGCCTATACCAGTATTCAATGCCATAGGCACAAAACCCAGGCTTGCAACCAATGCAGTCATCAGTACTGGTCGCAAGCGAATCATTGCACCTTCGGTAACAGCTAATAATAGGTCACCTTTTTCGTGCCAGAGATCGCGTATAAAAGCTAGCATGACTAAACCGTTTAATACCGCAACACCTGATAGGGCAATAAAACCAATACCTGCCGATATAGATAAAGGCATCTCTCTAAAATACAGAAATAATACGCCGCCCGTTAATGACAACGGCACACCACTGAAAATAATCAGTGCGTCTTTAAGAGAAGAAAATGCCATCACCAGAATAGCAATAATTACAATTAATGTAATTGGTACTACCATAGATAATCGCTTACTGGCCGACTCCAATTGCTCAAAAGTACCACCATACTCTAACCAATAGCCTGGCAGTATATCGGCTTGTGATTGTATTTTTTCTTGAACTTCTGCGACAAAACTCCCTAAATCACGCCCACGCACATTGGCCGTCACTACAACTCGTCGCTTACCATTTTCACGACTAATTTGAGCTGGGGAAGGTTTGATGCTGATTGTGGCAACCTCTTCAAGAGGCACATAGTCACCATTAGGAAGCGGAACAGGCAATGATTTTAGTCCTTCTACATCTCGCCTAAGCAACTCAGGTAAACGGACAATCAGTTCAAAACGGCGATCGCCTTCATATAGAATGCCTGCAGATTCGCCACCGATAGCTGCAGCAACCCAATCTTGTAGTTGAACCACACTTAAACCGTAACGACCTAGTTTTTCTCGTTTAGGATTTACAGATAATGAAGGCAACCCCTCCACTTGTTCCATGCGGGTATCTGCAGCACCTTCAATTGAATTAACAATTTTTACAATATCACTAGCAGTCAACACCAATTGGTCTAAATCATCACCAAACACCTTGATCCCCAAATCGGCACGCACACCGGAAATAAGCTCGTTAAAACGCATTTGAATGGGTTGGGTGAATTCATAATTATTACCTGGTAGTTGTTTTAAAGCCTGTTCCATTTCCTCAAGTAATTCGTCTTTCGTTTTTGCAGCATCAACCCATAAGTTACGAGGTTTCAGAATGACGAAAATGTCTGCGATACTTGGCGGCATTGGGTCAGTGGCCACCTCAGGCGTCCCAATACGAGCAAATACTTTCTCTACCTCGGGAAAGTCTTTTATTCGCTGCTCCAATATCTCTTGCATTTCGACGGACTGCTCTAAGCCTGTGCCAGGTATCCGTAATGCTTGAACTGCTATATCGCCTTCATTCAGTTGTGGGACAAACTCAGAACCCATAGTTGTTGCAAGCCAGATACTGAATGCGACTAGAACCGTTGCACTTAACATAACCAGCCAACGAAATTTTAAGGCTAGGAGTAAGAGTGGGTGATAAAGTGATTTGGCAGCACTAATCACAACGCTTTCTTTCTCGCTTATTTTGCCATTTAAAATGACTGCAACGGCTGCTGGAACCAAGGTTAATGACAATACCATAGCTGAAAGTAACGCCACCACAACGGTAGCAGCCATAGGGTGAAACATCTTACCTTCAACACCACTTAAACTAAAGATAGGGATATAAACAATGGTGATGATAGCGACACCGAATAGACTTGGGCGTATTACTTCGGACGTTGCTTCAAATACAGTGTTTAGTCTTTCGCTGAGATCTTGTCGCCCACCCCGATGCTGCTCTTCAGCCAACCGGCGTACCGCATTTTCAACAATGATTACTGCGCCATCAACAATTAGGCCAAAGTCTAAAGCGCCTAAGCTCATTAAATTGGCCGATATACCAGCGTTGACCATACCCGTGATAGTCATCAGCATTGATAAAGGAATTACAGCTGCCGTAATGAGTGCCGCACGCATATTCCCCAAAAGTAAAAACAGCACAAAAATAACAAGCAGAGCCCCTTCCAATAGGTTTCTTGTCACCGTCGCTATGGCTTTATCAACAAGGCTTGTACGGTCATAAACAGCTTCTGCAATAATGCCATCTGGTAACGATGCCTGAATACCGTCAAGTTTGAGGGCGACATCCCTCGCCACAGTGCGAGAGTTTTCACCGATCAACATCATTGCCGTTCCCAATACGGTCTCTACACCATCACGTGTCGCAGCACCTGTGCGGAGTTCTTTGCCTATAGCAACCTCTGCAACATCATTAATTTTTACTGGCACCCCATCATTTTGCTTGATGATGACATTAAGAATTTCATCTGTCGTGGATAATTGCCCTTGAGAACGCACCAACAATTGTTGCCCGTTTGCCTCAATATAGCCTGCGCCGCGGTTATCATTATTTTGTCTTAATGCATTGGCAACATCTTCTAAGCTTACGCGATGGTAAAGAAGCTTTTCAGGGCTAGGCATTACGTGATACTGCTTATTGTATCCGCCTATGCTGTTGACCTCTATAACCCCTTTAACTAGCGCTAGTTGCGGCTTGATGATCCAATCCTGTATTTCCCGTAAGGCTGTTGCTGTGTATGGTTTTCCATTTACCATGCGCGCTGATGGCTCTGCCTCTACGGTATACATAAATATTTCACCAAGACCTGTTGAAATCGGTCCCATTTCTGGCTCCAATCCAGAGGGCAACACACTTTTAATTACAGCAAGGCGAGCATTAATCAAGTTTCTTGCGAAATAAATATCTGTCCCATCTTCAAACACAACCGTGACTTGAGATAAGCCATATCGGGACAAAGAGCGTGTATAGGAAAGCCTTGGCAATCCCGCCAACGCAGTTTCAACCGGATAAGTAATTCTTTGTTCTGCTTCCAGTGGTGAATAGCCTGGTGCCGCAGTATTAATTTGGACCTGAACATTGGTAATATCAGGTACAACATCGATGGGTAATTTTTGATAATTCCACATACCAATACCGATGATCACAAAAATAAAACTTAGAAATAAAAAGCGCCTTTCTATAGCAAGGCGTAAAATTGATTCAATCATCATGCGCCCTTAGTCGTTGTCTTCAGCTTCGGATTTCAAAATATCCGCTTTTATTAAGTAACTATTTTTTGATACATATTCAGATCCCTTCTCGATACCTGAAATCACTTCAATCAAATTATCATCAGACTTACCAAGGTTCAGCGGGGTAAATTCATAAGATTCATCTTCTTTAACAAACACACCAAGTCGTCCCCCTAGCTCTTGAATTGCTTCTTTCTCCACAGCTAGTGAAACCTCGAATTTACCAGTATAAATTTTTGCTTTGGCAAATTGACCGGGTGCTAGTTTTAGTTCCGTATTGTCAAGTTTTACACGTGCAAGCATATAAGGTTTGTATGCTGCCGATACTATGTGAGCAACTTGAGACTGTATCCTTTGCTCATTAACAAGGACCATTACAGAGTACCCAGAGCTAACTTTCCTTTGTTTTTCTGGGTAAATGCGAAACTCAGCCCATACAGTATCTAGATTGGCAATAGTTAATAATTGCCGTTCTTGTGTTAACTCCCCTGGATTAGCTTGACGTTGTAAAATGGTCCCTGAGATAGGTGCTCGAACGGAGTAGGTTTTTAGGCTTTCATTTGATTCAATGGTTATCAGTCGATCGCCCTTTTTTACTATATCGCCAATGGAAAAATTTACTGACTTGATAACACCCGGAAAACGAGCTTGAATTACATTCAAGTGTTCAGGTGCTTGTGTTACTTTGCCATAAACGGTGACGGTTTGATTAATAATAGCGGGTGACGCAACGGCTGTGACAATCTCAACTTGTGCAGCTAAATTATCATTGATTCGACTAATCTCCTCATATTCTTCCTCGTCATGACCTTCGTCTGCAAAACTAGTTTGAACAGGCAATGTAATGCTCATTAACAGCAATAGTGTAAGTGGGTATTTATTCATTATGATTTCCTATGTGATTCGCACGCGGCGGAATCAATTGACTATGTTTTTTTAATATTCTTTTTTGAGCGAACGCTTCGCTGGTTAGCTGTTCAATCAATGCCTGGCTAACCAAACCATTGGTTGCAGCATCAATCAGAGCTTGCTTGGTTGCCAACAACTCTTCTTGTGCGGTTATCAGATCTAGATAGCTATATCGCCCATTTTCATAACCTTGTCGCGTTAAGTTAAGCGCTTTTTCCAGAGCAGGAATTGAAGTGTTTTGAGTTTGATCAACTGCTTCAATATTTTGTTGTCGCAGGGAATAGGCTTCAAAGAGTTTTGTATGTAACTGCAGTAACGCATCTAACCTAGCATATTCGACTGCATTACGACGAGCCAGTGCCACCTTTACCTCTCCTTGGTTACGCTTATTTGAAAATAGCGGTATTGAAAACCCAGCAGTTAAAGCGGCATCATCGCTTTCTTTAAAGCGCCTAACTCCAGCTTGCCATGTAATATCACTCTTTCCGTTCGTCCGAGCCAATGTAACTTCGGCATCTTTAATTCGCTGTTCACTTGCAAACACCTCAATAGCCGGAGACTTTTTTATACGGGTATATAGTTGTTCAAAACTTTCGCTCGTACCGAATTCAAATAAGTTTCCAGTAAGTTTTATAAACTGAGGATTCATTTCTCCCCAGAAGCTGGCTAGAGATACTTTCTGTCGTTCAAACTTGCTAAGCAATGCAGCCAGTCGAATTTCTGCCTGAGTAACCGCAACCTGTGCACGCATGACTTCTGCTTCTGGCGTTACCCCTCGCTTTGCACTGCTTTTTATTGTCTGAAATAATGAACGGGATAAGTCTAAAGCTTCATTGGCAAGCGCTATGTTTTCTTGAGACGCTAATCCATTGATATATACTTGAGTTAATTTACCGAGCACGTCCAAGGTGGCTGCCTGTTGCAGCCATTGCACGCCAGCTAATCGCGCATCTACGAGTGACATACGAGCCTGCCGCTTGCCTCCCATTTCAATAACGGATGACAATGATAAAGTCGCCTCAGCGCTATCAAACCCTCGGAGTTCACCAGAACCAGCGAAGTTTTCTACTTCAAGCCCTAGTTCAATTACGGGACGTAACGATTGAGTTTGTCGTTGAGCGCTGTAATCATCCTTAACGAAAGAATATTGGTATAAGCGAGGGTTTTGTTCGAGTGTCTGAGCAATCGCTTTTTTTAATGTCAAATCAGTATTAGTGTCCGCATAAGCAAGGTGCGGAGATAATCCGCTTATCAAAAATACAGCGGACAGATAGAGTGTTCTACACCCATTAATTGAGGTAAATCGCATAAAAAGATCCTAATTTATTCAAAATTTCCCGCTTCAATCAGCGGATGAAGTTTGCTTTATTTAGGAATGTTCGATGGGGGGACGTATTAAAGGCTTTGTATTACCATTTGGCGCATCTTCACTGTAATAGGATATAACAGTGCGCGTTGTTTGAATTACAGCATTAGAGGAGTTAACGAACATTACAACACAACAATGCCCGTGACAACAGTCACAGCAGTCTCGTTCATGCTCTTCAAGCAAATCTACTAATTCAATACTCTTCGCTGACTCATCGGAAGTACCCAGAAAACCGTCAAGATAGACATGTTCTACATCTGACAGATGTAACTGGCCCGGATAACTCAACGCGGCACTAGACTGCAGTACAATCAGGCTAAGTATGAAATAGGTTAAGAGGTTTTTGAGCATTTTTTCAAAATGCCTCATTTTTTTCATCGTTGTCAGTAATTTTCAACGAAAGTATGCGGCGTGCTCCATATAAAACGATTAAACCAATAATTAATCCGATAACTAAATCGGGGATTTGAGATCCTGACAGTGCTACTAATGACCCTGCGACAATAACCCCAATATTGGCCAGTACATCGTTGGCCGAAAATATCCAGCTGGCTTTCATATGAGCCCCGTCATTGCGTGATTTGAAAATCAGTAATAAACACGCAATATTTGCTATTAAGGCTATAGCACCCATACCCATCATGAGAGTAGATACCGGCTCACTTCCATAGATAGCACGTCTCATAACTTCAAACAGAACACCCAGAGCAAGTGCTAGTTGTAGCCAGCCTGAAAAATGGGCTGATTTGAGTTTGAGCTGAGCCGATTTGCCTACTGCATATAATGAAACCCCGTAAACGGCTGCATCAGCAAACATATCTAATGAGTCTGCAATAAGCCCTGTGGATTGAGCCATAATTCCCACTATAATCTCTAGCAGAAACATAATGGCATTGATCACCAACAACCAGATCAAAACACGCGATTCTCTTTGTTCACTGTGTAAGCTGGCATCTTTGACTCTCTGTGATGTATCGCAATCCACTGACTCACGCGAGATCAATTTGGCTCCTAGCCCAACAGAATTAAGTGTTGCTTCGATTGTCTCCGTTATATTAGGGTGATGATATAAACGCACTGTCCGACTTGAAATGTCGAATTCAAACGTGACATCTTCGCCGAAATTTGCAAATGCTGTTCGAATTAGGTTCTCTTCAGAGGGACAATCCATCTTAGTAACATTGAACACACTCACACAGCTTATCCAAGTCTCTATATCGCCATTCAATAGAGATTCAGTTTTGTCGTTTAGATCGTTTGTCATCGTATTTACAGTAAGCATTCATTCCAGTTGCTATAACTTGTCCTTGATAAAAATATAAATAAGAGTATAAACTCTATAGCTACTATAGAGTCAAGTGGTGAGTTTATGAAGATTAGTGAAGTATCAAAACGTAGCGGCTGCTCAATTCAGGCGATTCGGTACTATGAAAAAGAAGGCTTGGTTTCGGCACCATCCAGAACAGAAGGGAATTTCCGTTTATATAGCTCTGAAGAGATCGAAAGACTGTCATTTATCAAAAATTGTCGCTCATTAGATCTCTCGTTAAGTGAAATCAAGCATCTCCTTGAACTACAGTATTTACCAAATACACCTTGTGAGGTAGTAAATAGAAGTGGTTCCACTAATTAGGACAGCCTACTTAGGAGTTATTTTCCCAGTTAAT
>OJGT01000030.1_pt1 | contig 83092 bp, 81 predicted proteins | sample 1595031 | NCBI WGS metagenome assembly OJGT01 (sample SAMN05416857, study PRJEB24817) | seawater metagenome | isolation source: Sea water | place: Canada:Atlantic | collected 2013-11 | reverse complement strand
CGTCAACCGTTAAATGCACTTTATTTGCGTAAAGGGGTTTGTTTGCTTTTTAATTGAACTATCCGACTATTTTACGGACTAATAAGTTAGTCATTAGGCTTATAGTAACTCTAGTAGTATTTCAATAGAACTGATTCTCATGTATAAAAACACAGGAGATAATAATTAATTTATCCTCTATATTGTTTTGCACATAAGAATAATAAAGTGTAAATATAATTAAGTTTACGCAAAGAGCATTACAAATGAAAAAAATTATCATCTTGTTAATGCTTGCTGGTATTAGTAGTGGAGTCATGGCCAAGGATGTTGCCGAATATAAACAAGAACGTTTAATCGCTAAAATATTAAACCAACAAGTTAAGAAGCATAGAAGCATACGAAGCAGCGTACATTCACTTCTTTCTCGCTACCCAGAGAAAGTTGACGTTGTAATGGCAGTCGCTTTAGATCGATACCCAGAAAAATACCGTCAAATAATGTTAGGCGCTTTATCTGCTGAACCTGTTTTAGCATGTGATGTTATAGAGCACGCCATTAAAGCGGATGTTGCACCAAGTAGTGAGTTAGTAAAAATTGCCATAAACGCAGAACCCGCTTATGCGCAAGAAATTGTAAATACTGCAGTTCAGTATAGTCCGGCTGAAATTGAAAGCATTGTTAGGGTGGCAATACGTACTGAGCCTTACGATATGAGTAATATCGTTAATAATACTGCATCAAACTACCCATCAAAAATGTTAAATATTCTTACTGCTGCGTTAACTGCAATTCCAGACCAAGCAACTAACATAGTAAAAAATATATTAGCATTATTTCCATTAGAAGCAGAAAGTGTTGTTACAACAGCTGTCACCCAAAGTGATGATAGTTATAACAGTGGTATAGTCAATGCTGCGATAGACTCAGGTTTTGATAAAGACTCAGCAATAGCAGCAGCTATTGCTGGTGGAGCAAAAAAAGAAACCTTAGCTAAGCTAAATAACTAATTTTTCATCAAAAGACATATATTAGAAAGCCCAACAGTTATGCTGGGCTTTTTTCGTTTTACTACTTAACTTGAAAAGTATTAGTAAATATTAACTAACTTTGCTCACGTTCAATTGCACGATAAGCAATATCCGTTCTGAACTCTACACCTGGCCAAGAAATTTCTGCTAGTAATTCATATGCAGCTTTTTGAGCTTGTGTGACATTTTCACCCATAGCAGTAGCACATAGTACTCGACCACCTGCGGTAACAATTGCACCATCTTTTTCTGCAGTACCTGCATGGAATGTTTTGCGATCATCAGCTTTATTGGTAGCTAAGCCTGAAATTACATCTCCTTTAGGATAACTTGCTGGATAACCAGCTGCAGCTAAAACTACGCCAACTGCGGGACGAGGATCAAAATCAATAGTAGCTTGATCTAATTCACCACGACATGCCATCAAACATAGCTCAACAAGGTCTGAATTTAAGCGCATCATAATAGGCTGAGTTTCCGGATCACCAAAACGACAATTGTATTCAATTACCTTCGGTGTGCCATCAGCATCAATCATTAAACCTGCGTATAAAAAGCCTGTATAAGGAGCACCTTCATTAGCCATGCCTTCAACAGTAGGCATAATAACTTCATCCATTGCGCGTTGATGAATTTCAGGCGTAACCACCGGTGCTGGAGAATATGCTCCCATGCCACCAGTATTCGGCCCTTGATCACCATTGTATGCACGCTTGTGATCTTGACTGGTCGCAAATGCCAAGACATTTTTACCGTCTACCATAACGATGAAACTTGCTTCTTCACCTTCAAGGAACTCTTCAACAACAACACGATGTCCAGCATCACCAAAAGCATTACCCGCTAACATATCTTTAATAGCGTCTTCGGCTTCTTTCAATGTCATGGCAACGATAACGCCCTTGCCAGCCGCTAAGCCGTCGGCTTTAACAACAATTGGAGCGCCCATTTCACGAACATAAGCAATTGCTGGTTCAATTTCAGTAAAATTTTGGTATGCGCCTGTAGGAATATTATTACGAGCTAAGAAGTCTTTAGTAAAAGATTTTGAGCCTTCCAATTGCGCAGCTTTGGCACTTGGTCCGAAAATCATTAAGCCTTCAGCCTGAAATGCATCTACAACACCATCAACAAGAGGTTGTTCAGGGCCAACAATAGTAAGAGCAATATCATTACTTTTCGCAAATTCGACTAAAGCAGGAATATCACCACCTGAAATGGCAATATTTTCTAATTTTGCTTCTGTTGCTGTGCCAGCATTACCGGGTGCAACAAATACTGTTGTTACTGCAGCTGATTGTGCTGCTTTCCATGCAAGAGCATGCTCACGACCACCACTACCAATTACCAAAACATTCATTAACTTAAATTCCTAGTTTACACATGCCGCTACATGGCAATACCACAATAGCGGCTTAGTTAGTTTATTTTACAAACTTTAATGTCATACGATCGCTTTCGCCAATCGCCATATATTTTGCTTTATCTTCTTCGCCTAAACGTAAAACTGGCGGTAAGGTCCATACGCCTTTTGGATAAACGGCCGTATCTTTAGCATTAGCATTTACTTCACTACTTGCAGCTAAAGTAAAACCAGCAGCCTTTGCTTGTGCAATTGTTTTGCTTTGAGAAACATAACCCATCGCTTTTTTAGCATCAACACCTTCAGGTAAGCGATGTTCAACAACACCTAATACACCACCTTTTTTCAACGCTTTGTAAGCATCTTTAAATGCTTGTTCTACGCCAGCGTCACGCCAGTTATGCAAATTACGAAAAGTTAGTACCATATCAGCACTGCCTGCAGGAGCAAGTTCACTTGCTTTACGAGGTACAAAATTAGTTAATTCAACTTCGCTAAATACCGCGTTACTCGCCAATTTTTTAACTAATTTCTTGCGTGAATTACTGTAATAGTTATCTTCACCAGTATCTGGATAATGTGCACCGTAAAGTTTGCCTTTACCTTTTACTGCAGGCGCTAAAATTTCAGTATACCAACCACCGCCTGGAGTAATTTCTACAACGGTCATTGATGGTTTAAAGCCAAAAAATTCTAAGGTTTCTTGAGGATTACGAAATTGGTCACGAGCTTTATTTTTGTCAGAACGATGTTCACCAGCAATGGCTTGTTCAAGTTGCCCTTCCTGATGAGCACTTGCAATGCCTGAGCACAATAAAGTTGCAGAAATAATTGAAGCAGTAAAAACTTTTTTTAACGTTAGCGCTGTTGTATTCATTGTTATCTTCCATTAACTAGTTATTTTTAAACGCTAGTTATAGCAGATTTTCTCAAGATGTTCAGTGCCATTGGCATTATCTTATCGATAAAAAACGGCGTTTGAACTTATCTCAATATTTCCAAATGTAACGTAATTGTCTATTGAGCAACGTTTACATAAGGCGCTGAAAAAAGTGCTCAGCTACTTAATATAGCTGAGCACGGTATAACACTTAGTATTTTCTAATGGCGGAAGTGACGCATACCAGTAAACACCATGGCAATATTGTGTTCATCTGCAGCAGCAATAACTTCATTATCACGCATAGAACCACCGGGTTGAATAACGGCAGTAATACCAGCTTCAGCAGCAGCATCTAAACCATCACGGAATGGGAAAAAAGCATCAGATGCCATAACAGAACCCGCAACTTCCAAATCTTCATCAGCCGCTTTAATACCCGCAACTTTTGCAGAATAAACACGACTCATTTGACCTGCACCCACACCAATCGTCATGCTATTTTTAACATAAACAATGGCATTAGATTTTACGTATTTAGCTACTTTCCAACAGAATTGTAAATCACGCATTTCTTCATCAGTTGGTTGACGCTTAGTCACCACTTTTAAATCATCTGCAGTAACTTTGCCTTGATCTCGGTCTTGTACTAATAAGCCACCATTCACACGCTTGTAATCTAAACCGGTAGTTTGTGTTGACCATAAGCCACATTCTAACAAACGAACATTTGGCTTAGCCGCAATAATTTGTGCTGCAGCATCTGAAATGCTTGGTGCAATAATAACTTCAACAAACTGGCGAGAAACAATAGCTTCTGCTGTGTCGGCGTCTAACTCACGGTTAAACGCGATAATGCCACCAAATGCTGAAGTAGGGTCAGTTTTATAAGCGCTTTCATACGCTGCCAAGATATTATCACCAATAGCAACACCACATGGGTTAGCATGCTTTACTATCACACAAGCAGCTTCATCAAATTCTTTAACACATTCTAATGCTGCATCTGTATCAGCAATGTTGTTGTAAGATAATGCTTTACCTTGAACTTGCTTCGCTGTAGAAACAGAAGCTTCTTCTGGGTTAGCTTCAACATAAAAAGCCGCATCTTGATGAGAGTTTTCACCGTAGCGTAAGTCTTGTGTTTTAATAAACTGACTATTGAAAGTACGTGGGAATTTTTGTGTTTCTTCACTTTCAGCAACGTCATTACCATGTGCAGGTAACATTTTACCGAAGTAATTTGCAATCATGCCATCGTATGCCGCAGTATGCTCGTAGGCAGCAATCGCTAAATCAAAACGTGTTTGATAAACCAAAGAGTCACTATTAGCATCCATTTCAGCTAAAACACGATCATAGTCTTCAGCATTTACTACGATTGTTACATCTTTATGGTTTTTCGCAGCAGCGCGAACCATTGTTGGACCACCGATATCGATGTTTTCGATAGCATTTTCTAAGCTACAATTTTCATCAGCAACAGCATTAGCAAATGGGTAAAGATTTACCACAACAAGGTCAATTGCACTGATGTTGTTTTCAGCCATAACCGCTTCATCCATTTCACGTCGAGCTAAAATGCCGCCATGTACTTTTGGGTGAAGTGTTTTTACGCGACCATCCATAATTTCTGGGTGACCAGTGTAATCAGATACTTCAGTTACTTTAATACCATTGTCTGCTAATAGCTTAGCAGTGCCACCCGTAGATAAAAGGTCAATACCTTTTTGTGATAACGAGCGAGCAAATTCTACAATACCAGTTTTATCTGAAACACTTAACAGTGCGCGTTTAATTGGGCGTGGTGTATCCATGGTTTTTCTAATTACCTATAATTAAAATGATTGTCTGGCCTATGACACATGTCCGTGGCGGTGTGCTCTTTATCGCGTCCATTATCATTGATAAGCGATATTTTTCTTCAGGCTAAAAGTTGACTATTTGGATAACTTTTTAAGCCCTAATAACAAAAAAGCACCCGAGGGTGCTTTTATTTGACAGGTTAACCTGTCGTTATTCTTAGTTCATACCGTATTTTTTTAACTTCTTACGTAATGTACCACGGTTAATGCCTAGCAAGTTTGCTGCGCGGGTTTGGTTACCACGAGTATACTGCATTACTTCTTCAAGCATTGGTGCTTCAATTTCTGAAAGCACAAGGTCGTACATATCATCAACGTCATTACCGTTTAACTGAGACAAGTAGTTTTTAATAGCTACTTTCGCTTGTGTGCGTAAAGGCGATGCCTTTGTCTGAGTTTGTAAATCGCCAGTAATAAATGGAGAGGAAATATTTTGTTCAAACATAAAGTTCAGACTCTTTCTAAAGTTAAATTATCAAAATACATAGTTAATGCATCGAGTTGTTCTGTTACAGACTCAAGCGCATTAAAAATAGAACGAAACGATTTTCCTTGTTCATGCGTTTGCATATACCAAGAAACATGTTTACGGGCAAAACGTACACCCATAAAGTCACCGTAAAATTTGTGCAATTCCTTTACATGCTCAATTAAAATTGAACGTACTTCATCCGTTGAAGGTGCAGACAAATGCCTGCCAGTTTTCAAGAAATGATTAATTTCTCGAAAAATCCAAGGTTTCCCTTGGGCACCACGACCAACCATTATTGCGTCAGCCCCAGTGTAATTTAGTACCTGTTCCGCTTTTTCTGCACAAGTAATATCGCCATTAGCAACAATAGGAATACTTACTGCTTGCTTAATCGCTCGAATGGTATCGTATTCGGCATTACCTTTATAAAAGTCATTGCGTGTTCTACCGTGAACAGCAAGTGATTGAATACCGTTATGCTCAGCAATTTGAGCAATTTCAATTCCATTGCGAGTGTTTTCACACCAGCCAGTTCGAATTTTCAACGTTACTGGAATATCAACCGCATCAACAACAGATTTAACAATCTGTTCGACTAATCCGGGTTCTTTCAGTAATGCTGAACCTGCTAACTTCTTATTTACCTTTTTCGCGGGGCAGCCCATATTGATATCAATAATCTGCGCGCCCTGCTCTGCATTAAACTTAGCAGCAAAAGCAAGCTCTTCAGGATCCGATCCAGCAATTTGCACTGAACGAATACCTGCCTCTGCACTATGCAACATACGACGTTGAGATTTTCCGGTATTCCACACTTTAGGGTTCGAAGACATCATTTCTGATACTGCTAAACCTGCGCCCATTTGGCAGCACAATTGCCGAAAGGGTTGATCAGTAATTCCCGCCATGGGTGCAAGCATAGTATTGCTTGCTAGTGTGTATGGACCTATCTTCACGCTGTTGTTTTTTTGAGCTACTAGTCAAAAGGGCGCTAAGTTTACGTGTTTTTTTTCAGATTGAAAAGGATATAAATTGAACAAAAAGCGCTTTTTTTCACGTTTTTTATATTGACATTTTATAAAATGTTGATGGGAACAGTTTTTGTACAATTTGATAACAAAAACTGTTCATTTTTTAAGACATTTAGTCGTACTAGTTTCGAACGCCAGACAAGCGTACCCACTCATCTTTAATGGCAACGGGGTCCATTTGACAGCTTTGTCCGTAAATTTCTTGTAATTGCTGAGCTTGTTCTTCTAGCACACCCGATAATGCAAGCAAGCCATCCTGAGCAACGTACTCAAGAATCACTGGTGCAAGTTCACGTAATGGCCCAGCTAATATATTAGCTACGACAACATCGGCTTTAAACTCAGGTTGATCTTTAGGGAGGAATAACTCTAAACGATCTTCACATTGGTTACGTTTAGCATTCTCTAAACTTGCTTGCAACGCTTGTGGGTCAATATCAATACCAATCACTTTCTTGGCACCTAACTTTAAAGCTGCAAGAGATAAAATTCCCGAACCACAACCAAAATCAACAACCGTTTTGCCGGTTAAATCTAAACCATCAAGCCAAGTTAGACATAATGCTGTTGTTGGGTGTGTACCGGTACCAAATGCTAAACCGGGATCAAGCATAACATTTACCGCTTCAGGCTCTGGCACTTCACGCCAGCTCGGGCAAATCCATAGTCGTTCACCAAACTTCATCGGATGAAAGCTATCCATCCACTCGCGTTCCCAGTCTTTATCTTCTAACTGTTCCAGCTTATAGCGCATTGCTTCTTTTTCTGGATGAATGCTTTTCAAATACGCTAACACTTTGTCCATGTCATGGCTGGCATCATACAAGCCCATTACTACCGTATTATGCCAGTAAATAACATCATCACCTGGCAAAGGTTCATATATAGGTGTGTCTTGAGCATCGATAAAAGTAACGGCTTGTGCGCCACAAGCACTTAGCCAATCACTGTATTTTTCGGCAGTTTCTTCATCTGCACTTAACCTAAGTTGGATCCAAGGCATGTTTTCTCTCGTTACAAATTTTTTGCACAGTTTAGCATCCAATAGCGCGACAACATACCCACTTGGTCATATACTAAAATAAAAAACCAATAGAGACCTCACGAATAACAATCACCCTAGGGTTTAAGTCATCTATTTTAATGAGGTGCTAATAAAATGCTAAAAATAGCCTTATTTATATTCAGTTGTTACTCAACAACGGTATTCGCACAACAGCTTAATATTGTTAGTGAAGAAGTCCCACCATTACAAATGCTAGACACTAATCGCCAGCCTATAGGTGCTATGGTCGAAATTGTTAACGCTATGCTACACAAAGCCCAAATTGTTGCTGATATAAATATCTATCCATGGGCTCGTAGTTACCAGCTAGCGCTAAACGAAAAAAACACCATCATATTCTCTTTATTTAGAGACACAAAAAGAGAAGATAAATTTCAATGGATTGGTAAGCTATATACGCTAAACTCTTATCTCGCGACATTAAAGTCACGCCCCGATATTCAAATAGACAGTCTCACAAAAGCAAAAACCTACAGCATTGGCACCATTAGAGGCGATTTAGCTGAAAATTATTTATTAGAAAACAACTTTATTTTGAATGAGAATTTATTCATTAGCAGCAAATACGATGTTTTGTGGGAACTACTATATAGTGGCCGGATAGATGCGGCATTTACCAACAGTATACTTTGGCGCTATGAACTAGAAGATATCGGGTTAAATCCTGAACAAATAAAGCTCAATTACCAAGTGCCTAACTTTGCCAGTGAGCTATATATTGCCGCAAGCTTAAACACTGATAAGAAAATTGTTGATGCATTGGCAAAAGCGCTAATCGCTATAAAAGCAGATGGCAGCTACCAACGTATTTTAACAAAATGGCATATGTAGCATTCAATCGGCACATTTACTATAGCTTGAACTTATGTTCGCTATAACTATTAATAGCAAAATCGTCAGAGGTGTTTTGATATTGTAGGTGAAATAACAATTACTCTACCTTAAGGACAGCTATGCTAGATTTATTACCCGACTTGTTTGATGAATACACCAAGCAACTTACTCTCGCAGCCCCCATTTTTAAAGATTATGGCGGTAAAAAAATATTTTATGGTGAAATGGTTACCGTTAGCTGCATAAATGATAATTCGAAAGTTAAAGAGTTAGTAGCACAAAATGGAGCCGGCAAAGTAATGGTGGTTGACGGTCAAGCAAGTATGATTCGTGCCCTACTTGGCGATATGCTTGCTGAGCAAGCAGTGAAGAATGGCTGGCAAGCTATAGTTATTAACGGCTGTATTCGAGACGCTGGAACTATTGCTACATTGCCCATTGGCGTAAAAGCACTAGGTTGCTGCCCAATAAAAACAGAAAAGTTGGGCAAAGGTGAAATTAATAGCACTATAAGCTTTGCAGACCTAACCTTTAATCCAGGTCAATATATTTATGGCGATAGTAATGGCTTAGCAACCAGTAAAGCACTATTATCTTTTTAACAACTAAACCTTACTGATGCAGGTATCAACAAGGTTGCAAGCATAGCTAAACCTTAGAGAATAATAACCATGAAGTACTTCCCTATATATCTAGACGCCAAACATATTAACGCAATGATTATAGGCGGTGGCGAAGTTGCGGCCCGCAAAATAGATTTATTATTGAAATCGACCACTAATATTACAATTATGTCTGAAACATTAAATAGTAGTGTTGAACGCTTGGTAAACCTTCATCAGCTGACATGGCTTAAACATAATTATCAACCGGGCCACCTCAACAATTTCAATATTGTAATTGCTGCAACCGACAGCACGGAAGTAAACAGCGCAGTAGCTACAGAAAGTAAGAGCTTAAAACTACTGACTAATGTTGTTGACCAACCAGAGCTTTGTACCTATATAACACCTGCGATTATTGATCGAAGCCCGATAATCATTTCTATGTCTAGCTCAGGAAGCGCGCCAATTTTACTGCGCATGCTACGCGAACAAATAGAAAAAACATTACCTAATGGCTACGGTAAATTGGCAGACTTCTCATTTAAATTTCGCGACCATGTTAAAGCACGCGTGAAAAGCATGCGTGATCGTCGAACATTTTGGGAACGTACCTTACGCGGCAAAATCGGCCAAGCTATTTTAGATGGACAAACAACAACGGCAGAGCAGCAGCTAATTGCCAGCTTACAAGAAAAAACATCACTACCAAGTGGCGAAATTGTTTTTATCCACACCTTAGAAGGTAACCCTGACCACCTAACACTAAAGGCACATCGCGAAATGCAATTTGCTGATGCAGTATTTTATGATCAAGAAGTTAATATTGATCTGATTGAATATATACGCCGAGACGCCAACAAATACCCACAAGATGTCCCATCAAGTATTCTACTAAATATTCAGCATGCGCTAGAGTTAGCCGAACAAGGTGAAAAGGTTATTTACTTACTTGCTGGCAATATTGATATTCCAAATAACGCTATGCTGAACCAAAGTAATATTTTGAAGAAACACCTTTATAGTGGCTACTAAGCCCACAAGGAAAATCAATCACCCCTTAACTCACCACAGCCCAAAAAGTTACGGATTACCACTTACACTTATTGCTTTATTTTTCAAGTAAATAACAACCATACTAATGTTGATGCCTATGCGGCTTCTGACTCGTGCTTTGCGCAGTGGAAAAGCCCTGACTAATCATTTTACCTAAAAATGGCATAGATTCATTATCACCAATATCCGCATAATCTGTACTATGGTAGTTGGCGTACTGTGTAAATAATGATGCCGAACGCTGGCTGTTGATTTGATATGAGCTTAGCTGCCACTCTTTATTAACCTTGCTACTCTTTATTTGAAAATAGCGAACTAATGCTAACTTGGGAAGCCAAATCAGGTGATATTCAATACCATTACTTTTTAGTTGATACTGCTGTGTTAATTCACAACCTGTACCTGTTTGAGAAATTAATTCCATTTTTTCTATATTAGGCACGGGCACGGGCTGATAGATGCTTGACCAATTCGGTTTATGGTTTAGTTCGTTAGGTTGATATTCAATTGCGTGTTGGTATTTATCAAAACTACGTAACAGTGAAATACGCCCATGTGAGCCTTTCCTCCATATATTACTGAATCCAACATCAGAGAATCGTTGTAAAACGCGATTACTATTACGATGAAATTCAAATGATATCGACGCACGGTTATCGTTCAATGTATTTTTTTTAAAAACCTCATTGCTGTAGACTTCATACTCCGCACTAATAAAATTTGCCTTACTACTACATTCTTGGGCAAAACCAAGAAACGAGAATAGTGACAATAAAAAGATAATAATTTTCATAAAAACAACCTAAAATAATCTAGCAACCTGATAACAAGAAAGCTGCAACATCAGTGCGACATTACAACTTTCTCTGCTTCTACACGCTTACTTGGTAAGACAAGTGATCTTACTCAAGTGCGGCTTCGGCAAGCCCAACCAAGTCCGCCGCATGATCCATAACATGGAAAATAACGCTCTGCTCGTTAGTGCCACTAACAAGGTGTGCGCCCGGTCCCATCGCATGAATACCAACATCTTCACCGGCATGGGTTTCAGAGCCTCTTGGCACTAATGCTTCCTGATGAAAGCCGGCCGTTGTCGTATCTACAGCAGTTAAATCAACTCGGCCTGTTACTGCATCACCGTCGTACCCTTCATCAGCATTGGTTTCAGCCCCCAAATCACGAAAGCCTTTACCATTGGTGTAACCTAATGTCGTATACGGCATACCATCGCTAGCTAAACTAGGTTCAGTTTTACCAACAGCAACGACTTTACCTAAGATTGGATTACCACGTTTAGGATAACCCGCCATCGTAAATACATGACTATGATCTGCAGTAACAATAATAAGGGTTTCTTCAGAATTGGTTGAATTAACCGCCGCTTGCACTGCGTCAGCAAAGGCAATAGCATCAGTTAAGGCGCCGTGAGCACTGCCCGCATGATGGCCATGGTCAATTCTTCCAGCTTCCACCATTAAGAAAAAACCATCATCATTATTATCAAGTACATCAATCGCTTTGCTGGTCATTTCACTTAATGACGGTTCACCTAAAATGTCATTTTTACGATCAGCTTCATACTGCATATGTGATTCATTAAACAAAGCAAAAATACGCTTTGTCGTATCTGCGTCAATGGCATCGAAACCTGCTTGGTCAATAACGTACTCACCCGCTGGGTATTGTGCTTTCCATTCAGCCGTTAAATCACGACCGTCAGTACGATCCCCCTCCACCGTACTCGCGGCATCGGCGCTATTAAATGCCGCATCTTTTGGTAAAAAATGACGACGACCACCGCCCATAACAACCTCAATACCGTCAACATCTAAGCCGGCGTAGCGACTTTCCAAGTCACTTTCGAAGCTAATCAACTGTGAAGCAATATCAGCACAACCGCCCGTTACCGCATCTGCTGGCATATCTGAAATGTCTTCCCAGTTGCGATCAGCTGATTTTGCGTAAGTTGCCGCAGGTGTTGCATGGGTAATTCTCGCAGTAGAAATAACCCCTGTCGACTTGCCGGCAATTTCCGCAAGCTCTAATGCACTCACTAATTCATTACCGGAAACCGAACTACAATCACCACGAACAATCGCTTCCGCAACACCAATAACACCAACGTCGGTTTTAACGCCTGACATCATGGCTGTCATGGTGCCAGCAGAATCAGGTGTTTGTGCGTCAACATTATACGTTTTAGCAAAGCCTGAAAATGGAAACTTATCAAAGCTTAGCTGATGCTCCTCTCCCATTTTACCAAGTTGTTGACCGGCAAGAATACGCGCGGCTGTCACTGTTGATAACCCCATACCATCACCAACAAACAAAATTACATTCTTGGCTTTACCACGCGCATTGGCGATTATTTGACGGTTGATTTTAGCTTGTGCTAATACTTGCTGCCCTTGCTCATACCAAAGATTGTTCGTTGTGGCATCCAATGCCGAACCTTGCATTTGGCTAACCGGCGCTGAACAAAGATATTCTGTGCTATCAATTTCTGCACTTTCAAGTGCACCTGAATTATCATCATCGATACCTGAATCGACCTGTATACCACCATTCAAACACTGCTCATGACCAACAGCTAACATGGTTTGGTTAATCAAACTGTTCAAGCCATTACTACCGTTTGTGCCGCTAGCACCATTTTTCCCATCGTCACCACCGCAACCAGCTAAAGCTACTAAGACTGCTAATGATAAAATATTTAAAGTTTTCATGGTTAATTCCTATGAAGTAGCTAGTTAATTAGCAATTAAGCCAAGAGACTGATTAATAATGTGAAAGACTACGCTTTGTTCAACAACACCTTGTGCCAAATGCGCCCCAGGGCCTTTAGCGTGCAAGCTTATATCTTCACCGGCATGTGTTTCTGAACTCAGTGGTACGGTAGTTTCTTGATGAAAGCCATTGCTCGTAGTCTCGACAGTAGTTAAATCTTGACGACCAGCAACTGACTCTTCGCTATAAGTTGCATCGGCGTTAGTCTCAGTAATTAGATTACGAAAACCTCGCCCATTGGTATATCCAACCGTAGTATATGGCATGCCATCAGCCGCCAATGTTGGTTCAGTTTCACCAACGTTTACTACTTTCCCCAAAATTGGGTTGCCCCGTTTTGGATAACCCGCAATAGTGAAAACGTGACTGTGGTCTGCGGTAACTAAAATTAAAGTTTCTTCTGGATTCGTATTAGCAACGGCGGCTTTTACCGCATTTGAAAACTCAATAGTGTCTGTTAAGGCGTTATAAGCTGAACCAGCATGATGACCATGATCAATACGACCCGATTCAACCACAAGAAAGAAACCTTTATCATTGTTATTTAATATATCAATGGCTTTACTGGTTAATTCTGTTAATGATGGCTCACCGGCAATATCATTTTCTCTGTCCGCTTCATATTGCATATGTGATTCATTAAACAAGCCTAACACTCGCTCAGTTGCATTCGCATCTATGCCATCAAAACCTGCTTGATCAATAATGTATTTGCCATTTTGATATTGCGCTTGCCATTTTGCAGTTAAGTCAACACCATCAGTGCGGTCACCCTCAATTTCACTAGCAGCATCTGCACTATTAAAAGCCGCATCTTTTGGTAAGAAATGACGACGTCCGCCACCAAAAGCAACTTCAATACCGTCAACATCAACACCCGGGAAGCGTTGTTCTAAATTGCTTTCAAAATTAACCAATTGGCTAGCAATATCTACACAACCGGCAGTAACTGCCGCTTCAGGCATATCTGAAACATCTTCCCAGTTACGATCAGCTGATTTCGCATATGCTGCAGCAGGCGTCGCATGCGTAATACGTGCAGTAGAAATAATCCCCGTTGATAAGCCTTTAATTTCTGCTGCTTCAATTGCCGTGACTAACTCATTACCCGCAACGGTTGAACAATCTCCGCGAGCAATATCTTCATCAACACCAATAACTCCGACATCAGTTTTAACACCTGACATCATCGCCGTCATGGTGCCAGCAGAATCAGGTGTTTGGGCGTCAACATTGTAGGTTTTTACTTGTGCTGAATAAGGAAATTCTTCAAAACTTAAATACCCCTCTTCACCTAACTTGCCTTGATTTTGACCATCAAGGATACGTGCCGCCGTCAGCGTAGAAATCCCCATACCATCGCCAACAAATAAAATTACATTTTTAGCTTTATTCGCTGTCGTCAATTTGGTTTTAGCAATAACCGATTGTTGGCCATCAACAAACCACTGACTATCTTTTTGTGCATTTGGCACAACCCCGGCTATAGCGACACTAGAGAGTACAAATGATGACAAAGCTGAAAGTGAAACCCATTTCGAGTTCATAATGCTTCCTTTGGTGTTTTAAGTTAAATTAATTTTTGTTAACGCAGTGCGTTAACATCATCAGCAGACTAAACACTAAAAGTGACAATACGGTAAAAGAAACATGAAGGAATGATGACAGCTTTATAACGTAAATATGACAAACAGCTTAATTAGAAGTACAAAGAACTTAAGTAAACGCAGTAAACAGCGAAGCTATATTACGATGCAAGTACCTAGCGTGAATGGCACAGTAACAAACTTTACGAGTGCCTTTTATTCAAGCATAGGATTAAAAGATTATGCGACAAACGTGATGGCAATTAACAAAATAGCTATTGAAATCATCGATATTTGATTATGTAACTTAACATTATTTTGCATAAATACGTCCAAACTTAACTAAGAGAATAAGCCTATAGAGCCTATTTTTCCTTGTTTAGTTCAACCCTTTACGTATCTTTACATTAAATTTCAGTACTCTTTTCGGGTTACTGGATTCTAAACATAAGACTTCATTAAAATGTATTTACTTCTAATAAATTGTCGTTACTATTCCATACTTTAAAATCAACATCATCAATAACACGAGGCAAGGATGAGCCGTTTAATTACACTATTATTTTCACTACTATTAAGTTTTTATCTAACCGCAGCGCAACTACCGGTAAAGGCATTCGGAAATTTACCAGAAGTAAGCCAAGTAACACTGTCACCTGACGGTAACCAAATAGCTTTTATTAGAATAATTGATGGCGGTACCTATATTGGAACAACCGACTTAGTAAACCCTAAAACACAATATATTGTCGGAACAGATAACCAAAAGTTTAAAATTGGTTGGTTTATCTGGGCAAATAACGAAACAATACTACTCAGCGCCGACTATCCCGTTAGCCGATATGGCAGTAAATACACAGAAACACGATTACTCAAAGTTAAAGCCGACGGCAGCGACTCTGCAGTAACCGTTATTATTCCCAGAAATAAAGAGCGTTACTCTCAAATACAAAATAACATTATTGATATTTTACCTGATGAGCCAAACCATATTTTAATGGCAATTGACCTCAAAGTAGCCAACCAACCTGATGTTTATAAAATCAATTTAGAAAGTAGTAAAATAAGACATTTAGAATACAAAGGTAAAAGTTATATTTATGATTGGATGACAGACCAACAGCACCGTCTTCGTTTAGGCTTCGGCATGGATGAAACAAGAATATTCTATCGCCTGTATGATTTAAAAACTGAAAAGTGGCGTAATATTTGGGAGTACGAAATTTTTGATGCTCCAGACATATCACCTTTAGGTTTTGGTAAAAATCCAAATGAGCTTTACATACGAGCAGATCACAATGGTCGTTACGCCATATTCAAAGTTGACGTTAGTAAAACTGACTTACCAAGAGAGTTAGTTTATGCCGATAAAGATTATGATATCGAAGGCTCTTTAATTTATTCCAAGAAAACCAACGACGTCATTGGCGTTTATCACGGCGAAGCCAATAACGCGAAAATATTCTTTGAAGAAAGTCATGTCGACTTTCAAAAAGCACTTGATAAAGCTATTCCCGATGCTTTCAATAATATCGAAAGCATGAGCTCTGACGAAAGTCGCTATATTCTTTACACCAGTAACTCTACAACCCCAGGTGCATACTATTTAGGTGATCGTAAACAAGGCTCTCTGAGTTTTGTTCTTGAGCAATACCCTTTACTAACTGACAAGAAACTATCTGGAAAAACAAAAATTGCTTACCAAGCTAGAGATAACACAACAATAGAAGGCTACGTTACACAACCTCATGAAAATGCCCCACAACATAAAGCAGCATTAATTATTCCACATGGCGGCCCAATGGCTAGAAACTATGCTGGATTTGATTGGTTTTCAGAGTTTTTTGCTAGCCGAGGTTACACTATATTAGAACCCAATTTTCGTGGTTCGTCAGGTTATGGTTTTGACTTTGAAATGGCTTCAATTAAAAACTGGGGTGGGGCAATGCAAGACGACCTCGCTGATGCCGCTTTATGGTTAGCAAAAAATCATGATATTAAAGAAGATAGAGTTTGTATTATCGGGGCAAGCTATGGTGGTTACGCCGCATTAATGGCTGCGGTTAAGCAACAAGATGTTTTTCGGTGTGCAGGCAGCTTTGCTGGCGTTTCTGACCTTGAATTAATCGTCAAAAAATCACGTAAGTTTACTAATTACAAAATTGTTAAAAAACAAATTGGTGATGACTACGACAAATTAGAACAGCAATCACCAGTGAATTTTGCTGAAAAAATTAACATTCCAATACTCCTTATTCACGGTGATAAAGACCGAGTAGTTGATGTTAAGCAAAGCCAACTAATGCATGAAGAGCTACTCGACTATGATAAAAATGTTCAATACGTTGAACTAGAAAACGGTAATCATCATCTAGAAATTGAAAAGAACAGAGTAAAAACGCTCGCGTCATTTGAGCAATTTTTACAAACGTACCTACTATCAGACGCCGATTAAGTTAACACGCGAAATAAATTTTTATTACGCAAGGAAGCTGACATTAATGCTAGCGCTACAAAAACTCTAGCATTGCATCTGCAGATAACGGCTTATGTAAATGAAAGCCTTGTGCGAAGTCACAGTTTTGTTGCTTTAAAAAAGCCAATTGTTCTTTAGTTTCAACGCACTCAGCAACAATTTTCATATTCAAACTATGCGCTAAAATAATAGTAGAAGAAACAATGCCTCGGCTGGCATTGTTTTCTGCTAAATCCATAACAAACATGCCATCAAGCTTTAAAGTATCAACCGGCAATTCTTTTAGATAACGTAACGATGAATATCCCGTACCAAAATCGTCGATAGCTATTTTAATGCCTAGTTCTTGTAAGTCGGTCAATACATTAATCGTACGTGTTGAATATTCTAGAAACACTTCTTCGGTGATTTCAAATTCTAAATACTTAGGATTAATACAATAGTATTTAGCAATGTCTATTATATAAGGCACCAAATCGACATCAAGCAACTGGCTTGATGAAATGTTTATTCCTACACGAATATCGATACCGCCCCAAGCTTGTTGTTGTCGACAAACTTCATGAATCACCCATTTACCAATTTGATTGATTATGCCAATTTCTTCGGCAACAGGAATAAAGTTTGCAGGAGAAATAGCACCCAAATCAGCATTATTCCAGCGCAATAACGCTTCTACTTTTTCAATTTTACCTGAGTCAATATTAACTTGTGGTTGATATACCAAATAGAATTCATTATTAGTAATAGCATTTCTTAAGTGGTTTTCAATCGACAAGCGTTTATGAATGGCTACATCCATATCATCATGATAGAAGCTATAATGACCAGGCCCTTGTTCTTTAGCATGGTACATACTGACATCGGCATTTTTTAACAACTGGCCACTATCTGTGCCATCCATTGGATAAATAGAAATACCTATACTCGTTGAAACATGTAAAGCGTGTTTATTCAGTGCAAATGGAGCTTCAAAGGCTTGATGTATTTTTTGTGCAATTCGAGCGGCGCCTTCAGGCTTGTGAATGCTTTCCGCTAGGTAAATAAACTCATCTCCGCCCAAGCGAGCAACCGTATCGATATCTCGACCAATTTGTTTTAAACGCTTTGCTACTGCTTTAAGTAACTCATCCCCAACATCGTGCCCTAAACTATCGTTTATGATTTTAAATCGATCTAAATCCATAAATAGTACAGCTAAACCACTTTTATTTCGTTTCGCGGCTAAAATTGCATGTTCTAAACGATCCGATAATAAATAGCGGTTGGGGAGTAATGTTAATGAGTCATAATGCGCTTTTTGATATAGCTGCTCAGTTCTTTCATCAACAATAACTTGTAAATTATTACTTTGATCTTGTAACGCTTGCTCTCGCTCTTCAACAACACTAATCATGTGATTAAAACCATGTGCTAAGGTACCAAGCTCGTCATTAAGTTTTAAATCTAAACGTTTTTTATAGTCTTTGCTGCCACTGAACCCTCTTACATGATGCACCATTAAGTTCAACGGTTGCGTGATAATTCGTTGGGCAGTGGTTGATAAGAATGCTGCTAAGAAAACGCTGAAGGCAATGACTAATAGTAAAATGTCTCGGTAATAAATTCGCTGTTGATTAAGCTTTTCTAACGAGGTGCGAATGTAGAGGTAGCCTAGTGGTTGCTCTTGATCAAAAATAACATCAACGCTTTCAAGGTAGTGCTCACCTAATATGCTAATTTTTTTCTTCAAGTTTTTACTAAGAATAGCTTTGTTTTCGTCGATATACTTAACACCCAATTTATGCTCGGAGCAGTTAGGGGCAAGGTGGTATTGAGAAAATTTAGTACCGTCAGCCAAATACACTGCGGCAAACTCTATGTATTCATTTTTTGAGAATAACTTCAACGTATCTGTAGCGGATACATCATCATCAAATATAATAGCTGAAACTAACGATGCTCCCACTATTGCCGCCTGAATTTGACCACTTTCTACCGTTGAGTTTTCCAGTATTGTTTCATTATTCTTGTAAAATAACAGCCCCGCAACACTTACAACAATGATGCTCACCAATACCATCAAGATAATAAGCTTATAGCGAATAGAAAAAAACTTAGTTCGCGTCATGCGTTTTCCTTTCACTAATTTTGCGATGTGGGTTACCTGAAATAATTGTCGCGTGTTTTAATAGCGCAGAGCTTAATTTAAGTTTTGCATCTAAAACAGCAGGCAAATTAACTTCCAATTTCACTCGTTTATTATCACGAACAAAGTTAACCATACCCCCTTGATTAATAAACTCTTTAGATTGACTAACCAGTAATATATTGTGTTGTGCTGGTAATGTAGCCCAAAGCTGAGCTAATTTTTTCGGATCCGCATAAATTATCTGACAAGTATTAACACTGGCTTGGCTTATTTGTTGAGAACGAGTGATAACAATTAATTTTCCTGAGCGTGTTTGCGGACGACGCTTAACCATGTCGTTAATGTATTCTTCAAAAAGATCATCTCCAAGTATGCATAAATTTATACTTTGATTTTCTTGTGCTTGCCACTGGGTAAAAGACGTAATATGCAGTAAGAGTCCGGCCATGATCTGGTGATGTTTAGAAACATTAGATTCAGCAAAGCTGAATGGAATTGACATAAAAAAAAGTAAACAGACAATAAGTGTATTGCAATGCTTTTGCTTGTTTTTAAGTATTAATCGCATAGTGGGCAAGTTAGTTGCTACCTAAAAGCTATTTTGCCAATTTACACTAAAATTCAGTGTTTCTTTCGTCTGTATACCATTTAAATTCTGATAAACAGGTTTTCCTATTTCGATTGCAAAGGCTTGTGAGTAAAGAATAATATCAGCCCCAGCAACAACACTCACTTTTTGCCCGCCATAATTACTCGGCTTAGTTATTCCTGCAGGGTAAGGAAATTTCGGGTTTGGTACAGTGATTTCATCGTCTTGACCAACAATTTGCCCCCAGTCTTGAAAAACTACTTTCATAACAGGATGAAAGGCATTATTTACCTTCCATTTACTCCAAAGTGAAGCAGCAAAGCGATTACCTAAGCGGTAGTCTCGATCATTTTTGCCTGAGCGAATTTTAGCAAAAAGGTTAACGCCCCAGAGGTAAGAGTCTTGATCGTTGATATAACTTAAACCAATAGGTAAATCCCAAGTCCCTGAACCAAGTTGCATAGTATAAGGTAATTGTTGATCACCTTCAGCGCGAGGCGTATCACCTTCTTCATCTATAGAACCCGTAGGTAATGACACCCCTACCGATAATGAAAGCTTTTCACTATCCCAACTCTTTAATAGTGTCGTAAAGTTTACTGTTATATCACCAATGCCATCGGAGCTAATATTAAACTCATCGTAATCGGGTACAAGGCTGATATGGTCAGTGCTTTGTACAATATAAGGTAAACTAATACTGATACTCTGCTCTTTTGCTAAAAAATAACTAATATTAGCAATATAAGACTCTTGAGTAATAGTTGTTGGCAGTATTGGATAGTTATCATCTGTTCTAGGTTCGTCACCGTCAAAATAAACCTCATCATTGCTTACTTTATCGTTACCATTTAAATAACCATCGAGCTTAGAGCGCTTATAAAGAAAGTTGAAATGCCATGGTTCATATGTACGCATATCCATGTCGTCAGTAGAAAGTGCAAACAACTCTTGCAAGCTTAGATCAGCCATTTCAGAGGGGGTATTAGCAACGACTAAAAATGGACAAGCATAAATAAAAAATAATTTTATAAACAGTAACTTAGAAGACATATTACTTTTCATACAACAAGTGACCTTGGTAACAGCGAGGCAAGCACACTAACAAAAATTAATACGGAATGAATTACAATTTTGCCCTAATGCATAAGAAAATCATAGTTATATGGGGTATTACATTATAGGTCATTCCCTGAGCAGCGAATGATAACTTGTTTTTATGTACAAATACTACGCTTGCCTGAACATTATTTGGCTAGCATTAAAATGTCAGTAGCACTCGATAAAGCATCGCCTTATCAATACTCCTTATAGTTACCATTGATAAAACCAAGAAGATAAGGTTTCAATTTTATTAACAGCCAGTGGCTATCTATGAAAAGATTAAATCGAATATAGTTTAATCGAATATGACTTAGTCAAATATAACTCCCCCTTTCGGAGGAGAAATAATACGTTAATTAAGTAAGCTCAGCGGGAACACTTGGTAATTTCCATCACTAGTGATAACCGCAATGTTATTAGAGGAAGCAAACGCAACCTGTAGCACAGAAGATCGGCCAACCTTTGCTGATTGCCATTGGCCAACAAGCTCACCATCACTAACTCGCCACAACATAATTTTTTGTTTCGGTGAGCCAGTTAACAAGTGACGTTTATCTGCTGAGAATGCAGAATGATTGATTTCTAGAAACTTGAGGCTCGTCTGTAATTCGCTTAACTCAGTTTCATTTTTTCCGCCTATCTGCCAAAACGCTCTGTCGTTTATCGAATCAATAGCAAAAGCTAAACGACCATCATCGCTAATATCGACATGATTTACGCGTGTTCTGTGTTGATACACCGCGGTTTTTTCGCCATCACCTGCTTTCCAAACTGTTGCCGTTTTGTCACTAGAGCCAGTAAAAGCCAGTTGACCATCTGCCGACAATGCAACGGCATTGATATCTAATCGGTGTTGCTGAAATACACTCTTCTCAGCCGTTTTTGTATTAATAATGCTAGCTTGACCATTACGATAGCCAAGCAGCAAAGTATCACCATTTGCAGATATCGCAATATCATTGATGATGTTGCTATCGGCATACCACTCATTAACCAATATCATTTTTTTATTGGCCTGCAATTGATATAAGCGCACAACCATTTGGTTTGAAGTATAAAAATATTGCTGCGAAGCTGATATACCGACTAATTCAATATGTTCGGCATCCTTACCTGTAATACAAGGTATTTGTTGCTGTTTTGACTTATTGTTCCATAAACAAATTTGTTTCGGCTCAGCAATTAACGACAGTAAACCATCAGATGAAATTGCCGCTGCTTTAATGGTTGTTTGCGCATAGCGATGAGTTTCTGTTGCTTGCGACGTTTGCGTTTGGCTCGGTGAACATGCACTCAAACTCAATAAAAACAGCGGCATGGCTATAAAAGCCTTAAAATTGTAAATAGAATACCTGCTCATAAATTCCTCAACCATTTTTTATCACCATAACTGACATTATTCGACTTCTTCACCTAATTTATTTTTTCGTCTTTGTACTTTGCATTACTCTCTACCTGTTTCAATTTACGATGCACCAAAAAACTCACGGGCAAAACCATATATAAAAACGTAATCAAGCCAATAGCCATAATAGGTCCTATTTGTGTGGCAATAAAATGGTTACTGTTAATGTGAATTATTGCCCATATATAAGGCAGTATAACTAATGCATAGCCCCAACAGGCCATTTGAAGTGCCGTAAATGTTGACTTTCTATCAAGGTAGAGCAGTAAAGAAATACTGAAAAATGTAATAATCAGTGAAGGTCCATCAAATAAAAACCACACACTATCCACCCGACTAAGATAATCACCAATACTCGACCAAAAGGCACCATCAAACAATGCCATATGAGCTTGACCTGTTAACAGCGTTTGCCAAAAGCCTGGTGCATATTCAGCTAAATTATCAGCATATGATAACCATGCAATTAAGGTAAATGCTGTTGAGAATAATACCAGCGGTATAACTATATTTAATTTTCTAATAAAGCTAGGCGAGTTAAATATTTTCTTAAAATAAATCATACTTGTATGTGTTGCTTGTTGCCAAAACCAAGTCCTAGCAGCTTTATTATTCGCCTTTGACCTTTCGTCAAATTCTTCCATTAAATCGCCAAGAATAGCTTCTAGAACAGTTGCTGGTAGAATCCAAGTTAATAGTAAAACTGCAAAACTAGGAGGCGAAAAAATCTCATGCTCAATGCATTTTTTAATATTATGGTTCATATCAAAATTCTCCAATAACGTTGAATGTCTTCACTTCTGCTAGCGTGATAAATGCAACATCTTGCCAAAGCCTATCCATTGCCGTCCGCGCACGTTTAAGGGCAACTTGTCCTTGTGAGGTAACATTAAAAAATCGCTTTGCCCGGCCACCACGCTCTGCTGTTGCTTCACCTAATTGGCTAGTAACCATGCCCTTTTTTTCCAATCGCTCTAAGGTAGAATAAATAGCACCAATAGCAACATTACGGTTTACTTCGCTATGCAACAACTGTCGAATTTTTGCTCCATAAGCGTCACTGCCTAATTGGATCAGCGCCAACATTGTCATCTGTTCAAACTCACCAAGAAACTTTTCTTTATCTGCCATCATGCCTCCCACGCCTAATTAACTACATTGTAGTTAATTAGATAAAACCTGCAACTAATTTTTACTACAATGTAGTTATTTGCAAATACCACCTAGCTCTAACATTTAAAATAACCTTCAACCCCATGACTTTAAAGAACATTATAAAATTACTAGTGCAAGGCTTTAGTCGAAAACAGAAACGATAAAGGATATTTACTATCTAAAGGGTAAATTTACTTGCTTTTTATTCATCTCCCCCTTAAGATCGCAATCGATAATCATTCTCATTTAGATTCCTATTAGCGAAGTACGGTAAAAATGTATATAAAAGCTAGCCTATCGGCCATGATTTTGGCTTTGCCTATCACATCAATAGCGCAAACATCACCAGACTCAAACCAAGAAGAACACATTGTTGTCACAGGAACTCGCACAGCAAAACTTTTAAGTAACTCACCTGTTTTAGTGGATGTAATTGACGGTGAAACTATTGCTAAAATTAGCCATGGCACCTTAGCACAAGCATTAAATTATCTACCTGGTGTAGTGGTAAAACGTAGTGTTAAAGATGGCTACAATATTCAAATGCAAGGCTTTGATGGTGACCATGTTTTAGTTCTAATCAACGGTCAACCTGTTATAAGCCCGACGGGATCTTCAGCTGATTTAGACCAAATCCCTGCTGATAACATCGAACAAATCGAAGTTATTCGTGGGGCAGCATCAGTAATGTACGGCAGCTCAGCAATGGGTGGCGTAATAAATATTATTACCCGTAAAAGCGATGAGTCGGCATTAAAGGTCGACTACGATATTAGCCAGTATCAGGGTAATACTATTGAAGATGGCGATCTTAATCACACCATTAAAGTTTATGCCAACAAAAGCATTATTGGCTGGCAAACACAGTTAAGTGCTTTAGTTATTGACGATCAAGGCTTTGATTATGACAGTGAAACTGTTTCGCAAAATGCAGCTAGTGTCGACAAAACGTTCATCACCCTAGGTGCAAGCAAAGATCACGGTACGATTGAGACAAGCCTTAAGTACCAATGGCTAGACGAGAAAAAACTAAAAAACAGTACAAAAATACCAAACCAAAGTGGCATTATTTATTACCAAACCGATGTTACTAAACATCAACTGGATTTTGGCCTAAAAAGTACTAAAAACCAAAAATCACCTTGGCAGCTCAATGCAACACACATTAATCATCAAGAAGTTAGTGGTCAATCAAATAGCATACGCGACACTAGCATTAAGCTATCCGAAATTAACGGTCAAAAAGTCTTTCAATTAAATAACATTGAGTTAGTAACAGGTGGCGTTATTCATGCTGACAAACTTCACCAGTTTAAACCTGCTGATAATATTATTGAGGTCGACGACAAAAGCCGTGAAAGCGTTGAATTATTTGCTCAAGGTAACTGGATCAAAAGCAACTATCAGTTACTAGCGGGTGTACGTGGTCAATACGATTCTGATTTTGGCCAACACAGCGCGATTCGCTTTAGCGCGATGAAAAACTTCAAGTTCGAAAACTCCACTATGCAATGGCGAGCAGGTATTGGTCAAAGCTATCGTGTGCCTAATTTAAAAGAGCGTTTTTATATCTTCGACCATAGCGCTTTAGGCTATCAAGTATTAGGGAATGAAGATTTACAACCCGAGACAGCTGAATCAATCAACTCTAGCATCACATTCAATACTTCAGTATTTGAAAACACTGCAGATCTACAAAGTGATATCAGTGTGCATTACTCTAAAACTGAGCAACTTATTGATTCGGTAATTGATGATGAGCAGTCAACTAGCGATTTAAAGGTTTATCAATACACAAACATTAGCGAAGCAACTATCCATGGGTTTGATATTAGCTCTGAGTTAAAACTAACCGATTGGCAATTTCAATTTAATTACAGCTACTTAACTAGTGAAGATGACAATAATGAACGTTTATTTTCTCGTCCGCGCCATCAAGTTAAATTCAATATTAATTATGACATTGACGCCTACGACATTGAGCTAATTGCCTATGCCGTATATCAAGCTGGCGAAGCCGTTACAAAGCAAGCGGACGGTACTAAAAAAGATGTTAAAAACAATGAATTTACCACGTTCAATATTCTTATGAATCAATCTATTACTAACAATCTATCGTGGCGATTTAGTATCGACAACCTTTTAAATGAACATCAGAACACCTCGATAAACAGCGAAACCACATTTGACGCAAGACCTATTAGCAGCCGCACTATTAGCGCCGGCATTAGCTACCAATTTTAAGAATTTAAGTATATTTTGGAGAAAAACATGAACAACAATTTATCAACACCATTTAAGCTAACTAGTTTAGCCTTATGTATTTTACTCACTGCCTGTGGTGGCGGTAGCAGCTCAAGTAATGATGTAACACCAGAGCCTACTCCAACTCCAACACCTACGCCAACAGCGCCGACACAAGGTGAAATTATTGGCCCACACAGTACCGGTAGTGTTAGCGCACCGGAATTCGTTTATTACGATTTAGACGCTAAAGCGGTTGTTGAATTAACCGAAGAGCAAGCTAAAACAGATACGGTATGGGATGTTGCTTTTAAACGAAGTGGGGTTTACTTAAACCAACACAGTGACAACACAGTAACTGCTTATGCGACGGGTAATAACAGTGACTTTTTTGATGCCGATGGCAAAGCCATTGCTGCTAGCTTTATTGCTGCAACGGCAGAGTCTGAACTACCTGATTATTTAGCAATAAAAACTAGCGATGTTCCAACGGACGAAACTAAGTTTGTCGCTGATGTAACATCAAATATTATCGACGGTTTTTACGACTATAACTCAACGACTCATGTTGTTACTGCAGCCGATACTAAATACTTTATCGCCAATTCTGATGACGCTTTCACTAAATTTAGAGCAACAAGCATTACCACTGCTGGGCGAGGCATAGGTCAAATCACCTTACAAACGGCGTATCAAAGTAGCAGTGACGCCGCGTTTGCCGCAGAGCAAGAGCTTGTTATTGATGCAGCGTTAACTTGTTCGGGTGATGTAACGCACGTATACGTTGATTTTGACACTAATCAAGAAGTGACAATGGCTGATGCGTGGGATGTTAGTTTGCCATGTGCGGCTGATAAAACTGGTGCTGATTTCAGCATCAATATTGCTGACGACGCACAAGCAATACATGACCTTGATAATAACTATGACGCTGTCGACCCAACGGCCGTTGCTTATTATGGTTTTAAAAGCGACATCTATAGCGTTAAAGCCTTTGATAGCACACCTTGGTACCAATATGGCGTAAATGGCGGTCATTCTTTATGGTCACAATTCGACGTATACCTAATCAAAACAGCAACTAAAACTCACAAAATGCAGATTACCGGTTACTACGATGCTGACGGTGTTTCAGGCAACATCAGCTTTAGAGCAGATGAAGTCAATGAAAATGCTGGCGAAACCGGAGCCTAACCGAACAGCATGAACTAAAACTCAAGACACTACTATTTATGTGTCTTGAGTCATTAATTTGTTAATTACACTTTTAGCTAGACCCCTTAGGAAATACTATGATCGCCCAGATCGAACAAACCATGTACCAGCTGTCAGACTTTTTTATGGCTCCTGTACTTTGTCTTATCGCATTACTATTTATTTACTCGTTATTTGCCACTGGCCAGTTTTTTAGCCAAACCATGCAACGACGCAGTCATTACAAGACATTCTTGCAATTACTCAATAGCAAACTAGGTAGTAATCCAGCATTAAAGTTAAACGGCTACCCTATGGCATCGCTTGCCAATGAAATGCCTAACATCAGCCCAGATCAGCTAGATGTTGCAGCATTAAAAGAACTAGAAGGTGTACGAAATGTAAGTCGCCTAGCGCCAATGCTAGGGTTAATCGCCACTATGATCCCAATGGGACCCGCATTAAAAAGTTTAGCTGACGGTAACATTCAAGGTATCAGTGAAAACCTTATTGTCGCATTTTCAGCAGTAATTTTTGGTTTAATCATAGCGTCAATTACTTTTTGGATAGCATCCGTTAAGAAGCGTTGGATGGTTGAAGAACTAGTTGCCCTTATGCCATTAATTAATAAAGAAGCTGAAAAAAAGCCACAAGAGCACAGTAACCAAGAATCAGCATTACCTATACAAGCTGTGGAGAAAGATTATGAGGCTGCTTGATGAAGATGAAGGCATTAACCCAGCCTTGTCGGTTGTTAACTTGGTTGATGTGTTCTTAGTATTAGTTGCGGCATTACTCATTGCTATCGCACAAAATCCACTGAATCCTTTTTTGGCAGAAGACGTCACGGTTATTAAAAACGAAGGCAAAGATAATATGGAAATTATCGTTAAAAAAGGTAATACCATCGAAAGCTTTAAAAGCGATGGTAAAACCGGTTCAGGTACAGGCAAAAAAGCTGGCACTGCTTATGAAATGGCAGACGGCAGCATGATTTACGTAAAAGAATAGCGATAGCAACTTATGAACAATTTATTAATTAAAATTTCCATATTATTTTTCGGCACCCTTGCGTTTATCAGCAATGTATTTGCAGAAACAAACCAACAAGACGCCGTAAACAAAGCCCAAAGCATCCTCTTTGTTAGCACGGCACATACTAATACGGCAAAAATTACCTTATTAAAAAAAGTTGCTGATGAAAAAAGCAATCAAACTTGGAATATTGCGCAAAAATCAGCAAAGTCGTTATTAAAAACAGCCAATAAAGTTGGCGAACTAACGGCACTTTTCAACCAATATGACTTAGTCATTCTTGATGCCGTATCGGTGCGAGAAGCCAGTGCTGCATTTGATAACTACGCAAGTGAAATAGCAAAAGTAAAAACCGCAGTTGTTGCCTTTAGCTACTTACAAAACCAAGGTCTCAATAAAGGCTTAACAGGTGAAAATGGCACTACATTACAAGATTATTGGATGAATGCTGGCCGTCGAAATCTCGACAATATGCTGAGTTTTATTGCCGTAAAAGTTATCGCGAACAATGAAAATTCAACAACAATTGCCAGTGTGCCCGCGCCGATTATTTTTCCACAGCAAGGAATTTACCACCCAACACTACCGAACTTGATCATTGATGATTTGGTTGAGTATAAAAAGTTACGTCCAGTTAAACCACAGCAAGCTAAAATAGCGGTATTGTTGCAACGAGCATTAATCGAGTCTGAACAAACACAATTAATCGATGCCACAATTAAACAGCTAGAAGCTAAAGGTGCTTACGTGGTGCCATTCTTTTTTGAGCTTAGCCCTGTTAGCGGTGACTACAGCCAACTATTGCAAATTCCAAGCACTGAAAAAGACACTAATGAGCAAGGCTTAGCCATGAAAACAGATGTTGATTTGATTATCAGCTTCCGCAATATTCACTGGGCCAATAAACGTAAGGTAGAGTTTGAAAAGTTCGGTGTCCCGGTAATGCACGCCATGACTTATTATTCGGGCGATAAAGCCACATGGGAAAAAGACATGCAAGGTGTGAGCGCCAACATGATGTCTTTCACCTTAGTACTACCTGAAAACGCTGGCGTGGTCGATCCTATGATCGTCGCTGCCATGAATATGACAGATCAAAACGTTGAAATTATCGATTATCAGCTAGAGCACTTAGTCAATAAAGCGATTAACGTCGTTAACCTAAAATATAAAGCAAACCAAGATAAGAAATTAACCATGTTTGTTTGGGGTGATAAAGACGTGGGCGCGTCTTTTATGAATATTCCCGAAAGTATTGAAGCCATTAGTCAACGTTTGGCCAACGAAGGTTATCAAACCGCAGAGCGTGACGCTGAATACTTTGTAGAAAACGCAAAAAAAATACTGGACCCATTTTACCGTGATTACCAGCTAACTGAGTTATTAGATAACGACTTGGCTGAGTTAATGCCAATTAATAAATATTTAACTTGGTTCAACGCACTACCTAAAGAGCTAACACAAAAAATTAATGACCATTGGGGACAGCCACAAGATAACTTTATGGCGGTAGAGAAAAACGGTGAGCACTATTTCATTTTACCACGTATTCGTAACGGTAATATGCTAATTATGCGCCAGCCTCCGCGTTCTGATGATAAAAATGATGAAAATATGATTTATCATCAAGGCCTAGTGCCGATTAATCATTTCTACCTTGCTGCCTATTTTTATGCCCGTGAATACTGGCAATCAGACGCGATTGTGCATTTAGGCACCCATGGCTCACAAGAATACCTAGGTGGAAAAGAACGAGGTTTATCTATTTACGACCAAGGTAATTTAGCCGTTTGGGATACGCCAGTGGTTTATCCATTTATTGTTGATGATGTTGGTGAAGCCATGCAAACCAAACGCCGTGGCCGAGCAACAGTTATCTCACATATGACACCACCCTTTGCTGCTGCAGGCTTAGAAGGTGAAATACGTAACTTACATGAGTTAATGCATCAATATAAACAGCTCGATCAAGGTGGCGTAAAGCAAAAAACAGCTAGCCAATTAACTAAGCTATGTTTCGATACCAATATTTGTAAAGACTTAGGCTGGGAACAAGCGCAAATAACCGCTGCATTTGACGAATTTATCGATGCTTTGCATATTCACTTAGAAGACTTAGCAACAGCGAACCAACCGTTAGGTTTACATACTTATGGCTATATTCCTGAGCAACCGTTAACTATTTCAACCTTAGTACAAATGCTAGGTAACGATTTCACCCAACGTGCAAGTGAATTTGAGCATGAGAATTACGCAGATAGTTTAACTGGCGAGCATCATGATGATGACGAAGATGAAGGCGTTTCGCATAGCCATACTTATCATGCTGAAGACCCTGTAAATCGTGATAAAAACAGTACTGACAAGCAGTCAGAACAAGCGCTTAGCCCAAAGACTGAAAATGAAAATAACATTACACGATTATCGGGTTATTTAACCGTTAAGAACTACATCATTGCTACTGATGAGCCTTCAACGCAGCAGCCAGTGCCTTTAACTGAGCTTTCTGAGTCACTACAAGCTGATATTGAACGAGGTAAAAAACTTTACCAAAGTATGGCGAGCATCCACGAACTTGATGCTATGGTTGATTTTCTTAATGCTAAATATATCCCAGTAAAATCTGGCGGCGACCCAATACGTCATCCAGAATCACTAGCAACAGGTTATAACTTATTTGGCTTCAACCCTTCTCGTGTTCCTACGCAAGCAGCATTCGAACAAGGTAAAGAGTTAGTTGAGCAAATGATTGCCAATTACTACGATAAGCACCAAGCCTACCCGGATAAAATGGCCTTTTCGTTATGGTCGATTGAAACCATGCGTCATTACGGCGTGCTAGAATCACAAGTCTTGTATGCCATGGGTGTTAAACCTAAATGGAGTAAAAGCGGCCGAGTTATTGGCACTGAAGTTATTCCTTACAGTGAATTAAAACGCCCTCGTATCGACGTTGTGCTTTCTGCAACCGGTTTATACCGCGACGCATTTCCTAATGTCATGCAAATGTTAGCAAAAGCCGTTAACCAAGTGGTTGCCTTAAAGGAAGACAACAATTCAGTTTGGCAAAACAGCCAAAAAGTAAAAGCCAATTTACTCGCCGAAGGTGTTGACGAAAAAGAAGCAGAATACTTATCAACGATTCGCATATTTTCAAATCAATCAGGTGATTACGGCACAGGCGTTGATGATGCAGCCTGGGCCAGTGATACTTGGGAAACTGACAAGAAAATATCTGATAATTACTTAGGAAAAATGGGCTACTTCTTCGGCGCTGACAATAGCCGTTGGGGTGAAAAAGGCGAAAATACTGAGGGTAAAGATATTCAGCTATACGCCAAGCAATTATCAGGCACTGACATTGCGATGTTTGCTCGCTCTTCAAACTTATTTGGTATGTTAAGCACAGATGATCCCTTTGAATACTTTGGCTCACTCAGCTTAGCGGTGAGAAATATCGACGGTAAAAGCCCAGACATGGTAGTAGCAAATTTACGTGATGCTAAAAATGCGAAAGCGGAAGATGGCGGACTATTTCTTGCCAAAGAACTACGTACTCGCATGTTCCATCCGCGTTGGATTAAAGAACTGCAAAAAGAAGGTTATTCAGGCGCGGTTTCTTTAGCATCGAAAATGGACAATTTCTTTGGCTGGCAAGTGGTTGACCCTAACTTAATTCGCAACGACCAATGGGACGAATACTTAGACATTTACGTTAATGATAAATTAAACCTAGGACTTGATGAATGGTTTAAAGATATCAATCCAGCAGCGTTTGCTCGCATGATGGAGCGAATGTTAGAAGCTGAGCGTAAAGACTATTGGCAAGCTGATCCTGAACGTTTAAAACAACTTGTTGAACAGTATATTGACGTCGTTAATAACAATGACTTAGTTATTTTAAATGACGCCGTTAAAGAGCATGTTAATGAACTTGCCGAAGGTTATGGTTTAGCGCCATTAGTTGCAAAAACCATGGCAGCGATGGCAGCATCAGCAGATGCACAAAAAGCGTTGAACAATCAGCAATTAGCGCAGCAGCAGAGCCAAAAAGCCTCGCAAAAAGCAAAAGCCGAACAACAAGTTGAAGGACAAAAACTGGAGAAACAAACGGTACAAAGTATAGAACCAGACGATGTTATCTATTACAGCTTAGCGGGTATTTTATTGCTGATAATATTGGGGGCGCTGTGGCAAGTGAGAACAGCTAAACCAAACAAACAACAAATATATTTATTAGCAACTACGCAAAACCATAAGATTGATAAAGCGGCGTAAAAATACTAACACTGCGATATAAAAAATAAAGGCAGCATCATTAAAAGTGATGCTGCCTTTTTCGTCTATTTACTGTAAAGAACTATTACTATAAGGAACTATTACAGCAAAAAACAAGAAGCTACTTTCTAGCCACCAAATGCACCGCACTGGTAGACCGCTCTATAAATGCACCTTCACAATAGGCAAAATAATATAACCAAAGACGTTTGAATTGCTCATCATAACCAAATGGCGTCAGTTCCGACCAAGAAGCTAAAAATGCTTCTCGCCAATGCGCTAAAGTTTTTGCGTAATCTAAACCAATATCATCAATGGTTTCAGTCACCAAATCAGTATGTTTAGTTAAATTTTCAGACAAGGCAGTAATAGAAGGCAAAAAGCCACCAGGGAAAATATAGCGTTGGATAAAATCAACATTATATTTGTAGTATTCAAAACGCTGGTCAGCGATGGTAATTGACTGTATCAATAACTTACCACCTTTTTTCAAGCGTTGATTACATTGCTGGAAAAAGCTTGGCAAGTATTCATAGCCAACCGCTTCAATCATTTCAATTGATACCAACTTATCATATTCCCCGGTAAGCTCTCGGTAATCTTGCTTTAACAGTGTTATTTTGTCGGTTAAGCCTAGTTGCTCAATACGGTTTTTAGCATACTCATGTTGAGCATCTGAAATGGTAGTTGTAGTTACTTTACAGCCATAATGTTGGGCGGCATAAATGGCTAAGCCTCCCCAACCTGTACCTATCTCTAACAAATGGTCACTTTCTTTCAGATCTAAGCGCTGGCAAATAGTGTCAAGCTTATGAAGTTGTGCTTGTGCCAAATCAGCATTTTCATCGGGATAAATGGCTGATGAATACATCATTTCAGGGTCAAGAAAACGGGTGTAAAGTTCATTACCTAAATCATAATGGGCAAGAATATTCTTTTTTGAACCGGCTTGGCTATTACGGTTACGTCTATGTAACAAGGCATACTTAAGTTTTGTTAACCAAGGTTTCTGCTTTTCAAGCGCATCTGTTTGTTGCTGACCACGAGCAAAAATTCGTATCACCGCTGTTAGGTCAGGGCTACTCCACTTGCCGGCAATATAAGCTTCGGCTGCACCAATGCTGCCGCCTTTAACAAAGTCACGATAAACACTAGCGTCATGAATATTAATGCGACCACGTGATGAGTCGCTGCCTACAACTTCAGGAAAAAGAAAATGCTGACCATTGTCGATTATTTCAACTTGCCCATATTGCAACTTTGCCAACACTGAAAACACAATATTACGACAACGCTTATCTAACCAATTAGCTTGTTTTCTTATTTTTAATCCTGAAACTTGTTCCACAACTCAACTCCTTATTTAGGCTCTGTCGGCTGACTTTTTTGATAACCAATAAACGGTATGCGTTTAATCAATAGTTTTAATGCTTGCCAATAAATACCTAGTACTATTTTTAATGTCATCGCTGGTAAATTGCACCACAGTTGCCAAAACGCTTTGCTGGTAAAAGGCTTTTTGCTTAGCACCATCGTGGCATCAAATACTTTCTGCTTATTATCTGCTTTATTGTTATCGTCCTTGTTGTCACCATTACAATGATTTTCAATGCGAATAAATAATTTATCGCTATTGCTCATCGGTGGTTTAAACAGCCATTGATAATGCATATTCAAATCCATAAAAGGCGACACATGAAAATTTTTATTGGTCACATGTGCAGCTGAATTGTCATCGTTATTATTTTGCTCAATAGGCACTAAATAATAATGACGTTCATTCCACGGCGTGTTGCTCACTTCAACCAATACCTGTGTACAATTTTCATTTGCGTCATAGCAAAAATAGAAATTTGCAGGACTAAAATAAAGCCCTAAACACCTCACCTGAACCAACATAGTGATACGACTAACTTCTGCCATACCATCTTCACAATCCGATAAAGCAATTACTTTATTCTTTATACGTTGCTTAAGTCCTTCAGGTTCACCTTTGATGTAATCTTTTTCTTCAAACCTCAATAAGTTAAACCAAGAAAAGCCAAATATACTTTTCGGGCATTGCTTGGCTTCCATCTCATCTACGTCTAAAGCCAACATAAATAATTGATAGGCGAAACTATGTGCTTTAGGGTGAAAGCGTCGGTGGCTGATTTCACCACGATAAATATGACTATGCGACAACTGCTCAGCCAACCTTTTGCTTTAATTGACTTTGTTGCAGGTAGCAATCAAAGCGTTGACCAATATCAACGGCACTTCTTACACCGTCCTCATGAAAGCCACTATACCAATAAGCACCAACATAATGTGTGTGCTGCTTGCCACAAATAGTTAGGCGTTGTTTTTGCGCTTTTATTGATTCAGTTGAAAAAACTGGATGATGATAGGTAAATTCTCGCAATATTTTACTGGCGTCGATAGCTTCTCGCTGATTCAAAGTTACGCAAAACGTATGTTCGGAATTCAAGCCCTGTAAAATATTCATATTGTAAGTTACGCTGGCTGGTTTTGTACGGTTAGCACTCAATTGGTAGTTCCAGCTTGCCCATGCTTTTTCACGTTTAGGTAAAAGCTTGGTATCGGTATGTAGTACCACTGAATTTTCGCTGTACGGCATCGCGCTTAATATTTCTTGTTCTTGCTCGCTAGCATCACCTAGTAACTTCAAGGCTTGGTCTGAATGGCAGGCAAAAACAACTTCATCAAAAGTTTGTATTTCGCCACTCGCAAAATGTAACTGAACTTGCTCATTTTCACGAGTAACCTCAGTAATATCGGCATTAACATGAATATTATTGGCAAATGATTCGCACAGTGGCGCTAAGTAATTTCTTGAACCACCTGGTACAACATACCATTGCGGGCGATCAGCTATATTCAACAAGCCATGATTATGAAAAAATTTCACAAAGAAATGAAATTGAAATTGTTCCATTTGCTCTAACGAGCTAGACCAAATAGCCGCTCCCATAGGTAAAATATAATGCTCTGCAAAATAGTCACTAAATTTGTTTTCTTGTAGAAAATCTCCAAGCGTTAATGTTTCACTATAATTTTGTTCTTGATAGTTTTGCTTACATAACTTATTAAACCGAAGAATTTCTTTCACTAGCAGCCAAAACTTAGGTTTAACGATGTTACGGCGCTGAGCAAAAAGTGTATCTAGGTTATGACCATTGTATTCCATTCCTGTATCGGTATTATGCACTGAGAAACTCATCTCAGTTTCTTGTTTACCAACACCAATTTCGTCTAACAATGCTAAATAATTGGGGTACGTTTTATTATTAAAAACAATAAAACCTGTATCAATGGCGTACCATTTATTGGCAACTTCTACGTCAACAGTTGCGGTATGGCCGCCAATATCAGCACCTTTTTCAAAGACACTAACATGGTGCTTTTTCGATAATAAATAGGCTGCTGTTAAGCCAGAAACACCAGCACCTATAACGGCGAATCGTTTCATACTTTATTACTCCTTAAAATAATACTTTGCCAAACAAAGTCTGGAAATAAGGCGAGTAACTTCAACGTTAACGTTAGCCTTTTTGGAAAGTGTAAATAGGATTTTCTAGCGCTTACGCCTTGGTAAATTCGGCTAGCAGCTTGTTGACTAGAAAGTAAAAATGGCATGGGAAAATCATTTTTATCGGTTAACGGCGTTTTTATAAAGCCAGGATGAATTAGAGTTACATCAATATTTTCTGACTTTAGATCAAGGCGTAAAGTTTTAGCTAAATAATCAATTCCGGCTTTTGAAGCGCCGTATGCCTCCGCACGAGGAAACGGTAATAATGTTGCACTAGAGCTAACAAAAACAACTTGTCCGCCATCAGTAACTTTGGGAAGGAAGTGTTCAAGCAAATAACCTAATGACTGCAAATTAGTTGCGATAACACTGGCAAATAGCTCACCATCGAATGCTTTAGCATTATCAATATAACGACAGTCGCCAGCATTAAGCATTAAAATATCAATATGCCCAACATCACTGAGTTGATTAGCCGCTTGAGCAATTTGTTCGTTATCAGTGATATCAAAGGCTAACGGAATAACATTGCTATTATGCTCGGCATATTGCGCTAATTTCTCTTGGTTACGGCCACATGCTACAACCTGATAACCACTTGCAGAATAGTGATTCAGCAGTGACTCGCCAATGCCAGAAGTAGCACCGGTAATGAGAATAGTACGCTTCGCGTCCATTACGCTGTCGCCCTATTTTTAAGCCAAGAAATAATGCGTCCTAATAACGGTAGTTGCTCATATAACATCGCGCCTAAATCAAGGTAATCACGATGATAAATAACTTTATCATTTAAGCCTTTGATATGTGAACTGCCTTGCACATTGACAATTTTCCCAGCATTTAAGCGTGGGTGCTGATAGCTCATCTGCCAATAAACTGCCGCTTCATTATTTTGTTCAATCACATTTTCAATTTTAAATTCACAATAGCTAAGCTGTTGATAAAGGTTATTGAAGTAATATTGTAAGTGTTCTAAACCCGTCAGCTGATGCATAGGATCAATAAAGACAATATCTTGGTGATAAATATCAGCAAGTAGATGTAAATTATCAGTTGAAAGCTTTTGATAAACATTGATGAAATTAGCCAGCCAAGGTGCGTGCTTAGCTACATTATTTATTTCATCAATTGGCTTCATTTGTTGATTTAGCATAATGACTCTTTATTAATTATTTACCACAGCCCGTTAAGGCATTGATACTCGCTATCGATAAAACTCAATGGCAGCTAATCGGGCGGTTTTATGCTCGACAATCGCCGGCCAGTAAATATCTAAATTTTCTTTGGCAATATAAGCATGTGGAAAATGAATTTGCTTACTTGGTAAATCCGCCAGCTCTGGTAGATACTTACGAATGAACTCACCATCTGGATCAAATCTTTCACTTTGGTGAATAGGGTTAAAAACACGAAAATACGGTTGAGCATCACAACCAGTACTAGCAGCCCATTGCCAACCACCATTGTTGGCAGCTAAGTCGCCATCAATAAGTTTTTCCATAAAGTATTTCTCGCCCCAGCGCCAATCAATTAATAAGTGCTTGGTTAAGAAACTTGCGACAACCATGCGCAGCCGATTATGCATCCAGCCCGTTTGGTTAAGTTGTGTCATGGCCGCGTCGACCAAAGGGTAACCTGTTCGCCCTTCGCACCATGCTCGGAAATATTGGGGGTTATTAGGCCACACAGTAGCACTGTACTTATCATTAAAAGATTGATATTTTGATAATTTTTCTTGATGAAACATTAAATGACGATAAAACTCGCGCCAGATTATTTCGTTCAACCATACAAATTCGTCACTATCAGCGGCAAGTAAAATATCGGGGAAACGTTGTATCATCAAGGTTAAAAGATACCGTGGGCTAATGGCGCCAATAGCCAAGTATGGCGAGAGGCCAGACGTTGCCTTGATAGCCGGAAAGTCACGTTCTTGTCCGTAATACTGCACTTTGTCTTGAAAGAACGTTGGAATAACTTGTTGCTCGACTTGCGAAACTAATGGCCATGCATTCGATTCACCAGAACAAATAATAGGTTTTAGAAGTTCGCTTGATACTTGGCTTGATTTTGATATTACCGGTTTGCCTAAGTAGCTAAACCCTTGCTGTTTTACATAGGTAAGCCAGGCACGTTTAAAAGGTGTAAATACCTTATACATACCGCCAGTTTTATTAAGTACCTTACCTTTTTCAACAATAACATCGCTTTCAAATAAGCGTAGTTTAAGCCCCTGTTCCAGGCAGGCTTTATCGCGTAAATTTTCATTCACTTCTAATTCTTTATTGGCAACAACTTCATCAATATTATGCTGACAGCAATAGTGCTTTAAGAACGCAACTTGATCAGTAAAGTCATCGCAATACTCTACTTGCAACACAATATTGAGCGACAATAATTGCTGCGCAAGAGCATTGACATGGCGTTTAATAAAATCAACCTTTATCGGCGACCAATCATGCTTTTGCCATTGTTTTTCACTGACAAAAAAAACAGCTTTACCCACTTCAGAGCCATGATGCCGCTCAAGGAAATAATGTAAAGCTGGATTGTCGTTTATTCTAATGTCGTTGCGAAACCAAAGTAACAATGACTTTCCTTAGAACTTATTAATGAGTATTAAAACTTAGAGGAAATAGCCTAATAAAGCCGTTTATTAGTATCCATAGCGTAATTTCAGTGCTGTTGGATAAGGCTCCAAATAAGCTTGTTGAGCTATATATGACTCAGGGTGTTGTAATAAGTAATGTTTAATCAAGGTTAATGGCACCATTAGTGGCATCAAGCCTGTGCGGTAGGCATGTATTTGCTCTGAAAGCTCTTGTCGTTGCACTTTATTTAAATGCTTAGAAAAATAGCCTTGGATATGCAACAAGGTATTCGCATGATTCTTCCGACTTGCTTTAAGCTTTAATGCTGTCATTAAACCAAGAATGTATTGTGCCGCCATCTCATCAACAGCCAAATCAGCCCTTGCTAATAATCGTCCCAATGTTTTATAGGCAACTAAATTATGGCTCATCAAGGTATATTTATACTGTGCGTGAAAGGTCATTAATTTGTGTTTACTAATACCTGAAGCTTCAAGCGCTTGCCAGCGACGATAGGCATAAACGCGAGCGACAAAGTTTTCACGAATAACCGCGTCATTAAGACGACCATTTTCTTCGCATGGCAACAACGGGTTAGCTTTCATAATTTCATTGGAAAAAACACCAATGCCATGAGCCTGCAGTGGATTGCCTTCTGGCGAGTAAACCTTTACGCGTTCCATGCCACAACTTGGACTTTTCGCACAGAAAATATAACCACTAAGGTTTTTGGACATACTAGCCACTTTTTTACCATAAGCTTTAATTGCATCGGTAACATCACCAGAACCATCAGGCCGTGCAACTTTGATCATTTGTTCACCTTTGATCAAACGTATAGTTGGTCTAGGTACGGGTAATCCAACCGCTACTTCAGGGCAGTAGGCTTTAAAAGTGACATGCTGCCCTAACTCGTGCATACAAAAATTTGATGGCTTATTACTGGCATCAAAGCGAACTTTTTCACCATTTAAACAAGCACTAATGCCAACAACAATATCTTCTTTTTCGAATTTATTAGACATAACCATCTCCAACTAATAGATGAAAGACCCAATAGGGTTTAGTAACTTATTAATACCTTGCGTAAAGTGCAGAGAGTCGTTAGCAACGGTATAACAAAGACAACCATGTTCTGATACCGGATGATGTTGGTGACGTTTATCAAGCATGATGAAGTCGCCTGCAACATATTCTCCCTGCTCATCAGTGAATGAACCTGCCAATAATAAGGTTAATTCAAAACCATTGTGGGTATGTTCGGGCACAGAGCCACCGGGATCAATGTGCAATAAGCTAGTGTGAATTGCACCTTCATCCAACTGTAAACGTGCTCTTGATAACTTACCAATTTGAGCGGTTTTTCCTAATTCAATATTACGTATCGCTTTCGGTAGAACATACTGACTGCCTTTAAATTCTATAGATGGTTCGTCATTATGCATTTTAACCGACTCGATATCGTCAGAAGCGGTAATTTCATCAATAATGCTATCAAAGTCTAATTCAGCAATTTCAGCCATATCTTCATCATCAACAACAAACTTATGTAAGAAGTTTTGTTCGAAACTTACTTCTGCTACTTGCTCGGTCAATTGACTGATTTTTTCTTGGCATTGAGGACACATATCCGCGTGAATCGCGATACCTGCCGACAATGAAGCCGGTAAATCACCATTAACAAAGTTCTGCAATAATTCAAATTTAGGATGGTGCTTAATCATGGTGATCTCCCAGTTTAATCTTAAGTTTGCCAAGCGCGAGACGAAGTCGCGATTTTACGGTTCCTAATGGCAAATTAAGGTGTTCAGCAAGCTGTTCTTGAGACATTTCTAAAAAGTAAAACCCTTTCACCACTTGCTGCTGATTTTCAGGCAGCGTCTCAATAACACCTTTTAAATTACGATTTTGAATATGGTCGGTAAAAGCCTCATCCTCAGTGTTCATTGACTCTGCGAGCGGCCAAATATCATCACTGAGATTATCTTCTTTATTGGCCTTAACTTTACGCAACATGTCGAAAGTAACATTGCGCATAATGGTATAAACCCATGTTGTCGCCGCACCTTTACTGTCATCAAATAGATGCGATTTACGCCAAACATTGGACATAGTGTCTTGCACCACTTCTGCAGCTTGCGCTTCATTATTGAATTTACTTTGTGCAATACGCTTTATTTTAGGAGCAAAAAACTTAAACACAGCGGTAAACGCTTGTTTGTCTCGGTTAACAGCTATTAATTTAAGCCATTGACAAAGTTGAGGATGATCAATTTTATTAGTCATGTTACTAGGTGTAACAGCTGCTTGATGACTTGGCAACTTTGATTGAACAGACTGCATAATGTTTATCCATTATTTCCACTTAAAAACCTATACGCTGTAATCTTGAAATGAGATCACATTATTTTAATATTTTTTACTTATCGCGAAAATTGGGCTAATTATTACTTTCTTCTGCCAGTATAATAGCCTCAACAAATTGCATAGCGTGGTGAAATGAATCTTGCTCGATAAAAGCATTTTTTTCATCGAGCTTAACTGGCAATAATTCTAACCAGCGTGCTACAACCCAGTTTGCTAGTTGAAAATTTTTATCAACGTACAGTTTATCCAACTCACTATTATGGCTAAAAACCTGCTTTAGTGATGATGCAATTTTGTCGTTGGTTTCATTTACGCGAGTTTCTGACCAATGTGCTCTGCGATTGACTTGCGCATGATGTAACTGGTTTTCATCTTGCTGCAATGCACTAACATCAACCAAACATTTGCAACGAACATCTATCAACAGCAGACCATTTTCGCTTTGATCAAAGTCTATAATTTCCACCCAGCTTCCTATTGTTTTTAGCTCTGATGTAGATGCACTAGCATTTGGCAAAATCACAAAACCATTGTTTTTCATCGCTAGCGAAACCATTTTTAAATAGCGAGCTTCAAAAATACGCAAGCGGGTAATACCTTGAGGTAACAAGAAAATAGACAAAGGAAAAATGGGTAAATTAAATGTTGTCATAAAGTTGAATTAGATACTGCAAATGAACTGATAACTAGTTATACGTTGCAAAGGTAGAAAACGATCAAAAAAAGCCCCTGTACTAATAATCAAAAGTAAGGGGCAAAAGACACAGCAATTGTTTAATGGGTTTAGAAAGCGCTAATCTGTGATAACAGTGTCAATAACATGGATAACACCATTGGTTGTGTAAATATCAGTAACAGTGACATTTGAACCTTGTACTTGCAGTGCTACTTGTTCTTGTGAAACCTTCCACCAAGCACCATTCACCCCTTGGCCATTCATATCATTTGCTTGGGTATCGCCGGCATAAAAATAAAGTGGACGACCTAAATAGGTTGCTTGCATGCTACCGTCGTCACGCATCACCATTGCCAAACCTTTAATGTTGTCTACTTCGTTGTCCGTTACTAGTACTGGCGGCCAATTGGAGGCACACCCGTCATTACAAGTACTGCCTGCCGTGCCTAAATCGTTGTCGAATACATATAAGGTGTAACCATTTTTAGCTGAGTTCATGCCACCAACCAATATTTCGGCGGCGCTGTCATAAGCCACTTCATCATTGCTAGCATTGGCTGTTTGACTAAAATTAACTAGCGTAACAGCAACATTTGCTCCACTGGCAGTTTCTACCATAGCGCCATTTGCAGCAAAGGCAGCCAAGGAGTTAACCTCAGCACCGCCAATTACATGAGTTAACAACACATCGCTTAGTGCACTCGTATCAGCGAGTAAAGTATTTAGCGTGCTAGATTCTATTTTTGCAAACGCAGCATTGGTTGGTGCAAATACAGTAAAGGTTGCAGTTTCATCAGCTAATGTGTCCACTAGGTCAGCAGCAGTTAATGCAGCGACTAAGGTAGAGAAGTTTTCATCTCCCACAGCTACATCAACAATGCTCATGGTAGGTTCAGTCTTTACTGTTGGTGGTAAAATAACTTGGTCAACAACATGAATTACACCATTATCAGCCATCACATTTGCCGCTGATACAGCTGATTTATTAATGAATAATGCAGAGCCAGACAACGATAATGTCGACATTTGCTCGTTCGCCATGGTAACCATTTTATTGTCAGACTGAGCAATGGTAACCGCTGCATCTTGTAAAACCGTTGCGCCTGAGACAACGTGATAGAGTAAAATATTGGCTAAAGCATCAGGGTCAGCCAGTAACGCATTAATGGTTTCTTCACCTAACAGCGCAAAAGCAGCATCTGTTGGCGCGAATACGGTGAACTCACCTTCAAGATCCGCCAAAACAGTATCTAAGCCAGTTGTTTGTAAAGCAGTAACTAAGGTTGTGAAGCTACCGTTTTCTGCCGCAACATCCACAATGCTATTGGTAGGCGTCGGTACTTCAACATCACCAACTACAACCATATCAATAACATGAATAACGCCATTGGTTGTGTATATGTCTTTAACAATAATATTTGCTCCACCAAACATTAAACTGTCCGCAATGCTATTAATGGCAATAGTAATTTCAGCCCCTGATAAGGTTTTGGCTGTCATGCCATTCAATGAATATGCTCTTACTGAAGAAACTTCACTATCAATCACATGCTGCAACAATATACTTGTTAGAGCATCGGTATCGGCTAGCAGTGCTGCAATAGTTTCAGTGCCAATCAACGCAAATGCAGCATCAGTTGGTGCAAATACAGTATAAGTTTTCGTTTCATCTGCTAGTGCACTATCAAGGTTTGCAGCTTGTAATGCAGCGACTAGGATAGTGAAGTTACCTGCTGCTACAGCGGTTTCAACAATATTCATTGTTGGTTCACCTTTATCTGCAGGTGGTAGTAGTACAGCGTCAACCACGTGAATAATACCGTTATCAGCTTGAATATCGGTTATGGTAACCGTTGCGGTATTTACCAATAGGTTATCGCCATCAAGTGATAACCCCACACTATCACCATTTACCATGGCAACTGTAGTGCCTGCGCTGGCAATAGCAGCAGTGGCATTCACTTCGCCATTAATGACATGGTAGGTTAGAATATCAGACAGCGTATCGGTATCTGCAAGTAAGGCGTTTATCGTATCTTGCCCTAGTAAGGCAAAGGCTTCATCGGTTGGTGCAAAAACAGTAAAACTACTTGTCGTATCGGCTAATGTCGCGTCTAGCCCTGTTGCTTGTAAAGCAGCAACAAGTGTTGTAAAACTGCCATTAGCTACTGCAACATCAACAATGGTATTAGTCACGACGGTTGGAGGCGTAACCACAGTATCTTTTTTATCATCATCGTTACAGGCTTGTAAAAATAACAAGCTTATAACGACTATTCCTAGTACTTTTAAATTTCTCACCTGCTTATCCTCTTATTTAAACACTTATTTGAATTACAGGTAAAATTACGAGGCTAAAAATCAAACAGATCATAAATAATTTGGATAAAATTAATTATTTTTAACCAGTGATCTTTATCATTAACATGTGCGTATTGCTTGGATTGAACGAAAAAATGAAAGCGTTTCTGATGCAGAATTTAGTCAATATATTCAATTAATTAATCAATTAATCAATTAATTGAATATATTAATTTTTAAGCTAGTAGTTTAACTAAAATGCTTAGATTGAGCCGCAAGAGAATTTAGAGTCTGAGCTTGTAATTTGGTACAAAAATTATTTAATTTTGTGGAGTAGCCAACAACAAATATATGCTTATTGGCACTTTTTATTCGGCAATTGCTTATCAAAAAATAACGTAATTTCAGCTAGTGTGACACCAAACTTTTTCATTTCAGTACGATTAAAAACACGATAATCATCTATTTGATACATCCAATCATCAAGTGAAAACTGTATTTGGTCACCATCAATTGGCACTAGTAAGTTGTACTGCCATTGAAAAGCAAAGCCAACCTGCTGGCCATAGGCCTGCCCTACAACATCTTCGGCACTGCCCTGATATTTACCATGCGCAAGTTTTGTTAACTGCCAATTACGATAACTTACCTCACCATCAACAAAATAAAACACTTCTTTAAGTAGCCCTTTATTACCTTGCCATTGACCATCAATTTCCACACAAAAGCGGCGAGTAACATTGTTGGTATAATCTTGTACCATGCCCCAGGCCACAATATTGCCAGTGAAGTATGTTTTAATATCGAAGGTAGGTGATGTTGCTTGGTATTCTGCTAACTTTGTCGTGCAACTCAACAACGATAATAGCACTATCAGCAATATGCTCAATCTATAAAAGCTCTTCATATTAATTCTCCTAGAAGCTTTTTACGCAATGTTGGCTCACTAGTGTTTTCATCTAACCAAATTCGTAAAAATAAATCGGCGAATACTTCACTTTCAATTTCACCAACTTTTTGTTGGTTGAAATAAAACAGAGTTGTTGTCGCATTGTTGAGTAAGATAAGTTGGTCGCCAGCTCTAATATCAGGCCAAATATTTTTTAGTGCTACCAAATACGGTTGGTATTCTTTCTCAGTTATTGCTAAATGCTGCCACTGAGCAACAGTATTCTCTATTAACTCTTGCTTAGTGATGTCTCGCAAATATTTTATTTCAAACATAGAATACTGACAGGGATGACTTAACGGCAATTGCCCATCAGAAGTGAGTAATCTGCTTTCATAAATATCCCAAAAAAGTACCGAAAACTTCGCAGTTCCCAATAATTGGAGGTTATTACTTTCAATTAGCTTACCGAAATTACTGCTCGTTAAGGGTTTAACATTAACGGTTTGGCAACTATTCGAATTGGCAATTTCAATATCCTTTAAGTTTACCCCAGTACCATCTGCGATGACGTAACTTGATATACACAGGCTAGTGCAGAAAACTTTAAGAATATTCAATGTTAGGAGGCTAGATATTTTATTCCGCATAACACTTCTCCTCTATATACAACCTTTCATTTATCAAAAAAATAACAACTAATAACGGCCCCCAAATACATGCAAGTAATAAGTAGCTTAAGCCTGTAGATAAAGTTAAGTGCACTACGGAGAATTTTGCCCCTGCCAAATAACTTAGTGGCGCAGCAATGCCACCAACTAAAAGTTGCAGTATTTTCGATTGCGCTAAAAAACCTAAACTATGTCGAATGGTCGCAGCAAAACAAAACCAAAGAGTGATTAACCAAAGAGGAATATATTCAGTTTTAGGAAAAAAAAATATGCTGTTGTACTCCAATGTACTGTCGAGTAACACACCTATGGTTGCTACAAGTAGGATAAGTACTAACTCATTTTTTTCTGCTTGAAAATATAAGTGAAAAATAAACAAAGTAGCGGCAAAAGGAATAAAGCTATTACCGAAAAAAATCAGTCCAAGCCAAGTTATATTGAAACCGACTAAATTAACTATGCTCCATTTACTCAACCTATAAGACAAATTTTTCATCGTCGCATCACTACCTTCTTTTAATGTTAAGTAGCTATACGTATTAGGTGCTGAATTAGATTAATTGAGTTGCTATTTAGATCATAAAACTAAAATTTAAATCACTTTAAAAATAACTAAATAGTACCTTTTATGATCGAATGACCGATAACTTTCGTAAAACATAAGAGAAACAATTTGAAGGGATTTTTATGCAGACAAAACAGTATTTAGGTTATTTAGGCCTTGCACCTTTCGCATTAACACTGGCTTTAGATTACACAGACGCACAGTTATTTACTCAGCCGCCTGCACAAATATTTATATTCTACAGTGCTATTATCCTCAGCTTTGTTTCAGGAACTTTATGGCGACAGCAAAGTAGTAATTTAAATACAAAACGACAACTGTTAAGTAACCTTTTTAGCTTACTAGCCTTTGCCTCATTACTTTGTTCTCAGCAAATTGCAATCATAGTATTAGCGACATCATACTTGACGCTTTTATGTTGCGAGTATTTATTTGACCGCAATGCCCCTGATTGCAGGGATTATCTAATAATGCGTTTCCATTTAACCGCGCTAGTCATTTTGATACATATTATTGCTTTTTTATTGTGGTAAAAATATTTTAATTCAAAACACATAAATCACAGGAGCTAACAATGTCTAAAGACAATATATTAATAATAGGGGCTAGTAGCGCCATAGCTCAAGCAGTTGTGCTAGAACTCTTAGCAGCGAAGTCCAACACAAATATCATTATTATCAGTCGAGATCTCTCAGCATATGACAATATTACTTCTGTGCAGCTGACTAAAATACTGATTGATGATTACCAGCCATCTACGATCGAAAATACAGTTAATGAAATTAGAAAAGTCGACAATTTAGTACTTAAGCAAATATACATTTGCCACGGTTTATTGCACAACCACGTTATAGCCCCAGAAAAACGTATCGAAGATTTTTGTGCGGAATCTTTCTTATCTATTGTACAAGTAAATGCTTTAACCCCAATACTTTGGATAAAAACATTAGTACCTTTACTTACTTCAAAAGAAGACTGTAAACTCGTTGTTTTTAGTGCTCGTGTCGGCAGTATAGAAGACAATAATTTAGGAGGTTGGTATAGCTATCGAGCATCAAAGTCAGCTTTGAACATGATGCTAAAAAATGTTGCGATAGAGCTTTCAAGACGTTCAAAAAATACAAAAGTTATTATTTTCCACCCCGGCACAACAGACACAAAACTGTCAAAGCCATTTCAGAAAAATGTTCCGGAAGGTAAATTATTTACCGCAAAGTTTGTAGCGCAACAGCTTTTAAAGATCATTGCCGTACAGGCATTTGATCAAAAGGCTAGTTTTTTAGATTGGCAAGGTAAAGAAATTAAGTGGTAAACACCAGTATTTCACTGCCAACCAAACCGCCAAAGTGTTGGCTTTTTTAAATCTCGCCAATTAATGGAATATTCTCGCTTATTAATAACCGCAGTTATTATGCATTCAATAACATTTTTCTGCTCATCAAATAGAACCTTTGTAATAATAAAATGCTTTTCTCTATTTTCAGCATTCAGCTTAGTCCATTTACTATGTAGGAGTACTTTCGGACTTACTCTATTCATGTCTTTGAAGCCAATAGTTTATTAACCTTAGATACAAAGGCGGTCAAGGTTTCTTGTTGCTGAAAATCTACCGTATAACGACCATGAAAAAGTAATGTTAATGTCAGGTCTTTATAGCTTAAAAAGCAAGTATAGCCATCAAAATCATGCCAAGCTTTTACCCCCTGATACTCATAACAGCTATCAACTTTATAGCCTTTAACAAGAATTAAATTAAAAGCCTGCAATACATCATTTAAAACAATTTTATTTTTTTCCATCATTAAAATGAAACCTTTTCACGATAACAGCCAAAAGTAGACTGACCACACATTTCATCATAAGCACTTTGAAACTCAAGTAATGCTGAAAAAATATTATGTCGGCGCAAATAGGCTTTAGCATCGACTAGCGATTTAAACATTGCTGCCTTTGTATTTTGTTCTAAGCCGCCAAGATTATCTCTTGAGTCTATCATGCCAACTAAATAGTGACTTGAATCTGAAACACCAATTATCACAGGCAGTAAACAAGATGTTGAATTTGAATGCATAACAATTCTCCGATATTGATTTTCAATAAATACGAAAGAATCAGCAATAAAGTTCAATGTTAGTTTTAGGCGCATTTTAAATCTCAGAATGATCTATTCATTCAGGAATATCCGCTTAACCTTGCTACCGGCTAGATGGGAATATCTTCGGTTGGTAGTCCTCCGGCATAGTTCTGCTCAGAGTATGAATAAAACCAAAGTTGGACCAAAATAATTTTCCATAAAGGTCAACGATATAGTTATCACTATGGAAAAATGACAAAGGGAGCGGTACATTTTCGTAACATCAGCATCACCTATATATTGACTATAAATAATGAACCACTAATTGTATAACCCTAGTAGGATAATCTATAGCACACATGATAAGGTATAAAATAATTATCATTTTCTATTTTATGAGTATGTTTTATTATGATAAACCCGCTATGGTTAAAAACCTATTGCACATTAGCTGAACTGGGACATTTTACCCACACCGCCACGGCTCTGTTTATGACTCAGTCGGGCGTTAGTCAACATATTCAAAAACTTGAACAACAATTAGACGTAGCGCTGTTACTCAGAGAAGGTAAGTCTTTTACCTTAACCGATGCCGGTGTACGCTTGTATCAAAATGGTAAGCAACTACTACAGGCAAGTGATGACCTTGCCACATCAATAAAGCAAGATGACGCCTATGTTGGCAATATCCGTATATCATCTCCTGGTAGTGTTGGGTTAAAGCTATACCCTCAGTTACTTGATATTCAGCAAACTCATCCAAAACTGTCTCTCGACTATACTTTTGCGCCAAACCAGAGCATTGAACAAGCGTTAATTGAACGTAAAATTGATATTGGCTTAATGACGGAAACCACTAAAACAAGTAAATTAACCAGCCAAAAAATAGCCTTAGAGCCCTTAGTGTTAGTTACCAGCAATAAGGTGAAAAAAATAAACTGGCAAGTATTGGTAGGTTTAGGCTTTATCTTGCATCCTGATGTTGAGCATCATGCGAATTTATTGCTTACTGAGAATTTCAAAGAATTTGAACATATAGACCAATTTGCACATAAAGGATTTTCCAATCAAATTAGCCTTATTGTTGAACCCGTTAGCCGAAATATCGGTTTTACCGTTTTACCTTTACATGCGGTAAATGCCTTTCATCAGCAAGAACACATTTGCATTCATCCGCTAGCAAAGCCTGTCAGTGAAAGCTTATACCTTTGTCAGAATAAAACAGCTTTTGAAAGTGCAAGAAACAAGTATCTACAAACTGTAATTACTGATTTCTTGCATCAAAAATAAAGCAAGTTAAGCTGCACTATAATATGTAAGTTTTAATGAAGCTTCAGTTATTTATTAAAACTACCATCAGGTGTTCCTGAAAAACACGCTAATACATAGGGATAACTTTCTGTAATGTAATAGCCATAAACGCCGTCTTTAGTCATGCCGTTACATTCATCTAAATCACCAACACCCTCAATGTATTCATAGTCATCTCTAAAAGCGCCATCATAAGTTCCACCCGGCTCGCCAGTGCCACTTGGACGTGTTCCTGATTTCAAGCGATAACTCGATAATGCCTTGCGAATATTACCTTGGTCATCAAAGTAAGAGCCAAAGATAGGGAAGCCATCTGCCGCAAAGCCAACCACTGGTGAGTCTTGATTGTCGCTATCATCAAATAGCGCAAGAGGTGAGCCGTGATAGTGATAAGTTCCATCAGGTTGCGCATGTGCATTATGGGAATCAACAGCAAAGCCATTCGCTTCATGCATTGGGTCATATCGCCAAGGTTGTGCCATATCATTACAACCAACTTTACCATTGCCAATACCAAAACAGCCTGCTGCTAGTAAATCAACTTTCACACCATTGAGCATAATAGCGTTGTCCATTTGCAATGAAATGCTGGTTACTTGGCTAGTAATACTAGGAGAAGTGGTTATTTCAAACTGATCATTCTGTTCGCTGACATGATTGGGGAAGGCATTACCACCATCATTAAAGTCATGATTGGGAATCGCATTAGTTTGAAACACACATTTATCTCCCACTTGGGAAATAACTAAGTCGCCATGAAAAACTATACCGTTATTCACATCATTTACGTTCGAGGTAAATTGCTCAATATAATCAGCACAATTCTCACTTTTATTCACTAAAATTGCATTAGTTATATCGATAGGTCCTGATGAGTCTTCAGTGCCATAAATAAGATCAGCTACAGCTTCTAAACTACTCACTTGCTCAAGTAACGAAGCATCATTAGTAGGTAATAGGTCATTAGTTTCAGCAAAGTTATCAGATAATGAGTACAACTCTTGTTCACCACTTTCAAATTCAATTAACTTGTAGTCATTCGAACGAGTTGCCCAACCACTAACGTTGTCAGACTTAAACGCGGTATAAGCATAGCTGTTACTCACGGCGGTTGAATCAGTTAATAGCGCTTTGAAGCTTTTACTGTCATGTACTTTGGTCTCACTAACGCCAGCAATTTCGGCAATAGTGGCATATAAGTCTGTTGCGGTCACTAAAGCATCTTCTCTCTCATTTATTCGTGTAACACCTTTACCAGAAATAACAAAAGGAGCAGCGATGCCACCTTGATAAAGTGTGCCTTTTGCATGATTAGTTTCAAATACTGAAGTATCAATAACACCACTCGGCGAACCATTATCACCAATAAAGATAACAATTGTATTATCACGAGTCGCTTCATCAAGCGTGTTAATTAATCGACCAATTTCCGCATCCATGGCTTCAATGGCCGCTAAATAATACGCTCGCTTATTACGATTAATATCATCCGCGGTGCCTGATAGGTCACGATCATGCAGCGAATTTGGTGGTAAATGAAATGGAGTATGCGGCGCTGAATAGGCAACCCAAGCAAACCATGGCGAGGTTTGTTCATTAACCCAATCTATTGCTAAGTCGGTAATTTTTGTTGAGTGATATTCCGTTGTATTTTCAGTTTCACCATTAATCGTTAATGACCAATCATAATAGTTGTCAATATTAGATAAACTACCTGCGTAATAATCAACACCAACATCATTAGGATGTGTTTCACTGCCATTACCCGTACTTAAATGCCACTTACCAAATACTGCTGACTGATAACTTTCTGTTTCGCTATTTCTCTTCAAATATTGCTGCAAAATTTCATGTTCTGTCGATAAAATTGCAGGTACTGTTTCAACACCACTATTTACACCATATTTACCGGTAATTATTGTACCTCGTGTGGTCGTGCATGCTGGCGTAACCCACATGTTTTCAAACACCAAACCTTGTTGAGCTAGTTCATTCATCGTCGGAGTAATTGGTACATCTTGGCTAAAGCTATATTGCGCTGAGGCATCAAGCCCTTGATCATCTGAAATAATAAAAAGAATATTAGGCGCAGAATCAACTTCTGGTTCAGATGATGACCCAGTACCACCGTCAATTGGTGTTGGCTGGACAACTTCATTGTCCGTCGCAACTTCTTCATTGCTTCCGCCGCCACCACACCCTGTAAGTGTAATAACTCCCGCCACAATGAATAAATAAACAAAACGCATGTTAAACCTCATATTGATTTCCCCTAAAATTTACCGTCAGATGCAAAGCAAACAATGTACTTGAATAGATAAAATGAAAGCTTAGTTAGTAAATATACCTAGTGAATGTGCAAATAATGAGGAAACGAGAACGTTAGCAAATAATCTATTGAGTTAGGAATAAATTTAAAATTTAAAACATTAACGTAAATAACAACTTAACTTTGATAAGGGAGAAAAAAACAAGCTAAAAAGCGTTATAGGAATTGAGCCAATTATCGATAAAAGTGTCGATTTTTCTCTGTATGACAATAAATATAGTCCTGAAGAGATAGACTATTTAGAGAAGTTTTGCCATAAAAAATACGGTCTTCCACGGCGCTTTAATCATGAAATATTAGCGCTACTATTTCAGAAAACCATATTTTATATAATCACTTATCTGAAGATAATAAGCATTAACTCGAACGTAGCTTTGACTCAAAGAATGCTAGCGATCTTGACCAAGCCAATTCAGCATTTTTTTCATCATATCGCCCTGTTGAGTCATTATGAAAACCATGTTTCGCATTTGCGTACATGTGCATAACAAAATCAACGTTATTTGCAGTTAAATCTGCTTCATATTCGGGCCATGAAGCATTAACTCGTTTATCTAATTCGCCTAACTGAATCATTAGGGGGGCTTTAATATTATTTCTTAGCGATTTTTTTGCAGGCGTACCGTAAAAAGGTACGCCTGCATCAATGAGTTCACTATCAATTGCCGCTAAATAATTAACTATATATCCACCAAAACAAAAACCAATAGCTCCTAATTTACCATTCGAGCGTGAATGAGATTTTATGAAGTTTCCTGCGGCAACAAAGTCATGCTGAATTTTTTCTCGTTCTAGTGTTCTTTGCATTGCTCGGCCTTCATCATCATTACCTGGGTAGCCACCTAACGGAAATAATGCATCAGGTGCAAAAGCAATAAAGCCCGCTTTAGCTAATCGACGTGCGACATCTTTAACATAAGGATTTAAGCCTCGGTTTTCATGAATAACCAATACCACTGGCATTTTCTGCGTATTTTCACTTGGCACAACCAAGTAACCTCTACCTTCGCCATGCCCTTGCGGTGACGGGAAGTTCTCATAGCTTGCCTTTATATCAGAATCATTAAATGATACTTGCTCTGCTAATGCATAATTAGGCAGCAATGCTGAGGTTAACACCGACATAGAATAACCAAGCGCAACTAAGCCACTTAGTTTTTTCATAAATGTTCGACGGTCCATGCCACCATGGGCATATTCATCGTACCAATCAAATGCTTCTTCTGGGATATTATTATTTGGCATGCTCAATCCTATTTTGAATTCGCTATTGTCATCTAAAGGAGTGGTTAGTGAGTAAATAAATATGCGATAACATAAAGATTATTGCAAAATTACTTTTTGATCATTAATCTTTCAGCAGCTTTATTAATCACCTTAAATCGCTTTTTCATCTACTTTTTCAAGACGTTTTAGCGATGACTTATTGGTTACTACAAATGCACCAAAATTGACGCCTGATCCTTCTTGGTCATTTTACTGACCACCAGCTTGAATGAGTTATCGATCAGGCGCTCTATCTCTCCTTGTGGAATTGAACCATCAAGAATCACCGTATTCCATTGTGCTTTATTCATATAAACATTAGCGCTAGTCAACATAGTGACTTCTTAGGCTGATTCAAGTTTAGAGCCGTTGAAAGAAAACTAAATTATAGTTATAACCGTATATGCTAATACCACAAACTAAGCAGACAACCCTATGTTCTCAATATTTAAAAAAGATCCTATTAAAAAGTTGGATAAAGCTTACGAAGCTAAACTTGAACAAGCTATGTTGGCACAGAGAAATGGCGATATTAAATCTTATGCCATGATTACCAATGAAGCGGAAAATATTAAAAAGCAGATGATGGAAATACAACGGTCAACAGATAGCTAAACAGCTTTAACTATAGAGATAACAACACCGTTAAATGATCCTTAATTGAAAATAAACGTATTTAATTACTACCAATTATCAATTATCAGGAATGCTTCTTTGGCCTACATTACACACGAAACGCTGCTCGGTATGGATTCGCGCTATAGAGCAAGGTTAATTAATAGTTTATCGGGTTTTAAAAGCGTTAACCTTATTGGCTCGATTAACGAGCAAGGGCAAACTAATTTAGCAATATTTAGCTCGGTCATTCACCTTGGCGCATCTCCTGCCCTTGTTGGATTTATTATGCGACCCAGCAGTGTTGAACGACATACCTTAGAAAACATTCAACAAACGAAACAATACACGATCAATCAAGTAGGCAAACATTTTTGGCAAGCGGCTCACCAGACCTCTGCTCGTTATGAGCGGAATGAATGTGAATTTGAAAAAGTGGGTTTAACCGCACAATTTATAGACAACCGTTCAGCTCCGTTTGTGAAAGAGAGTCAGTTGAAGTACGCCGTAACATTGAAAGAAATACTACCGATTGCGCTTAATGAAACTTTATTTATCATTGGCGAGATAACAGACATTATTTGCGAGGAAAATGTTATTCAACCCGATGGATATATTGATATTGAATCGTTAGGTACTGTCACCGTTTCTGGCCTAGACAGCTATCATTTAACCCATCGATTGTCGCGCCTGAGTTATGCAAAACCAAGCACTTCTACCATTGAACTTAATGTGGCAGGCTCGACACAGCATGGGTAAATAATGGCATTCACATTACCGGGAAATTTATAAAATGAAAACATGGCATTGGCTAGGCTATTTGGGACTCGCTCCTTTTGTGGCTTGTTTGTGGTTAGCAGCGTTTCCTTTAGATAATTCTCCGGTTAATCCCCAGCAAGGTTTCATTTTTTATAGCGCCATTATTTTGAGTTTTATTTCAGGTACGTTATGGCAAAAAGACAATAAGAATCTCAACGCGAATCAGGAATCGAAAAGCCAAACATTTGAAGAATTAGGCAGTCATCGCTAGGACTATTCATCGAAACAGATTATTAGTAACGTTTTTTGTTTATTTGCCTTTGTATGCTTATTTTTACCGCTTTTTTACGGATTACTTATTCTGCCTCTAGGTTATTTAGCCTTGCTCTTAGCCGAATATAGGCTTTACCACGACAATGACCAAACATTCACAAAGTCTTATTTTAAGATGAGGTTAACACTAACCATTCTAGTCACCTCTTTGCATTGTATTGCACTTTTAACATGGTTTTAGACCGTAGGCTGAACGAGATAAACAATGACAAAAATAAACGAAATAAATGAAAAAAACGATAACTTAGTTATTTTTTATGATGGTAATTGCCCATTATGCAGTTTAGAAATGCAAAAATTAAAACAGCATGACGCCAACAACCAAATCGACTTGATTAACTTGCATCAAGCAAACTTTAATGCGCTTTATCCCGAGATTAATGTCGATAACGCGATGAGAATTTTACATGGCGTTTATCAAAATCAACTGTTGCTCGGCTTAAACGTTACTCACCGTGCATGGACTATAGTGGGCAAAGGCGCATTGGTTGCGCCACTGCAATTCCCTATCGTGAAACATTTGGCTCACTGGGTTTATCTACTGGTCGCTAAATATCGCCATCCTATATCTGAGTTTATGTATCGACGTTTAGGGATTGGCGCCACCACTTGTGAGCTAGGAGCGTGTCATGAAAAATATAATGAAAAATACCATGAAGAAACCAATAACACTGATCATCGGCGCCAATAGCGGTATTGCAAAAGTGTTAGCCAAACAAGTAGCTGGTGATGATGGCGTGCTGATTGTTATTACTCGTCACAGTGACTTTTACCAACATCAATCATTTAACTTCACTCAACTTATTCCAGTAAAAAGTTATGATGAAGACGAGATCGCCAACGCGATAGCAACTATTGATACAGAAAGCCGCGTGAATATTTCTCAGGTTTTTATTTGTCATGGTGTATTGCATAACAAACGTTGCCAACCCGAGAAGCGCTTAGAAGATTTTTCGGCGGAGGCTTTTAGCGAAATAATACAGGCAAACACCATTACGCCAATGTTATGGCTAAAGCATTTAGTGCCGATATTAACGCACAAACAGCCATGAAAAATTGTGGTATTTACTGCGCGCGTAGGTAGCATTAATGATAATCAATTAGGTGGCTGGTATAGCTACAGAACGTCAAAAGCAGCCATGAATATGCTGCTAAAAACAACGGCCGTGGAGCTAGCTAGGCGTGCTAAAAATATCAAGTTGATCTCTTTTCATCCAGGCACAACCGACACACCGCTGTCGAAACCCTTTCAAAAAACGTGCCCGTTAGCAAACTATTCTCCCCTGAATTTGTTGCACAGCAACTACTTAATATTGTTGAAAAATCAGATCCAGACGGCCAAGTAAGCTATGTTGATTGACAAGGAAAGCCAATTGGTTGGTAGTTGATTTATTAGTTGTCCTAATACCAAATAGTTAATCCTCATTAACAGAGTGATTATTGCCAACCCAATCGCCATTGACTGCTGTCTTTTAAATCACGCCAGTTAATTGCGTATTCCTTTTTGGTCATTGCTGCTTCAATAATGCAATCAATCACCTTTTGGTCTTCATCAAACGTCACCTTGGTGACAACAAAGTGTTTTTCTTTGTTGGTGATTTCCACTTTAGTCCATTTACTGTGTATTAACACTTTAGGATTAATCTTGTTCATTTTTTATTTTTTTATCCTCGTTATTTGCCTAAACAGCTTTAATCTTGGTATGCAGCGACGCTATGAATATGTAAATTGAATTGGCCCGCTGTTTTATTGGTAATCAGCACACCTATTTCTGCGATATTTTCAGAAGCTAGCGGCGGCGCATCGCTGATGATTCGACCTCGAAATGAGGCTTCAAAATTGGCGAGAGGCAATCGCAATTGCTTTCGTTTTTGGTCGGTTGTTGTAAAGTCGTGCTTATAGGGCAAACGATAGCCGTTAATGTAAACCACGGCTCTAAGTTGATACGTTAGTCCATCGCCTTTAATATCAATCAGCAAGTGATTGAAACCTTGTTCAAGAGGTTTTATTTCTCGAAGTGTTGAGCTAAAACCACCGTTATTCTCTAAAGAAATATCACCGCTAAAAACACCATGATCTCCCATGGTTTTGATAGTGCCTTGAGATTTACCCCCCATCACACCATCATTAACTATCTGCCATTGAGTCCATTCACTTGGCTGTTTAAAGTCGATTATCATAGTGTGATTTTTCATTTTATCGGCTTGTATCCTGTGTGAACTGACTTGGCTTCGTCTAGGTTCGCTTGGCCAATGTGCTTGCGCAAAACTATCAAACGGCAATGCCACAATGAGCAATACTATAGCCAATATCAAGTTTGATAGTTTATACGTCATACGCTTGCGAAATTATATGATTAAGAGCGTTTAGATCATGCACTACAAACGTCGCTAAATTAGCATAATCAAGGTCTTTCCCGTAACTAACCAGACAAGATTGCGTGTTAGCATTAATGGCCATTTGAATATCATATAAATAGTCACCAACACACAGCAGATTTTCTGGTGGAATTTTCCAATAGTGCGCCACGTAATTTAAAGCATCAGGAGCGGGCTTGGCTTTAAAATGTTCACGCGTTAACAGCAAAGGTACTTTAATATCATTATTGTTAACTTTTAACGCGGCGGCTTCTTTGTTATTGCGCGTAACAATTGCGAAGGGGATGTTTAATCGGTCTAACAAGTTTAAAATATCGTCAGTACCAGCGAGTTTTTTAGCATCCAAAGCATCTGCCATTTCGTAGTCATTGACCACTTTTTTTGCCTTACTCTTTTGAGCAGGGTGCAGTGCATCAATAAAGCCGAGCACATCTAATTTAGCAGGGCAGCCAATAGCCATCTTAATTTCACTAAAATTTAATGACGATGAAATAAGTGTGTTATCAAGGTCGAAAACTACCCCTGACAGTGGTTGTTTAAACAATGTTGTTTATCCTTGTATGAGCATTATTGAGCCAGTAGTTTTTCGACTTTCTTAATAAAATTGTTGACCGTATCTTCATTCTGGTAGTCGAATTGATATTTATTGTGAAAGAGTAATGTGACAGTTAAATCATTGTATTTAAGCCAACAGGTATAACCGTCAAAATCGTGCCATGCTCTGATACCTTGAAATTCATAGCCATCGTTAATTTTTTCACCTTGTGCAGATACCACATTAAAAACCTGTAAAAAATTTCGTTTTTCTTTAGATACCTTGTCCATTATTAATCCCCTAATGTATTTATAATGAAACGAGTTCTCGGTATGTACCTGTGAATTGGCTACCGCACATTTCGTCATAAGCCGATTGGAATTCTATGTCAGCAGAGATAAATTTGTTTCGACGAAGGTAATCCTTTGCCTCTGACAATGAATTAAATGAAGCGACCGAGCTTGATGGAAGTAAACCTGTAAAACTGTTTGCACTGTTGTACCTTCCGACTAGATAGTGAGTTGATTCTGCTACAACTGGAATGGTCGGTAGTTTGCTGATTTTATCTTGACTGCTGTTAGCATTTTTCATACTTATTAAATCTCCAGGTGGTTGGAGATTATTACGAAATAATACAACAAGAAGATCACCAAATTTTACTTTAATCAATGAATTAAAATTGACGCCTGATCTTTCTTGGTCATTTTACTGACCACCAGCTTGAATGAGTTATCGATCATGCGCTCAATTTCTCCTTGTGGAATTGAACCATCAAGAATCACCGTATTCCATTGTGCTTTATTCATATGGTAACCAGGAATTACAGATGGGAATATATCTCTCAACATCACCGCTTCATCAGGGTCACATTTTAGATTAATACAATAGTGTCCTGCCATTTTGCCATTGGTATCTTTTTCGTTGCCTTTACCAAGCGCGAGAGTTGCAAACATTTTACTTTTAACGCGAAATACCTTCACATCATCACCGAACGGGTAATACATCGAGGTTTCTATTTTGCTTAATAAATAGTTTTCTGCCTGCTTGTGATCCATAGGTTTTCCTGACGTTTCCTATTAATATGAATCATACTGTAATCAAAATTTGGCTATAAAAAAACCTAGCGAACTAGGTTTTTAACAAAATGAACAATAATCAAATTTTGCGCCGAAAAGCCAAGCCAAGGAGAGTTAGAGAAAATAGTAACATTGTATTTGGCTCTGGCGCTTTAACAAAAGCGGTATCAACAATGCGTACAGCATCATCATTGCCATCTGCCCAAATCATAAATGTAGAGCCTGTTAAATATTCGGGAGCGAAATAAACACCTTCTTCATCAAACATCAATGAAGTATGCTGATCAATAAAAATATCGGTAGTTTCAATGCTAGTAGGCGTTAAAAACTCAACAAGAGAAAAGTTTAAATCATCACCTGCGCTCAAGTAATCAGCATAAAAACCTAAAATATTTACTTCTTCGGAAAATGAAAACAATAAACCTTCATCAAGATCAGTTAAGTCGTTAGATTGACCGCCATCAAGATAGGAGCCATCTTGATCATTTGATCTAACGCCTAAACCAGAATCACCTTTATAAACGCCATATTGTCCAGATAGCAGCTGCCATGGAGATAAAACTTCTTGGTTGCTGTTAACGTTTGTGGTCCAGGCACTAATAGTTAAAGTGACACCATTTTCAGTAAAAACATACTGTTCAGCTACGCCTTCATTATCGCCAGTAAAATCGATGACATTAATAATATTTGCCGATAATGGCATTGATGATATCAGTAATAAAGTACCTACAAACTTAATAAACCTCGTAAACATTGACTCTCTCGTTGTGCGTATTAATGGGGGTAATAAAGCTAAGTATTAGCTTAAAAACACCAACAAAGCAAAAACCGAGCCACGACAATAACCCACTGTAATACAATAAAAATAAATGTTTTATTTAGTTATGTTTATCAAGATGTAAAGTTAGTCGACATGAGTTGTTTAATTAATATTCACCTTTAATAATTACCTTGGCAGCTTCTAATAAGCTCATCATTTAAGCTTATTAGAAGCTATCGATAAGTCACTAATGTTGGAATCGCTAAAATATTTTTTCCAAAACGCTTTAAGCCAACATAAATTGATAGAAACACTAAAACTATAATCGCTAAGGTCATTGACGCATGTAGCGGCTCGCTTGCCAATAAAGCAATTTGAAAGCTCGCTGTTGCTGCTAAGTAAGCCAAACTAAAACTCCATAGCGCGGCGAAAACAGCCCAACGTGTACCTACTTCATTTTTAATAGCGCCCATTGCGGCTGCACAAGGCGTATAAAGTAATATAAACAGTAAATAGCTAAACGCACCTATTTTGCCAGCAAAAGCCGCCTGCATAATAGTAATAGTACTTTCTGCTACGCCCTGCTCTTTCGCTGCCGTTTCAATACTCGACACATCACCAATATCTGTACCTAAAGGATCGTCAGCTTCTATACCTTGTAAGTTATCCGAAATACTACCAAGAGCTTGTCGCCACAAGTCGCTGAAAGAGTCTGGTTCGCTAGCTTCTTCAGACGCCGGAGAATATAAACTATTAAATGTTGCCACTAAGGCTTCTTTAGCAAATAAGCCAGTAATAATACCAACACTTGCTTGCCAGTTATCTTCTTTAACGCCCATAGGCGCTAGTAAAGGTGTAACTACTTGCGCGCTTTTGCTTAATAAAGAGTCTTGGCTATCATGACGACCAAATTCACCATCGGTACCTAGTGAATTAAAAAAGTTTAGGATACACACAACGATAACAATTGTTTTACCTGCGCCAAAAACAAAAGAGCGTGTTCTTTGCCAAACTCTCTGTAATAAAAAGGACAATTTAGGCCACTCATAAAGTGGTAATTCCATTATATTGATTGAATTACCGCCCATTAAAATGGTTTTCTTCAACAATAAACCGGTGCAAAGCGCAGCAGCAATTCCAATAAGGTAAAGTAAAAATACAATATTTTGTCCTGACTCAGGAAAGAATGCAGCAGCAAATAAAGCATAAACAGGTAAGCGAGCACCACAAGACATAAATGGTGACATCATCACTGTGGTAATTCTTTCTCGTTCGTTATCTAAAATTCGTGCCGACATTACCGCAGGTACGGTGCAGCCAAAGCCAACAATTAACGGCACAAAGGCCTTGCCAGGTAAGCCTATTTTTTGCATAGCGGTATCAACCACAAAAGCGGCTCGGGCTAAATAGCCACTACTTTCCAGTAACGATAAGCCAATAAACAAACAAGCAATAACCGGAATAAAAGTCGCCACCGTTTGAATACCTAAGCCAACACCACCTAATATTGTGACGAGCCAAGCAGGTAAATCAAAAGTACTTAAAAAATGTAGTGGATAATCAACAAATATTGCGCCCGCCAAAATATCAAAAAAATCTATAAAGGCGCTACCGACATTAATGGCAAACATAAACAACAAATACATCATGCCAAGGAAAATAGGAATACCGAATACTGGATGCAACATCCAATGGTCAAGCTTATTGCTAAAGCTGTTATTGTCAATCGGCGCAATTGTCACGTCAGCTAACAATTGCTGAATAAAGGCGTACCTAGCCTGCATAACTGCCATCGCTTTTTCATCGCCTGATTGGCAAGTTTGTGAACTTGCACAAGCTTGGCGCTCTAACGTGATTGGCATGCCTTGAAAATCTGCTAGTATTTTTGGCAAGGTTAATAGGTGCTGTTCTTTGCGTGCTGCAGGAATATTTTCCAGTACTTTATTCAGTGCTTGCCCCGCACTTTTACTGGTGCTGTTTTCAGTGACAACTGGACAACCTAACGCTAAGGATAGCTTATTTACATCAATGGTTTCAGCTTCTTTACGGTCACTCTTGTTTAATACCACAACCATCGGCAGACCGAGTTCGAGCAATTGGGTAGTCAAATATAGTTGACGTTTAAGCTGTGTTGCGTCAATCACGTTTACCAAACAATCTATTGTTTGTTGCTTAATGAAGTCTTGCGTTATCGATAAGTCTTTACCTTGCTGGTTACGTTGCGCCAGCGAACTCACACCGGGTAAGTCAGTTAACAAAGTGGTTTTATTATTGAGTTGGCATTGTTGCTGTTTTGCAGCAACCGTTACCCCAGTCCAATTACCTGTTTTTTGCTTAGCGCCCGTTAAGGCATTAAATAAAGTACTTTTGCCTGAATTGGCAAAACCTACTAAAGCAATATTTTGTTCTACCATTAGCTTAATAACTCTACTTTTATTTGCTTAGCAATATCACGTGGAATGCACATTTTCGTGCCATGTAAATGAAAGGCCATAGGACCATTAAAAGGGGCTTTATGGGCCAAAGAAATTGTTGTTTTTAAGGCAAAGCCTTGCTCAATAAGCTGTGCGCTTAAATTAAAGTTATCAGGAAGAAAACAAATGCGAGCTTGCTGATTGATAGGTAATTCAGATAAAGTCATGGAGCCACCAACAAACGATAATAATTATCATTTGATAATACTAAAGCAAAAGTAATACGACAACATAATAGGTTATCGTATTTGCCCTAACTTGATCTAACGCACTAATGTCAGCAATTTATAACCATTAAGTAATAGCTACAATGTTTGAACAATCGATGAATTGAACACTCCAATCAGTCAATAAATAGTTATTTTGCAATTTTCTTGCAACATTGTTCAATAAGCTCCGTCATATATCGAATAAAATGATCATATCATCGGATAAAAGATGACAAACTCGAATTCAATGGCACAATGACTTAGTAATAAAAATAAAAGGATATTCAATGAAAGCAATTTTTGCTCTGCTACTTATGTGCATCAGCACAATAAGTTATGCAGTTGAGCAGGCTGAAGAAATTTTCAAGCAACTAGCACCCTCACTTTATCAAATACGCTTGATTGACAAAGCCAGTGGTGAAAAGTCATCAATCGGCTCAGGATTTCAAATAAGCAGCGACGGTTTAATAGCGACTAACTATCATGTTATTTCAGGCTATGCTCGTCACCCACATAAATACAACATTGAATTCTTAGACAATAAAGGCAACAAAGCTGCATTATCATTGAGAAGTGTCGATGTCATTAATGATTTAGCCATAGTTCAACGTGATGTAACTGGCGAAATGCCATTTTTTGACATTGCAAGAGTGGCTCCTACCAAAGGTGAAGAATTATATTCACTCGGTAATCCACATGACCTAGGCATGATAGTTGTTCCCGGTACTTATAACGGTTTAAAGAACGAATCATTTAATGACCGCATTCACTTCACCGGCTCAGTTAACTCAGGCATGAGCGGTGGCCCAGTTGTCAATAAAGAAACCCAAGTGGTTGGTGTCAATGTTGCAACATCAGGCAATCAAATTGGTTTCTTAGTTCCGCACGATAAATTACTAGCGCTTTATCAAGAATATAAAGTCAGCCCGCCGGAAACTATTGAAAAACAAATGGCAGCGCAGCTAATGCGCAGTCAAGACAAGCTCATCAACACGGTATTAAATAGCGACTGGCAACTTAAACAACTAGGTAGAGGTTTAATTCCCACTATCGATGTACCTTTTATTCGTTGCTGGGGCGAGTCGAACTCGGATAAAGCTGATGCGCAAATTATGGCCGCCGTTGCAAACTGTGACCTTGACGAAAACACCTATATTTCTTCAGACTTTTTCACCGGTTCTTTAGAAATGGAATATCGTTATATGGAGTCGAATAAAATTGGCAGCACTAAGTTCTACCATATTTTTGAACGCCAGCTTAATCAAGTGGCTCCAGGTAATAAAGCCGGTAAAGACGATGTCACTGAATATCAATGTCATCACGATATTGTAATGCCAACTGACAGTAATATTAATAATAAAGCGGTATTTTGTACACGCGCTTACAAAGACTTTCCTGAGTTATTTGACGTCATATATATCGGTATTTCAATCGACCACGAGCAATATGCTCTGCTGAGCCATTTTACGATTTCAGGGGTTGCTCAAGACACTTCACTGGCCTTCTTGACTAAGTTTATGGAGTCGGTCAAATGGAATTAATTATTGAAGAAATCACTTACGGCCATAAATTACTCGGTCGCCATAAATTTTCATCGAGCAATATCACCATCGGCCGCGGTTACGACAATGACGTAATAATAAGTGACCCACATGTTTGTGTCGACCACTTACAACTGCATTTCGATGGCGAACATTGGTTTGTTAACGATCAGGGCTCTATTAATGGCAGTTACCTTGAGGGCAGCAAAGACAAGATTATTCAGCACAAAATAATATCTGGCGATATTGTTACTATTGGTAAAAGCCAAGTTCGCTTTGTTTTTCCAAGCCATCCAGTTGTTGAAAGTATTGCGATTAGCCCATTTGAAAACTTAATTAACTTAGCTCGTCACCCTTTTGTTTTAGCCTTAAGCATGACTATATTTGCCAGCATTGCTTGCTGGATTATTGATTTAAATAATGCCAAGGAAGTAAGTCTAACTCAAATGTTGGTGCCAACTATTGGGCTAACACTTGGCTTTGCGCTATGGCCTGCCGCTGTTGCATTGGTCTCACATTTAACCAAGCATGACGCCCACTTTTGGACGCAAATTGGCATTAGTTTTGTTTTCTTCAATTTAATGTGGCTAAGCGATATTTTCGAAAATATTGTCCAGTTTAATACCTCAAGTAACTTCTCAATGATTTGGTTGATCACCATCATTCCATTGGTATTAGCTTTTGGCTTATTTTGGCTAAACTGTTATGTAGGATTTCATATGACAGCACGCCGACGTAATGTAGTTTCGTTTGGCTTAGTGGTGTTACTGTTCGGTGGTAGCTTTGTAGTACAGATGAGTAAAAAACCTGACTTTAGCCCTCGTCCACACTTTAACACTACCATCATGTCACCTAACTTTTTGTTCATGCCTAGTAATGATGTGCAGTCTTTTGTAAGCGATAGCTCGGCATTGTTCGAACAAGCAACTAAAGCTGCAGAAAAAGACAAAAAAGATTAATAATGATGAGTATAAAAGTACCTACATAGCTGTAGGTACTTAGTTTTTGTCCGGAACAAAAAAACTGACCGTATTTCGACCTGCATAGACACACTAATGCATCGAAAGACAGGAAGTCTGAGAGAGGCCTGTACATACACGCTCTTTCACATCCATGTGATCGCGATATTGCTTACAAGGATGTAAGTACATAGTTTTTGTCCGGAACAAAAAACTGACCGTACATCCTGTACATACACGCTCTTTCACATCCATGTGATCGCGATATACCGTACATCCTGTACATAAAAAAGCCTGAATTAATTCAGGCTTTTTTATAACTGCAACTTGACCGTAAAGTTTAAGGCTTAGCAATAAAACCAATAGCTTTATAAACTTCAGCAAGCAATGCACTTGCACGTGCAGACGCTTTTTCAGCACCTTTACGCATGACTTCATCTAAGTAAGCTTGGTCATTACGGAATTGATGATAACGCTCTTGAATAGGCGCTAATAAAGCAACAACGGCTTCTGCAACGTCGCCTTTTAAGTGACCATACATTTTATCTTCATACTCAGGCACCAATGCTTCAACTGACTTACCGGTTGTACATGATAAAAGTGATAATAAGTTAGACACGCCTGGCTTTTCAGCAATGTCGAAATAGATATTAGCTTGCTCGTCAGAGTCAGTTACTGCGCGTTTAATTTTCTTGGTAATTTTCTTAGTATCTTCTAATAAACCAATAAAGTTACCTGGGTTAGTATCAGACTTCGACATTTTCTTGGTCGGCTCTAATAAACTCATTACACGAGCACCAAATTCAGGAATATAAGGTTCTGGCACCTTAAATGTTTCACCGTGTAAGTTATTAAAACGTGTTGCAATATCACGCGCTAGTTCCAAATGTTGCTTTTGGTCATCGCCTACAGGAACTTGGTTCGCACCGTATAATAAAATATCAGCAGCCATAAGCACTGGGTAGGTAAACAAGCCTGAATTCATATTCGCTTCAGACTTTGAAGACTTATCTTTGTACTGAGTCATGCGGTTTAACTCACCCATTTGGGTGTAACAGTTTAAAACCCAGCTTAATTGCGCGTGCTCTGGCACATGCGATTGAATGAAAATGGTACTTTTTTCAGGATCAACACCGCAAGCTAAATATAAAGCTAAACCATCTAAAGTCGCTTTACGTAATGCTTCTGGCTCAGGACGAACCGTAATCGCATGTTGATCAACCAACATGTAATAACATTCATGGCTGTCTTGCATGCTTACCCATTGCTTTAACGCACCAAGGTAATTACCAATAGTTAATTCGCCCGATGGCTGACAGCCGCTTAATACAATAGGTTTGCTCATTTTTTATCCTTCAATTTTCTTTATTTCAATTGCTTGAGTTTAAGTAATTATTTAACTGTTGCTAACTTTTTACCGTGGCTAGCTTTTTACCGTAGCTAACTCGGCACGCATGTCATCAATAGCAACTTTATAATCAGGTTTTGAGAAAATGGCTGAGCCTGCAACAAACATGTCTGCGCCCGCTTTAGCAATTTCTGCAATGTTATCGGCTTTTACGCCACCGTCTACTTGTAAACGAATATCAAAACCACTGGCATCAATTTTTTCACGCACTAAACCTAATTTTTCTAAGGTAGTCGGAATAAAAGATTGACCGCCAAAGCCAGGATTTACTGACATTAATAAAATAACATCGAGCTTATCCATAACAAAATCTAGAATGTGTAATGGTGTTGCAGGGTTTAACACTAGACCTGCTTTACAGCCGTTGTCTTTAATTAGCTGTAGTGTTCTATCAACATGATCACTCGCTTCAGGGTGAAAAGTAATAATATCGGCGCCCGCTTTAGCAAAATCAGGAATTAAGCTATCAACTGGCTTTACCATTAAGTGAACGTCGATTGGAGCCGTAATGCCGTAGTCTCGTAATGACTTACAGATCATTGAGCCAAAGGTAAGGTTTGGCACAAAGTGATTGTCCATTACATCGAAATGAACAACGTCAGCACCTGCGCTGAGCACGTTTGCAACATCTTCGCCCAAACGAGCAAAGTCTGCAGATAAAATTGATGGAGCAATTAAAAAATCAGACATAGTTAGACCCTCGATAAAATCAGCGCTACTTTAACTTAATTAGGTAAATTATGCGACTGAGATTCAGCACATTATCAGCCAATAGCTCACTTTACTGACCATTTTTTGTAAACTTTTCGCTTACTGTAATTGCTAGCCATGCACTTGTTTTGTACATAAGCATTTATTCTTGCACCAATTCAGCACAATCAACCATCACCGCCCCACGATAACTGACAACAACAAATCGCTTAACACCATGATATTAAATAGATTATAAAATTTCATTCTAGTCAGGCATTGTCTTTGCAATGGTGCTAGTAATTATAAAAACTTAGTGGACTCAAGATGAACAAAACAATTAGCGCGCTTTCAATTTCGGCAATACTAACTATTTCAGCAGGTCTTTCAACATCTGCGCTTGCGATTGACGGCTTGTCAGCAAACGCGGCGGCAACAAGTAATTACTTATGGCGTGGTGTTACACAAACCACCAATGCAGCAGCCGTTTCAGGTGGTATTGATTATGAAACCACTTCAGGATTTTCAGCAGGCGCGTGGGCTTCAAATGCTGACTGGGCAGAAAGCATGACCTACGAGCTTGATGTTTACGCGGCCTATTCAAATGAATTAGACAACGGGCTCGGCTACAGTGTTGGTTATATTTATTACAGCTACGACAGCGATGCAGAGGCTGACTTTAGTGAAGTTAACTTTTCATTGTCGTACGACGCCTATTCAATTACTTACAACACTTTAGTCGATTCGGACGCTGGCGGTGATTTCGGCGATGACAGCTACATTTCAGCTGATGCTGCTTTTGAAATTTCAGCAGGTTTAGAGCTGGGCTTACATGTTGGTAGTTATGATTTTGATGCTGGCGGTGATTATGTTGACTACGGCGTTAGTTTAAGTAAAAACGGCTTTACCTTTGCCATTTCTGATACCGATATTGATGGTGCTGATGGCGATGTAAATTTTGTCGTTAGTTATAGCGTTGATTTAGATTTATAAATATTACTGATTTTACGAAGCTAACTTTTTACAGTAGTTGGCGCAGGTAAAGCACCGCGCCATTACTTAATAATTTTCGACAATGAATTATCCCCTTGCTTCATTCCCATGCAAAAACTTAACTGTCAAATTAAGCAATTCGTCATTAAGCTCATCTTTATCATTAAAATCTTTAAAATGTTCAATATCGAGCGATATTTCAGACTTACCTGGCTCAATACCCAAAACAGTTTCAATGCACTCGCTTGGATTATCAACAGCTATATTTAATTCCTGACTTATTCCATCCATCATCTTTATTCCTCCTTTAATTAATCTCTTAATGTTATTAACTAAACGCAAATAACTTAACAAATTTTCATTATTTAATAGTTCAAAATAATAGTTAAAATTTTCCAGAAGTGTTGTATTAAGTAGTAAGTTATAAAGTAATTCTATGATAGCTGTTAGCATGAATAATTCTCCTGTTTAATAGATAATATCAATGACAAGGGCACGCGTAGTCACTCGGATTATCAAGTTAATTGGTTGTTGTGTAAGTTTTTTGTTTTATTTTTTTTGAGTAGCAGTATATGGCGCTGCTACATATGTGATTTGAGGGTTTAGGTATATTGAAAAAATCACATAAGAGTTGCTAGGCACTTAGAAGTTATTTCGTTTGTAGATAAATTACATTAACGCAACTAGTACATCATACAACAAATCTGGGATATATGTCAAGAGAAACGCCTGGTTGGCACAACTATTGCTTGAACATAGTAAAAACTCACGCCAACATAGATGAACACTTCCATTCATTCCAGCGTTTATTCAAGCAGACTTGGGTATCGGAGGGAAGGCACGGCGATACGCCGCCCCTTGGATGTAGTTGACATCCTGACGCCAACCTGAGTCTACTATCTCAGGGTCAGCTTTAAGCTACATTCAAACTAAATGCCTTTAATTTTCACTTGTTGCTGTCGATGGCTCAGTTGCTGACAAACTGTGACTAAATCAGCATGAATACCGCCAGCAGTAACATCACGCCCAGCCCCCGGGCCACGAATAATCAATGGATTTTCTTGATACCACTCGCTCTTAATTTGAAAAACATTATCGCATGGCGTTAATTGGCTAAAGGTATCATCATTGGTTAATTCTTCCAAACTAACTTTCGCACTTACTTTACCATTTTCGCTAACAAATCTTGCCACATAACGTATACCACAAGCTTTCTCTTTTGCGGCACTTAAGCGCAATAAGAACAAATCATTCAACTCTTCAGTTCTTTGCAGAAACTCCGCTAGTGGAATATCACGTAATTGTTCTGGCACTAAGCTCTGGCAATCAATATCTGCTAATGACAACTCAAAACCAGCCGCTCGCGCCAGAATAAGTAGCTTGCGCTGTACATCTCTGCCCGATAAATCTTCACGAGGATCAGGCTCAGTAATTCCCTGTTTAAGGGCGTTGGTTAACAATTCAGAAAATGGTGTTACACCATCATAATACTGAAATAGCCACGATAAAGTACCGGAGAAAATACCAGAAATTTCACTGATAACGTCACCACTATTATTTAACTCTTCAATACTAGAGTTTATTGGTAAACCTGCACCTACTGTTGTATTACCAAGCCAGAGACTATTATGTTCTTTCGCCGTGTTTAGCAACTGTTGATAGTTTTCAGTTGATGAAGAAGCCGCCCATTTATTCGCGCCAATAACATGAATACCTTGCGCAAAAAACTGTTGGTATAGCTGACTAAAGCCTTCACTAGGCGTAATATCGACTACCACGAGTTCATCGTATGGATGGTTAGTTAACCACTCTACAAGCTGCTCACTTTCATAGGCTTTTGCTTGTTGCTGATAACTCGTAATAGCTTTTGTAACATCCAAGCCATCGGTATTGATTAACGCTTTAGTCGAACCAACTAACCCCACTAAATGAACATTCTCTAAAACGGGTAATCGAGCTAACTGCTTTGGCAGTATTTCTAAAAATCGCTGACCAATATTGCCTAGTCCCGCAACAACTAAGGCGATATTTCTGGCATCTTTAGTCATATCTGCGTGGATATTATTCAATAATTCGCCAGTACAAGGCTCTGGTAATACAGCGATATAACTATGCTGATTTTCCGCATGAGCAAAGTGTAAAGTGCGATGATGCCGTAATGCTCGTTTAAAGCGAGCGCGCATACCGCCTTGCTTTGCTACTTGATAACCGACAACGGCAATAATGGCGGCAGGCTTAAATGAAACTTCAGTATCGTGACTTGCCAACCATTGGCTTAATGCTTTTTGTTGCGCTTGCGTGATCACCACATAGCCTTCATCAAGGTTATAGCAAACCGGTGAAAACTCTTTAACGGCACGATTTCCCCACTCGCCGAGTAAACTTACCGATTGTGCGAGGAGCAAATCATTTAAATAAGTTACTGACAATTCTTGTTTAGCAATTTGGCCGAACTTGCCAATTTCACTACCGCTAATTTCTGGCGCAAAACTACTAGCGACATGTAAATGGGTATTATGGCTGGTTAATGGCTGCAATGTTTTCGCATGTAATACCGGATTACCTAAACGACCAAGTTCATTGGCCACGGCATTAGGCAGGCGATGTAATTTTCTCGCTTGTGGCACAACACGTGGGTCAGCACTATAAATACCGTCAACATCAGTCCAAAGTGTAACGTTTCTCGCACCTGACAATGCCGCCATTATCGTTGCCGAATAATCACTACCATTACGCCCTAATGTACAAGCTCGCTGTTGCTGATTACGGGCAATATACCCCGTCACTACTGCTAGCTGTTCCGGCTGTTGCAGGTTTGTGAAGTTCTTTTCACTTACGACATAATCAATAGCACAACTTTTTTCACTCTCTAATAGTAAAAAGCCTCTGGCGTCTAACATGTAACTTGGGCAAACACTTTCACTGAGTACTGCTGACAATAGTCGAGCCGACCATACCTCCCCAAAGGCTAGAAAGTCATTTTGATAACGCTCAGGACTCGCTGGCAAGTGTTGAGATATTTCTTCGATGTCATCACTCAGTAAACTTTGTAGGCGCGCAGCGCTACTGGCATTTAATAATGCAGAAATTAAATTTCCTTGGTTAACTTCTAGTTCGGTAATGACGTTTGATAATTGTTCTTCTAATGCTTCAACTTTACTACTTTGACTACCTTGCTCAAAATTAAGCTGCTTAACTTCATTAAGCTCAATGGCAATTTGGTAGATGCTAAATAACGCATCGGTCGTATCACCATTAGCTGAAACCACAATAATGTCATTAAGCTGACAATGTTGACGAATAATATCTACTACACGTTCAATACAAGCCGCAGTAGCTAAGCTACTACCACCAAATTTATGCACATTGCAGGCTGTTTTTGCTAATTGGTTTTTTGACGGCGTAAGCTTTACCGCTACATTTGAATCTATCATTTTATTACCAAGGGTTATCTATCAAACAACTAAAATTTAAAATTACTTTTATTCAAATGATTAGCTGATTTCACGTTCACTAACAAATACGTTAACAAGCTAAGTTCTACTGACTGAATAAACTATTGTTGACTCGCCTCAAGTGCTTGAGAAAGGTCTGCCAAAATATCTTCAATATCTTCAATGCCAACCGAAAGTCGCACCAATGACTGAGTAATTCCAGCTTCAAGTTGCGCTTCAATTTCCATACCTGCATGTGTCATGGTTGACGGGTGACTGATCAAACTTTCAACGCCACCAAGTGATTGTGCAAGGGTAAAAAGTTCAACTTTATCGAACAGCACTTTTACCGCATCAACACCGCCTTTGATTTCAAAACTCATCATGGCGCCAAAGTCACATTGCTGCTTTTTAGCCAAGGCATGTTGAGGGTGATCTGCTAAGCCTGGAAAATATACTTGCTCGACAGCGCTGTGTTGTTGAAGAAACTCTGCAACGGCATCAGCATTTATTTGATGTTGCTTCATGCGAATTGGCAAGGTTTTCAAACCTCGTAATGCTAAATAGCTATCAAATGCAGAGCCTGTAATACCAATACAGTTTGCCCACCAGGCTAATTCTTCACCTAAACTTTGTTCTTTAGTGACTAAAACACCACCAACAACATCGCTATGACCATTGATATATTTAGTGGTTGAATGGAAAACGATATCAGCACCCAACAATAATGGCTGCTGTAAAACTGGTGATAAAAAGGTGTTATCAACAGCGACCAACGCCCCTACTTGATGTGCTTGCTCCGCTATCGCGGCAATATCAACTAAACGTAATAAAGGGTTGCTCGGCGTTTCAACTAATACCAATTTAGGTTTTGTTGCTAATGCTTGAGACAACGCTTGTTGATCGTTTTGATCAACCACCACTAAGTTAAATTGCCCGCGCTTGGCTAAATGAGTAAATAATCGAAAACTGCCGCCATAGCAATCATGGGGAATAACGATGGTGTCTTCAGTACTAAGTAATTGGCAGATAAGGTGTACCGCTGACATACCAGTGCTGGTCACTATACCTAAAGCCCCTTGCTCTAAATCAGCAATGGCTTGTGCAAACGTGGCACGAGTTGGGTTGCCAGTACGTGAATAATCAAACTGACGTTTTTCGTTGAAACCCTTTAACGCATAGGTACTAGAGAGGTGAAGCGCTGGCACAACAGCACCATGATGTTGGTCACTATTAATACCTGCTCGAACCGCGGTAGTAGCAATTTTTTTCTCACTCATGTGTTCTCCAGTATAGACGCTTGAATATTTAGATGTTTGGACGTCTACAAATCTAAACGGTTTAAATCCTCGGGTCAAGAACTTTAGACATCTAAGCTTCTACACATTCGTTATTGACTCACGCCTCACAACCAGTAAAATTAGCCGTCAAGAATAAACTTATAACTTACTGGTATACCAGAGAAGCAAATTATAGGTTTATCACAATCATTTAAGTTTAGAGGAATATTCATGGCAGAGTGGAATGGCGAGTATATTAACCCTTACGCCGAACACGGGAAAAAAAGTGAACAAGTAAAAAAGATCACCGTGTCTATCCCTTTACGTGTGTTAAAAGTATTAACCGATGAAAGAACACGTCGTCAGGTAAATAACCTACGTCATGCAACTAACAGCGAACTATTATGTGAAGCATTTTTACATGCTTTTACTGATCAGCCTTTGCCAGACGATAGTGACTTAGCAAAAGATAATACACAAAAACTACCAGCGAGTGTTCGTAAAGCGTTAGAAGCACAAGGTGTGACTGACTTTAGTGAATACGAAACGGAAGTTGAAGATTAAACGGACGTAAAAATCCGGTATTAAAAAGGCGCTTTAAGCGCCTTTTTTTTAGCTCGGCTAGTTAGATCATTGCAGTTTGTGTATTGTTTTTATTTGAGTTATTTGTATTATTTTTGTATGTAGTTAAAGTAAATAGCAATATACGGTAGTGTCGGGTTACACCTATAATAAACTGATTCGTACAATATATTGATTAAGAAAATAATTAGCTAATTTCATTCCAACGCTTTTAAAAACACCAATAACTGCTAAAGACAGTTTTATGAAAACTTGCACAGGAATAACAAAAAATGAGTAACCTCAAATGGTATAAAAACCCAGAAATGATAGTGGCACTTTCCGCACTATTTATTGGTTTAGTAACCGCATTTACTTCAATTTATTCAGCTTACGTTGATAGAACTTACTCAAGAGCATCGGTTTGGCCGCGGTTAGAAATATTTAGAAGTGTTAGTGTTGATTCATTTAGCTATGGCGTGACAAATAACGGAACAGGTCCTGCGCTAATAAAATATGCGAAGGTAAAGAATGGTTCAACATACCTGAAGCGTTGGAGCGATGTGAAGCAATTTAGTGAAATAAGGCAGTCACATATAAACAACCGCACACTATCACCTCAAAACAGTATTACACCACTGTCATACAAAGGAGATAACGCCAAAGCTTTGAGAAATATTGATGACAACATAACCATTGAGCTTTGCTATTGTTCTGTCTATGAAGATTGCTGGGTGATTGACCGTTCAAATACTCCAACGCCAGTTGAGAGCTGTCTCATTGATAAAACACAGGCGTTTTTGCAATAAACATAAATAGGTAGTTAATAAATGGCAAGCGAATCAATAATGCTTTGGAGTATTTTATTTGGCGGTATAGGTATCGGCTATTTTTGGTATGGTAGAAAACAAAAGGCTATTGTTCCCCTATACGTAGGCTTGTCACTTTTTGTATTTCCTTACTTTATGCCGAACGTCGCTATGTTGCTCATTGTCGGTATTATCTTAGTAGCGATACCTTACTTTATTAAAATATAAAATCCCTGATAAATGGCAGTAAAAAGGCGCAATTAGCGCCTTTTTACTGCCGAACAAGTGAATTTTTTTGATTACTAGTTTGGCTTATTCAGCTGCAATAAATCCCATTTTGTTCCGTATAAATCTTTAAATACCACCACAGTGCCATACTCTTCTACTCGTGGTTCTTCTGCAAACTCAACGCCACGAGCTTTCATGTGCTCATAGTCACGCCAAAAGTCATTAGTTTGTAGGAATAAAAAAACTCGTCCTCCCGCTTGATTGCCAATAGATTTAGTCTGTTCATCATTACTTGCTTTTGCTAGCAGCAAGTTAGTGCCAGTAGAGTTAGGTGGAGATATTTGCACCCAACGTTTTCCGCCACCTAAGTCAGTGTCTTCAATAAGCTGGAAGTTTAACTTTTGGGTATAGAATTCGATTGCGTCATCATAACTTTCGACAACTAAGGCAATATTTGAAATATTTTGTTCGATAGGGTTTGTCATGCTAATTTCATTTTACTTTCTGGCTAGGCAATAAAGTTATTTTACTGCATTTTGAGCTAAACAATAAGTAAGATTTTTCGTCAGTATGAAGACTGCCAAGCAAGGAATGACCTTATTAATTCACATGGCTTTGCCTTAATTTTATCCAAAAAAAAGGCGTCCCATCGACGCCTTGGTTAAATAACCCAATCTACACACCAAACTAATTTGAAAAAAACTTCGTCTCCGTTACCGCTTTTACATCAGGCATGTCACTAACACTCACTTGCAATGACACTTCACTAACGCGCTCTTTAATTTCATCAGGCGTCATCGTTAAGTGCACAGGTACACTGGCAATTTCACCGGCTTTAATTAAGATATTTTCATCGGCACTTAAACTGACATTACTATTGAGCACGCTAACGTTAAAGTGACGGTCTAGCTGAGATTTATTAGTTACTTTTAACAAGTAACTATTCGTTACGTTGTCGTGGAAATCAACTTGGAACAAGGTGCCGCGATCACGTAATACAGAGAATTCAATCGGTACTCGCACCTGAATGGTATAGACCATAAAAATCATCGCTAATATCGATAATATGCCGTAGCCAATAATTTTTGGTCGTAGTAACTTAGCTTTTTTGCCTAGTAAGGCATTTTCACTGGTGTAACTGATTAAACCTTTAGCATAATTAAATTGCGTCATGGTTTGATCACAAGCATCAGCACACGCACCACAGTTAATGCACTCATATTGCAGGCCATTTCGAATATCGATACCAACCGGACAAACTTCAACACACAAATTACAGTCAACACAATCTCCTAAGCCAAGATCTTTGGGATTATCTTTACGTTTACGGCGACCGCGATTCTCACCACGTACTTTGTCATACGCGATCAAGAGGGTATTTTTGTCGAACATTGCCGATTGAAAACGCGAATATGGGCACATATAAATACACATTTTTTCACGTAGCCAGCCGGCATTTCCATAGGTACAAATAGCAAAGAACAGTACCCAGAATGTTGTTAATCCTGTCCAATTAAGGGCAATTAAATCGAGATAAAGCTCATGCGTTGGCAGGAAGTAACTCATGAAAGTAGTTGCTGTTAAAAATGCCATCAAGCCCCAAACAATATGCTTGGCAGATTTACGTACAATGGTATCTAAAGTTTTTGGCTGCTTGTCACGCTTAATACGCTGATTTCGACTACCTTCCAACCATTCTTCAACCCAAATAAAACTAAAGGTCCAAACGGTTTGTGGGCATACATAACCACACCAAATTCGCCCCAACCATGTGGTAACAAAAAACAATAAATAACAACTGACAATCAACAAGCCTGCCAATAAAGTAAAGTCTTGCGGGAAGAAGGTTTCTGAAAAGATATGAAATTGCTGCTTACCGATATCAAATAATACCGCTTGATTGCCTTGATAGCTTATCCACGGCAATAATATAAACACCATGACAAAAACAAAACCCGTAAGCTGACGGATGCGTTGATAGCGCCCTTTTTGCTTACGAACATAGACGGGGGATTCAGATTTGTATGGCTTGATGATCAAATCTTCAGCTTTATAATCAAACTTCATGGTTTACTACTAATACTTACAACAGGATACCCGCTAATAGCAATTTACGAACCAAGTGTAGCTATTTAAATAAGCCATTGTTTTAAATGAAAAAATACATTTATACGGAATATTTACTACACATAAAAAGCACGACATGGCGTGGTTTCGCGATATATCGTGGAAATAAGATATTTTATAGAGAGGAAGAATCTAGTTCGGTCTAACAATTTTGAGCTTTTTCATACGCGAACGTAAGGTACTTTCTGGTAAATCTAACTGCTTTGCAGCGCCTAAGTCGCCACCAATGCGCCATTTACAGGCTTTAAGTACGTTAGTAATATGCTTGTGTTCTGCTTGCGCCAAAGTTTCGTATTCAACTGCTGCCAATGGCTTTGCCGAACTTTTGAAATTGAAATTCAAAATCGATGATTTAGTCAAAATCATTTCGCGTTCAAGTAAGTTCTGCAATTCTCGAATGTTACCTGGCCACTGATATTGCATCAATTTGGTTAAACTCTTATTACTAATAGCGGTAATACTTTTACCTAATTTTTTATTCAAGGTCGTAATAATGGCCTGCGAGAGTAATGGAATATCTTCTTGGCGATCTCGCAGTGGTGGCACAGTAACAGGAAATACATTAAGTCGATAAAACAAGTCTATTCTAAATTCTCCGCTGGTAACCATCGCCGACAAATCTCTATTCGTGGCTGCAATAATACGAATATCAACAGCTAATGTTTCACTGCCACCGACCCGTTCAAACTCTTGCTCTTGCAGTACACGCAATAGTTTTCCTTGTGCTTCCATGGTTAATTCACCAATTTCATCAAGGAACAGCGTACCGCCATTGGCGAGTTCAAAACGTCCTTTACGGCGTTCAGTAGCACCGGTAAAAGCGCCTTTTTCATGACCAAATAGCTCAGACTCAAGTAAACTTGGCGTAAACGCCGCGCAGTTTACTTTTACCATAGTGGAGTTTTTACGTTGACTTAAGGCATGAATATTACGTGCTACAAGCTCTTTACCTGTGCCATTTTCACCCAAAATTAGTACCGTGCTATCGGTTTGTGCAACCAGCTCGACTTGCGAAAGCATTTTAGTCACCACTTTGCTTTTACCGACTAAGCCCGCCGATGACCATTCTTGCGCGAGTTCATTCTGCAGATAGGTGTTTTCTGCTTTAAGCTGTTCAGTCAGTGATTGCACGTTTTCTAGCGCACTACGCAATGCCAATTCAATTTGTTGTTGCTGACTAACATCACGAAACACCGCAACAGCGCCAATGATTTCTTTATTCTTGTAAACTGCCTGTGTGGTGTATTCTACAGGGAAGCTACTGCCATCTTTACGCCAAAAAACTTCACCACTGACTTGTCGAGAAACGCCATCAATAGCGGTATTAAAAATTTTGCAGTCACAGGCGGGGTAAGCCTCACCATTACTGTAACTATGGTGGTGAAATTGATGAATGTTTTTTCCCAACAACTCAGCTGACGACCAACCTGTCATCGCTTCTGCCGCCGGATTAATGAAAATAGCACGCCCTTGTGCATCTAAGCCATAGATACCTTCTCCGACAGCATTAAGCAATAACTCTGAATCTGCAAGATAGGCTTTAATTTCATTGTTCATTTCATTTCTCATCGATAAATTAAGCGCTTTAAATACTAACCACGATATGTCGAGGGTATTATCCTTGATATTAACAAAATAGAAAAGGGTTCTCTTAATCAGGGATTTTCTAGCAACAGCAATCAATGTTGATGTAATCGATAGTTTGCCTAGCTTATCCATGCCACATTAGGACAACTAGCCAGTAAGCTAGAATATGTACAATAACTAAGGAGGGATCCTATGAGTAATAATTCAGTCGCCTTACTTGCCGCCATGCGCTTGCCATTTTTACTACTGACGTTTGCTGTTGTTTTATTCGGCATAGCTTTAGCAACAACTAGCACTATTGAAGTATCTATCACTAACGCTGTTCTCGTTATGTGTGGAGCACTAACAGCACATATTAGTGTCAATTTACTCAACGAGTATCAAGACTTTCATAGTGGCTTGGATAATTTAACTGAAAAAACACCGTTTAGTGGTGGCAGCGGCGCGTTAATAGTCATGCCCTCAGCGGCTAAGTTCATTGGTAAAATGACGGTATTATTTTTAGTGATAACGATAGTAATCGGGCTATATTTTGCTTTGACTATTGGCCTCCCCATAGTTCTTATTGGCGTTTTAGGTCTAGCGATTATTCTTTTATATACTCAATGGATAAATACTAAACCAATTCTGTGTTTGATCAGTAGTGGCTTAGCCTTTGGGCCGTTAATGCTCCTCGGCACTTATTATGTGCTTACAGGTGGCGTTACTTGGGCGGTATTTTTAGTTGCGTTAGTGCCATTTTTTCTCACTAACAATCTCCTTCTGATCAATCAGTTTCCCGATATAGCGCCTGATAAAAGTGTTGGGCGAAACCACTTTCCTATAAAATATGGTATCAATAAAAGCCTTTATATTTACTTAGCCTTTGCGTTATTAGCGATCATTAATACTCTTGCTATTTTGCTTAGTTACAATTTTCCAGCACTAGCTTATACAACCTTGATACCTATGATTATTGCGCCAGTAGTTGTTTTGGTATTAATGAAACGTGCGGCAATAATAAATAATATTATTATCGCTATGGCAGTTTCGGTCATGAGTGCTGTTGTCAGCCCATTGTTACTTGCTCTAGGCATATTCTTAAATTAAATAAATTTACTCTTTGAATCTACAATCTACTTGCAAAACCTTAGATTTAAAGTTGCTTATGAGAGACTAAATCGAAAGCTAAAAAGAGAATAGAGTTATCAATTAATCAATTGAATAATAAGAAGATTAGCTATAGACTCACCACTTTCATATATAGAGAAATGTAACAAAATTAGGTTACATTTCTAATCGATTGATACTTACAGGGAATTATATAGTGAACAACCGAATAAATCTTTTATTAGTCAGCTCAGTTTTTTTAACAAACATTTGTATAGCTGAAGAATCTCCTAAGTTTAATGTTGGTGCATCTGGTATGATTGTTGGTTACAACGACGATGATGGTGCGCCATATAAAATAAACGCAGGATATTCCTTTACCGAAAACTTGGCTTTAGAGGCAAATTATTTAAATTTTGGCGATAGTGACCGTTTCGATGGCACAGGTGATATATCTGCGACCGCTTATTCAATTGAACTATTAGCAAAATTCCCTATAGGTGATTTCACCGCCTATGCCAAATTTGGCAATACTTGGTGGTCGGAAGAAGGCTCAGTTAATGCTTACCCTTGGGATGGCACTAATATCCAAAATATAGATGAAAGTGGTAATGATTTTATCTACGGCTTAGGTATGAGTTATGCCATTTTTAGTAATTTTTCGGTTAAATTGGAATACCAAAAAAGTGAAGTAAATAATCAAACGGCCAATCCTGTTTCTATAGGTTTTGACGTGGCTTTTTAAAGTATAACTGCGACTTTACGTTAAACTACGATTAAAAAAGGAAGCATTTCGCTTCCTTTTTTGTGTTCAATAATGGAAAACAGCACTCTTTATGAGCACTAGCCCACATAGTTCTCTGGCATTTCTAACGCAGCAACACCTGAGTCGACTGCGGCTTGTGCAACGGCAATAGCGACAGCAGAACGTAAGCGTGAATCCATAGGTTTTGGAATGATATAGTCTTTACCAAAAACTAAGCTTGTACTGCCGCTAGCAGCTAATACTTCAGCCGGAACATCTTCTTTTGCTAAAGCACGAATTGCGTGTACTGCAGCAATTTTCATTTCGTCATTAATCGTTCGGGCGCGTACATCTAATGCACCTCGGAAAATGAATGGGAAACAAAGTACGTTATTCACTTGGTTTGGATAATCAGAGCGGCCTGTTGCCATTATTAAATCATCACGTGTTGCCATGGCAAGTTCAGGTTTAATTTCTGGATCTGGGTTTGAACAAGCAAAAATTACCGGATTAGCCGCCATTAATTTAACATGATCCGGTGATAAGACGTTTGGTCCAGAAACGCCAACAAAAACATCAGCACCATCAATCGCTTCTTCTAAGGTACGTTTGTCGGTGTTGTTAGCGAATAATTTTTTATATTCATTTAGGTCGTCACGGCGAGTATGAATAACACCTTTCGTATCGAGCATATAAATTTTTTCACGCTGTGCACCACATTTAATTAACAGCTCCATACAAGCGATTGCAGCGGCACCTGCGCCCATACAAACTATATTGGCGTGGCGAAGCTCTTTGCCTTGTATTTCCAAGGCATTAATCATGCCTGCAGCAGTAACAATTGCCGTACCGTGTTGGTCGTCATGAAATACTGGCACTTTACAGCGTTCAATCAGCGCTTTTTCGATAGCAAAACACTCTGGTGCTTTAATATCTTCTAAATTAATACCACCAAAACTGTCGGCAATGTTAGCGACGGTATTAACGAAATCTTCAACGGTTTTATGCTTAACTTCAATATCAAATGAATTGATACCAGCGAAACGTTTAAACAACAATGCTTTACCTTCCATTACAGGTTTAGAAGCCATTGGCCCTAAATTACCTAAACCTAAAATAGCGGTGCCATTAGTGATAACAGCAACGGTATTACCTTTACCAGTATATTTATAAACATCATCAGGGTTTTCAGCAATAGCACGAACAGGCTCAGCAACACCAGGGCTATAAGCAAGCGAGAGATCTAGGCTAGTTTCAGCAGGTGTCGTAAGTTCGACACTGATTTTACCTGGAGTTGGGTATTCGTGATAATCAAGGGCCTGCTGGCGAAAATCGTTCATGTCTGTTCCTAGTCTATGAGGCTAATGCGTAAGTTGAGTCAATACAGCAATCGTTAAAGTACAATTCATGAAATCTATATTCATTATTGTTAATTTGTATACTATTGCATTGAGCTTGGTGATTTCAAGCCTTTTTATATATATTAATTCGCTACAAGCTATAAGTAATATAGCGTTATCATTTTGATATTTCACATAACTTAGCTGAATATTCAGCATATAGAGCTAAGTATTCATAGATTAATGGACCTTACACCAGCATATACAAGGCTAACCGAGTTAATAATAAAACTTAAGTTTAAAACAAGCGTTTTACCTGAAAAGTTAGCCTGTTTCGTATCATTTCATTGTAGATTACAGAAATTCGACGCTGTTCACTATATTTGGCCAACAACTGGTTAACCTGCTAAATTCTCTTTTAGAGTATAACCAACAGCCAACCGAAACAATTATTAACCTAAAGTAGCGATGATGTGATTTGGATAATTACGCAATTTCAGACATAAAAAAACCACCTAAAAGGTGGTTTCTTAAAATTGCTTAAAACTGTGAAAATTTAATTATTCGTCAAACGGATTAACTAAAATCATAGTTTCGTTACGATCTGGACCAGTAGAAATAATATCAACAGGTACGCCGGTAACTTCTTCAATGCGCTTAATATAAGCAATTGCATTTGCTGGTAAAGCATCTACAGATGTAGCACCAACAGTTGTTTCGCTCCAACCTGGCATTGATTCATATACTGGGGTAATTTTTTCGTAACCTTCAGCGGCTGTTGGCGGTACAGTGATAATTTCGCCTTCTGCTGTTTTATAGCCAGTACAGATTTTTAATGTTTCTAAACCGTCTAATACGTCAAGTTTAGTTAAACAAAATCCGCTAATACTATTTACTTGCACAGCACGGTGCATAGCAACAGCATCAAACCAACCACAACGACGTTCACGACCGGTTGTAGCGCCAAATTCATGACCTACAGTGCCTAGGTGATTACCAACTTCGTCATCTAATTCAGTTGGGAAAGGACCTGAACCAACACGTGTTGTGTACGCTTTAGTAATACCTAAAACGTAGTCCAAGTAACGCGGACCAAAACCACTACCAGTAGCAACGCCACCAACAGTTGTATTTGACGAAGTTACATATGGATATGTACCGTGGTCGATATCAAGTAATGTACCTTGAGCACCTTCAAACATGATAGATTCGCCCGCTTTACGCGCTTGATCTAATATTTCTGAAATGTCTGCAACCATGCTCTTAATAACGTCAGCAACAGCCATTGCATCACGAAGTACTTCTTCGTAGCTAACTGGTTCTACTTTGTAGTAAGTAGTTAATACGAAGTTATGGTATTCCATAATTTCTTTTAATTTCACGGCAAAAGATTCTGCGCAAAATAAATCACCAACACGTAAACCACGACGAGCAGCTTTATCTTCGTAAGCTGGACCGATACCACGACCCGTAGTACCGATGGCTTTGCTGCCACGAGCTTTTTCACGAGCTGCATCTAAGGCATTGTGGTAAGGAAGAATTAACGGACATGCATCACTAATTAAAAGACGCTCACGTACAGGTACGCCGCGTTCTTCTAACATAGCCATTTCTGTCATAAGTGCTTTAGGACAAAGAACTACACCGTTACCGATTAAGCATTTTACGTTATCACGTAATACGCCTGATGGAATAAGATGTAATACGGTTTTTTCACCGTTAATGACTAGTGTATGACCTGCATTGTGGCCACCTTGGTAGCGCACTACGTATTTTGCTTTATCAGTAAGTAAGTCGACGACTTTACCTTTACCTTCGTCACCCCATTGGGTGCCTAGAACTACGACGTTTTTACCCATGTTCACATATTGGTAAGAAAATTAGGCGGGGATTCTATCAAATATCAATATTTTGTCCAAGCAATAATTGTTGATTTTTAGTCCAAATTAAAAAAAGCTAAGTACTAAGGCAAGTTAGCAATGAATTAATTTATCAGCCACAGCAGCACTAAACCAACAAATACTAAAAAAATACCAATCTGTCTGATAGAGCCGATAGATTCATTAGTCAATTTGAGTACATAAGCACGCCACTTATTCGGGAATAAAGCAGGAATAAGCCCTTCAATGATTAATGCAATAGCAATTGCCATCAGCAATGTAGTCGTCATAAACGCTCCTCACCTGATGATACCTGTTTTGTAATATCATCAAATTACGTCAACTTATTTTGTAGTTATATGCTCTTGTGCCTCGAAACACAGGATGTATGAGAGAGGCCTAAACATATACGCTCTTTCACATCGACATGTAGGGATACATTAATGTCGTGATGCCATGGAAGGCAAAGAACGACCATGTAATCGCGTTATTGCCTGCATGGATGCAGGTACTTAGTTTTTGTCTGGAACAAAAAAACTGACCG